>Ga0315284_10015701_pt1 | contig 10760 bp, 7 predicted proteins | sample YL17G09_16_MG_FD_203696 | JGI IMG/M metagenome (GOLD analysis project Ga0315284, IMG submission 203696) | Sediment microbial communities from Yellowstone Lake, YNP, Wyoming, USA - YL17G09_16 | ecosystem: Environmental > Aquatic > Freshwater > Lake > Sediment | place: USA: Wyoming | collected...
CTAAAAAAACAGCATTTGTAGTTGAACATGATTTTATTATGGCTACTTATTTAGCAGATAGGGTTGTTGTGTATGAGGGTATACCTTCTGTAAATTGTACAGCATCAGAACCACAATCATTATTAACAGGGATGAATTCATTTTTGAAACAATTGGAAATTACATTTAGAAGGGATAATGAAAGTTTCAGACCAAGGATAAACAAAAATATGTCACAAATGGATAGAGAACAAAAAATGAGTGGTAATTATTTTCATAATGATGTATAATTTTATTTTATTAAGTTAACAAGCGGGGTTTTACCTAAAGTGTAAAACCCCGCTTGTTAAATAATATATGTTTATATCGTATCATTTTTAATATATTTAATTGTTATAATGAAAAAAATAACAATCGTGAGACATGCACAATCAAAATTCAATGCAGGACAATGTAGGAATGAAAATGAATTAAGGAATTGTGCATTAACAGATTTGGGAAAACAGCAAGCTAGTCATTTAAATCAAAATTTTGATATTTTGGTAATATCTAAATTAAGGCGAGCAGTTGAAACATATAAAAATTCAAATATTAGTGCAGAACAGATAATATTTTCACATTTGGTTAGAGAACAAAAAGAACATCATTCTTTAAATTTTCTTGAAAATGAAGAGATAGTGCCAGAAAATCAAAATGATATGAAGAAAAGGGCACAAGCTGCAAAAGAATTTATTAAAACATTAGATAGTGATAATATTGGAATTATATCACATTATACATTTATTGCATATTTGTTGGAAGAGTGTGGACAACCAAAACGTTTTCTGCACAATACAGAAAGTATAACTTTTGATATGCCATAATTGTGTGTTTATAATGTATTATTTTAAATATTTTAAATTGTTATAATGAAAAAAGTAACAATCGTGAGACATGCAGAATCTAAAATGAATGCAGGATTATGTAAAACTGATGATGAATTAAGGAATTGTGGATTAACAGATTGGGGTAAACAACAAGCTGGTAATTTAAATCAACATTTTGATATTTTGATAGTATCTAAATTGAGGAGAGCAATCGAAACATATAAAAATTCAAATATCAGTGCAGAACAAGTAATATTTTCACATTTACCAAGAGAACAAAAAGAGGGACATACTTTAAATTTTTTGGAAGGTGAGGCGATAGAACCAGAGAGCCCAGATGATGTTAGAAAAAGGGCACGTGAATTCGCGAAGTTCATAAAAACATTGGATGGTGAAAATATTGGGATTATTTCACATGGTTTTTTCATATCATATTTTTTAGGTGAGTGTGGACAACAAATGGTCCCTACCTACAATATACAGGCTATCACATTTGATTTGGTTTAAATATATTTTTATCTGTAATTAAATAAAAATATATTATAATATTATAATGGTTTAAATATATTTTTATCTGTAATTAAATAAAAATATATTATAATATTATAATGGTTCACAAATGCGATAACAAAAATTGTTCTAAAAATGCACGACATTGTAAAAAGGAACATAAGCATAAACAACATCATAAGTGTGAGAAGGAAAATTGTCCTAAAAAAGCAGTTCTCCAACCTTCTTATCCTTGGGAAGTCATCATAGATAATGTGAAACATTTCCATTTTATTGTTATGAATTATGACATGACAAATTTTTCTCCTATAATTGTTGAATCTATTGGAAAAAATTTGGAATCTTATATTAAAAATTTTGTATATCCAAGTTGGCGTTATGCGGTTAAGATTGAATTTTATAATCCACAACCTGGATATGATCCAGATGCATTAGGTGGATTATATTTTTTCAATCCTATTCCACAACCAGGAACATTTATCCCAATTTATCTCGTAAATGAATTTGATTCCGGTATAGGAAATGATTTTGCAACAGCAGTACATGGATGTGTATCTGGCTCAATAATTAATGGTTACAATGCTCTTATTTATTTAAATGGTGATGATGCATTTTCAGCAATTAATCCTTTACCATATGGTACTCCATTTATTGTTATACCTGCTGGATCAATTGGAACTGGTAATGGTATAAATGCTGAAGTTGCAGCAAATATTTCTTCTGGTGAAGGGCCAACAACATTTAATCAAGTTTTAGCATTAACTATTTGTCATGAAGTTATTGAGGTTCTTATTAATCCAACTGGTGTACATTACATTATGGATGGAAACCCACTTGGTTATGATTTACCGCCAAATTCTGATACTGATAATCGTTTTTGGTTACGTGAAGCAGTAGATCCATTTTCTCAAGGTAATGATAATATTTACATGTATAATAACTGGCCTATGTGTAATTTTGCGTTACCATCATATTTTTTCCCAAATGTAAATTCACTGTCACCATGTCATGTATCATATGATTTTTTGGGACATGGTACAGCTCCATTTACACCATATAAGGGTGTACAATTTTTATTGATTCAACAAAAGATAAGTAATGTTGTTGGTGAATTACAAACTGCATATGTTGTTTCTCCATCTGTTAATCCAACTAATAGAACACTTAACATTGTTGGAACCATTTATGATTCTAATAATTGGGGATATGAACTTACATCCTTAAAGTCACATGCTACATCATCTCGCGTAACTCATCGTATAAAAAATGAGAATCAAAATTCGAAAGGTCATTTATCTAAAATGGGAGCAGCATGTATGTTACCTGAAATAAAACCTAAAATAATGAATAATGTGGGTATTCATGCTGGTCGTAGAAATAATGCGAATAAATTAAAACAATTTAATTTATGTGTACCATCAGTTATGCCAAAATGTTTACATTCAAAATGTAATTTAACAAAACCAAGGCTATTACCATTTGAATATATCGATTGTCATGATTTTTTGACAGTTCGATTTGCCATTGTAAATTTCGTTCCTAATCTTTTACCACCTGCATCAATAGACTTAGCAATACCAGTAATTGAGCAAAGTTGTAGAACTGATTATTTACCATATTGGAACAAAAAATGTAAAATCATAGGTAATTATACAATTCTTTCCAATGCAGATTATCCAGATTTTGATGGAACATTTATTCCATTATTTTTGGTTGATCCAAATCAATGGAATTTTGCAAAACTTGGTGGTTTGCCAGCAAGTTCAGGTGCATATAATACTAATAATTGTTTGAATCCCGTATCTGGCCCTATGATCACAGAATTTTTACAACAATGGGGATCAATTAGTGTTCCAAATTTAAAATTTGGTAATCCATATCTTATGTTCCCTGGTACTAACTTTGGTTATCCATGTACTATTACAACAGATCAACCAGGATTAGGTCCAATTTATGCAGCTATACAAGGAAGTTCAATACCAAATTATCTTGGATCATTACCTATTACAGCACAAGGTGTTGTTGCAAGTCCAGATATCAGTGCTTGTTCAGCATTACCAGCCGGTAGTATGACAGGGAAAATTGGAATTAATATTCGTACAGGTGGATGTAACAGTCTTGTTTATCCAGTTAATATGGGTGATGCGGGTGCCATTGCTACTATTACAGTTTATAGTTCACCATCTGGATTTGGCGCCGGAGGTGCACAAGTATTTGGTTGTACTACTGGATCTGACGGTAATGCACTCATATCTGCAGTACAAACTAATCCAAATATTAACATTACTATATCATTAGGTGGTCCTTCATTCCCAAGTGCTATACAAACATTTACTGATATCATAGCTCATGAAATTTATGAATTATCAACAGATCCATCATATGCTGATTATATAGCAACATCAAATCCACCTACAGATGGAGCAATTTTGTTTAATCAAATTGAAGCATCAGATCCTTCAGAAAGTATGTCAATTGTAGCATCAAGTGAAACTCAATACTATCCTATGAATTGTTTTCCAACTCCTTCATATTTTGTAGCAAATATGAGAAATAACAATTATGATAATACTGGTACTATATTTCAAGCACTTATTCCACAATCTAGACAACAAACTGTGTTCCAAGTTCAAGGAAACCCTACACATCAAGGTGACACTTTAGGTTATTTAGAATCAGTTATATCTAATCTTGATGTTGATGATTTTGGAAGTATTTTTGATCCAGCTACATTTTATACTCCATCATCAACTACAATAGATGCAGCCTCATCACCTTTAGCAAGTATCTATAACAATTTACAAACTGCAAATAACGTTTTCTTTTTGTAATTTAAAAATATTTTATAATGATATTATTTTTATCATTATAAATAGAAACTATATGTTGATGGGCGGGGTTTTACACATGTTATTGTAACAAATGGTATATTTATATGTTTTAAATACCATGTATACCCTTTGTGTTGACAACATGTGTGATACACCGCCTGTCGAATGTTAGTTATTTTATAATTTTGTCATTTTTAATGTTTCTCTCCATGTTGTGATTTCATTTGGGGTCCATACAAAATTCAGTTTATAATTTTCATGTGGGTGGGTTTCTAAAATGTATAAATCGCGTTTTCTACCAGCGTGTTCTTCAATTATAAATTGACCTAGATTTGTTTTTTTACCATTAATTGTTTGAGTGACTCTCCATTTTTTATTTTTCATTCCTTTTCTTTTATCTAATCTTACACCAATATATATTGACGTGCAATTTTTTCTTTTCTTCATATTTTGATTATTTTTTTTTATTGTAGTCACTTCTAAATTTTTCTTAGTATTATCACATTTAGTTCCATTCTTGTGATCAACAACTAAATGTGGCTCAGGAAAATTCATTAATAATCTATGGAGTGATACTATATTTCCATTATAATTAGATACCTTTACATATCCATCCTTTTCAACATAACAATTATAATATTTAATTTTTTCGTAATCTTCTTCATCAATTAACGGATTATATTTACCAGTATCATCAATTAACAATTTAACTGTATTATTTCCCTGTTTTTCACATAATATTTTTATTACCCAATTTGGATTGTATGTAGGATGTTCTTCTGGAAAATTTAATTTTTTTCCTGGCATATTATATTTTACTATAAATGCATCATATGCTTTTGCACCTTCTATTTCATTATTACCATAATAAACGTTGTTAATAATATTATTATAACTTATTCTTGAAACAAATGCGTTTTTACTTTTTCCAACACCATAATATTTACTTTTTATGTTTCTTTTTGAAGTTATATATTCTGTATTTTGGTATTTATCTCTATCATTTGGAAAATTTAAATTATGTTCTAAATTATTATGGACAATATGCATATCAACTGCGATTGCAGCATCAATTTCATTTTTGTGACTTGATATATAAATTGGTTTGTTATCATTTGTGATTCTAGCTACATATTTTTTCTTTTTTTTATCAAAATAAACATTTTTGTATTGACTAGATGTGTTTTTGGCCTTAGATTTATTTTTTGTATTATCATTAACTGTTGTAATTTTTAAATTTTCTGTTTTATTATCTAATTTATTACGATGTATATGGTCTATAATTTGCGATTGTGAAGGATTCATTAAAAATCTATGCATGACTACTAATTTTCCGTTAATCATTCCCTTTGCATAACCATCATCATTTTGATGCCATTTATATTGTGAAACTGATTCGTAATCTTCGTTGTTAACAATAGCGAAACCACCTCGTTTTCCTCCTAAATATATTTTCATGTAATTAGTATTTTCAATTATGCCATTTTGATAATTTATTTTTGTAAATGCATTTAATGTTTGATTATACTTTTTCAATACATCATTATCTTTATAATTTATGTTAATGTTATACTGTTTGATTACATTTAAATAATCATTAGTTGTTTTGTTATAATGTGTTACTATATTATCAAAATTAATTTTTTCAATAGACATATACTTAATTAATATTATATGTTTATATTATTTGTGTCTTTGAATATTATAAATTTATATTATTTTTGTAATGGGTATAATGGGATGTTTTTTTAATCTATGGTAATGTTAATACTATGGCCAATGGAATTATGCAGCTTGTGGCCCAAGGTGCCCAGGACGTTTACCTCACAGGCAATCCTCAAATAACATTCTTCAAAGTCGTATACAGACGTCACACAAATTTCGCGATTGAAACAGTAGAGAAACACTTTACAGGTACGTTAGGGTTTGGTAATTCATTAAGTTCAAAAATAACCAGAGATGGTGATTTAGTTACAAAAATATATTTAAGAATAATATTGAATCAAATAAATCCGGGAATAGCAAATTTTGCCTGGACGAGAAGAATTGGGTTTGCGATAATAAATCAAGTGAATGTAACGATCGGTGGGACTGTTATAGACAGGAACTACGGGACCTGGTTAGATATTTGGTACGAGCTCGCTAGGGCTGGATTTCATGATAGAGCTGTGGCAAACATGATAGGTGATGTCCCTGAATTGACTACATATAATTCTGACATTAAACCCGAATATACATTATATGTGCCAATGCAATTTTGGTTTAATAGGTTTGTAGGTTTGGCGATACCTTTGATAGCGTTACAATATCACGATACATATCTCAATCTTGAATTTGAGCAAGCGAATAAATTAATAATTTACAGTCCAGGATTTGACATTAATTTAGTCAGTATAAATAATCTAAGTATGTTAGTTAATTATGTGTATTTGGATACTGAGGAACGGAGGAGATTTGCGATGGTAGGACATGAATATTTGATTGAACAATTACAATTTAATGGAACGATGCCAGCTAACAATCCTGATGTAGTTTATACATTAGATTACAATCATCCAGTGAAGGAATTATTTTTTGCTGTTAAAAATGGGAATTATATATCTGGAAAATCATTTATATATTATTCAGGTAGCAATGTTTGGTCAGTGGTTGATGCATGTTGTACAGTTGTTTATACCAGTATAGAATTTAATGACCCGACAGGTATAACTGGAGGGACATGGGTTGCAGTGGCTGCTGGACAAATTATAACTGTTGGTACATTTAATATGCGTAATAATAATGCGAATACAATTTATGTAAATCCAACAAGTTTATCAATTGGTGATTATGGTATTACCGATAAAATATATGTAGATATCGTTGTTGACTCTGATGGAACAATTGAGTGTGATAATGTTGTGACAACATTGACGATTAGGGATTTCAGTATACCATTGGAATATATGACGGATACGAGATATACGAAGAATGACCCACATGTTAATATATTTTCGAATTATGGTTTGTTGATAGATGGAACCAACAATCCGATAAATACGGGCTTGTTACAATTCAATGGTCATGATAGGTTTGATAGAAGAGAAAACGCGTTCTTTAACTATGTGATCCCTTATCAATGTCACAATAACACACCTCGCGATGGGATTAACGTGTATTCTTTCGCTTTATTTCCGGAACAACACCAACCGTCTGGAACAGCAAATTTCAGCAGAATTGATTCTTCAACCTTAAATTTGAGCTATTCAGATAGTACACAAACAACATCTACTCAAACTAATAGCTTGACCCCTTCTTTACACTGGTTCGACAATGGGTTGAATCAAACTTACATTTATGCTACTAATTATAACATATTGAGAGTGTATAGTGGACTAAGTGGCCTGGCTTATGCCTCTTAAATGCATATTTATTGATCTAAACTTATTCTAAAACATCAACAAAATTTTTACATAACATTTATCATACTAAAATTATTTATTAAATTACAAGATATTAAATCATTATTTAATATGTTTATTAATTTATTAATAAATAAAAATAATTATTTACAGAATCATAAAATATCAGTAATAAAATTACCATGAAATATACATAAACCTATAAGAATATATATAATATATATGTGTCTATGCAATAAAACATTGACAGACAATGATGAAAATAATAAAAGTAATTTTTGTCGTAAATGTTGCTATAAAATAAGTTATGAAGAATTACTCGTAAAATTAGAAGGTTTAAGAGTCCTAACAACAAAAAACGAATGGAATTTAACAAACAGAATTAATACAACAAAAATTAGGATTATGTGTACCAATATAGAATGTAATGAAGAATTTATAGCACCAATAAATACTTTAAGTTTTCGTTCCAAAGAATGTAAGTTGTGCCGCTATAAGATAAGTTATGAAGAACTACTCATAAAATTAGAAGGCTTAAACATTCTAACAACAAAAATAAACTGGAATTTGACTACAAAAACAGGGGAAGAAAAAATTAGTTTTGAATGTACGACCATAGATTGTAAAAATGAAATAATAACAAAAATAAATACTATAAATCTTCACTCCAAAAAGTGCACTAAATGCAACAATAAAATGTCTTATGGAAATTTAATAAATAAATTTCCAGATATTAATATTTTAACAACAAAATTTCAATGGGAAAAAACATCAATGATTGTTAAAGAATCGATTAATTTTGAATGTATAAATATTAATTGTAATAATATAGTAATAACAAAAATAAGAGAGTTAAAAGATCACTCAAAACAATGTGTAGAATGTATGAAAAAAATATCTTATGAAGAATTGACTAATATGATAACAGATGTAAAACTAATAACAAGTGAAGATGATTGGAATTTAACACAAAAAACAAAAGCAGACAAAATAACTATACAATGTAAGAATGAAAATTGTACAAATGATAGGATAGTTGCATTAACCAAATTAAATAATGTTACAAAATTATGCATGGAGTGTGTATATAAAAATACATCAAACAAAATGAAATTACTTACAACCGATTCTAATGGTAATACGCGTAGTCCTTTTCATATATATGAAACTGAACTTTTTGATAAATTAAATGTTATATTATCGACACAATTTATTCTTAAAAAAACAAATGATGGATGTAAATGTGATTTTTATTTAAAACCTATCAATAATATAAGTGATGAATGGTTACAAGTCCAAATGAAAACTTCTAAACAAAATACATGTGAACAAAAATTCACTTTTTCGCTATAAAACTTATAATGACATGGTTATTATGTTACATTCTTTTAATAATAATAAATATTGGTTAATTGATGGTGGTTTAATATCATCAACTGTAGGACTATTAATAAGAAAAGGATCAAAATATAATCAATATTTAACACACGAAAATGATATTTTAAATTCATTACTTCAATTTTATAAAACAAAACCATTATTTGATGAAAATACGATATTAGGTCAATTAAATAAAACAACTTTAGTTGAACATAATCATAGACAAAAAAGGGAGAATTTATTGGAACAATATTTTACATTTGAATATCCGAAAACTGATGGTATGATATATGATCTAAAAATAAATAATTATAAAATTCAAGATAAATCAGATTGTAAACGTAAAACAAAAGAATTTCAATTTAGGATAAAACATGTAAGTGGTAAAAAATGGTATGAAAAATCCGATAATGACTACTATTGGTTGTACAACACTACAAATTCAAAATTTCTTGTAATACCAACATTTGAATTAGTAAAACTAAACATAATAAAAGATAATAATATCAAAAATCAAGAATTAAAATCAAGTTTTATGATTAATTTTGATAACTGTAAAGAACATCCATTAAAAAATTACGTGTTCGATTATGACAACTTAGACATACCAAAATTACTCAATTTGTTCAAAGTGCCAAAATTACAAATAAATTACTTCACAATACTTAATCAAGTTAATAAAACAAATCAAGAAACACAAAACATAACAAACAAATATAGAGATATTATTAGAAACGCACAATAAATACATATTTTATCACCCATAAAAAACTCAATCAAATTAAACTTTTTGTTTTATTATACTATAATAAATTAAATATCTGTTATTTAATTTATTTTGTACCTATTAATACATTTTAATTTATAATAAAATTATTTTGATATAATGAAAATGTTTTGATAATATATAAATGAAACATTCGGTCATTGGTCATAGCAATGGTCCTCAAAACAATACATTTGATGGGGGCACCATTAGTATATTCTCTACAGGATATGCATCTAAAACAGATCCGAATTCAATAGATCCACAATATATCAATACAAATCACTTGAATACGAGTACTGGAAAAATGTATCAATTGGTGAATTCTTTGTGGAAGTCAATGCGTACACCTGATACATATTACTATTTGGAAATTACAAATAATAAAATATGGATTGTGAATAAAAGTAATAGTACTGCTATTGAATTTACAAAACCAATTGGAACTTTAATAACTGATACAAACACAAATACTGTCTATAAAATGACGAAAAATGGTTGGATAGAAAGTAAAATTACACTACAAGTACCTGAATCAACTAGCACAAAAGATGCTCCAAAAATATTCAAAAGGACAAGTCGTGTTAATTCAACATCAGTAAATGAGAAGAAATGTCCTAAAAAAAATACATCATGTGAACCACCGATATTTTCAGATGATATATCACCAGATGATTCAAAATGTATAAAGAATACATCATGTGTACAAAATGATAGTGATACTAGTAGTAGTTCATGTTCTGATGAACAACCATGTCAATGTAATGAGTGTAAAACATGTAAAATAATGTGTTGTTATAATTACTTATTTGATACATGTACAATAATTAAAAAACCTTCATGTTGTTGTAGACATAGTCATATTAGTTTTAACAATAATGTAATAAAACTTGTAACACATATATCAATTTGTGATAAAGATGATAAAATTAAAGATATTTCATCAATATTATGTAAATATAAGGAAAATTATTGTATTAAAATAAGCAGTCATTGCAAAACTAAACACGTATATTACAGAATCACA
>Ga0315284_10015702_pt1 | contig 10759 bp, 7 predicted proteins | sample YL17G09_16_MG_FD_203696 | JGI IMG/M metagenome (GOLD analysis project Ga0315284, IMG submission 203696) | Sediment microbial communities from Yellowstone Lake, YNP, Wyoming, USA - YL17G09_16 | ecosystem: Environmental > Aquatic > Freshwater > Lake > Sediment | place: USA: Wyoming | collected...
CCATGTTGCCGTAGGCCGGCTCGGCCAGCAATTTGGTGCGCTCCTCGATCGAGGCCTCCCCCTCGCCGTCCACGTAAATGGCCCGGTTCTCCTGGACCAGAAAGAGGACCATTTCCGGGCCGACCTGGACCGGCAGGACGCCATCCGTCCGGCTGGGCTCCGAGCCCTCGCCTTCATAGGGAACGATGTAGGTCTCCCCCGAAGGGAGGTTGCCGGCCGTGCCTTTGTCGGGAAACCGTCCGCTGGAGACGTGGGATTTTCGGAAACGGAGGTCGAAGAGCATCGTGAAGTCGAATTCACCGTCCACTCGGAACAGGACCGAGGCCAAGGAGGCGCGGTCGAGCCTGTCTTGAAGGAGGAGCACCCGCCGGCTCACTTCGTCATAGTCAAGACGGAGGGCGGGCAGCATTGTTTCCGAAAAGCCGGGCATGGTGGCTGCCCGGAAGCCGTATCGGCGGGCCGCGTTCTTGAGCGGTGCGGTGGTGGAAAATTCGGTCGGCGCCAGGAAGATCTGGACTTGCTCGAAAATCGAAGCGAAAGGCGTCTCCTTTCCGGCCGAGGCCAGACCGGCGGCATCATCCGGGAGACGGCCGCTGATGTCGAAAGCGGAGGCCGGCAGGTCGGCGTTGTTGGAGCCCACGTCGGGATAAGCCAGCAGTTTCACTTCTTCGACGGGGATGTCGGAGGCGGCCCGTTTGAGCAGTCCGGCCCATTCCTCGGCCAGCCGCCGGCGCGCCTTCCAGCCGGGGTTGTTGGCTTCCGGCCGACGGGGTATGTCCACTAAAATTCCCAGCCGCTTGTCGTTGGGCTGGGGGGGAAACACGGACCGGATGAGCTTGGCCAGGTCCTCTTGAGTCAGCTTGTCCATGATGTCCTCACAGGGCCCAGAAGCCAGGGGGCCGATAGTCGATCTTGACATATCTTCTGCGGTTTGTATATTTAATCTAAGAAAAGGGTTGGACTGGAGACGGGCGGCGAAGGGGCACTGCTCTTTAAGGAGGTCTCACCATGGGCAACGATCAACCGGCCAAAATTCAAAAAACAGAAATGGCCCAAAATCGAGAAATTGAAAAGCTGAGGATTACCAAGGCTTTTTGGCTCTCGCTCTTGGGGTTGTTCCTGGCTTCCATCTTGGTTGTTTTCCTGGTGTTGATGGGCGAATTCAAAGCCAAAACGGCTGGCGATATCACTTCCGTCGTGGGCCTTTTTACCACGACGCTGGGGACTTTGGTCGGAGCTTTTTTTGGCCTGCAGATAGGGTCGTCGGGCAAAGAGGCCGCTGAGAAACGCGCGGACGATTCCCAGAAGAAAGCCGAAGCCCTGGGCGCCGCCGCGACTCCCCAAATAATCAAGAAAGCGCAAACCCTCTACCCCCATTTGTTCAAATAAAAGCGGAGGGATGGAAAATGCTTGTTCACCTTGAGGATAAAGGAGAATTGAACGTCATCATCGGCGATGATGGAGAATACTGTTTTATATGTTCGAAATGCGGGAAAATCTGGTGTGGCCGACTGAACCCTGTTGATCAACGCGGAATAAAAAGTGGGGATGCGCCGCATTTGCTGAAATTCGCCCTTCAATCCACGCCGAGTTTTTTTAAGAAAAATAAGTGAAATTATAAGTTGAAACGAAAACCTCCATAAGCCGAAAACCCGGCTGTCCCGTATCCCCTGATCAGCTCGTAGGCCTGGTTGAGAATATTGTCCAGGCGCAGAAAGACCTCGACCTCTTTTTGGACACTCCAAGAAGCGGAAGCGCCCAGAAGAGCGAAGGGTTCCAGCTTGACCCGGCGGGTCACCCAGTTTGAGTATTCGAGGTCGTCGCGCGCTCCCAGAGTGTTCACGGTCACCGTGATCAGGACCCGGCTTCCGGCCTGAAGCCGGAGACGGCCCGTAAACTTGTCGCGCGGCCGCCTGAGCAGCGCCGTTTGGGTGTCCAGGTCCTTGGCTTCCAGGCGGGTGTAAGAGGCCTCGAAATCCAGCCAGGGCCAAGGGCCGGAACGAAGCTCGATTTCGACCCCTTTGGTCTCCGCCCGGCCGACGTTGGTGTAGCCTTGAAGGGTATCGAACTGGATCAAATCGCGGAAAGAATTATGGAAGTATCCGGCCGAAGCCAGGAGCTTTCCCTGAAACAGAGGCTGCTCCAGGCCGATGTCCCAGCCCAGGGAACGCTCCGGCCGCAAAGCCGAATTGCCGATCGGCCCCCAGACCGTTCCCGGGGCAAAGAGCTGATAGAGAGAAGGCGCCTTGAAACCGGTGCCCACGGTCGTCCTGATCTTGGTGGAAGTGGCCGGCAGGATGACAGCCGGAGCCAAGCGCCAGGTCAGGGCCGTCTCACAGGCGCTGTGGCGATCGATCCGGAATCCGGCCGCGGCGAACAAAAGGCCGGCCAGGCGGACTTGATCCTGAACGTAGAAACCGGCCAGGCCGGATGATTTTCTGGGAAACGGGCTGAACATTTCGCCCCAGGCGCTCCGGGAGACGTATTCGGACTCTCCCGTCTCACGCTTGAGCTCGAGACCGGCGGTTAGGGTGTGGGCCGGGCTGAGAAAGAGATTGTTCTGCCAATCCAGCTCGAGCCGCTCCCCGGCGAACGACCCCTGTTCCGAGTCGGTAGGATGGGAAGCGTCTGTCGGGTTGTCATAGGTCCGGTCGTGCTTGACCAAGGACAAGCTCAGGCGCTGTTCCCAGCGGTTCCGGACAAGAAGAGTCCGCAGGCTGCCTCGAGCATGGAAGGCCGTATAGTCTTGCTTAGAATTCGGGTCGTCGCCGTACGCCCCCCCGAAGTTGTCCAGATCCAGACGGCTGACCAGCCGTCCCGCCGCCAGTTCCAGCTCGGTTTTTTCCCCGACCGCCCAGCCCAACCGGCCTTGGAGGGATAGGCTCCTCCACTCGTCATTTTCCGCGTTGCCGGGATAGGAAGCTCCGGCCGCCGAAAAGCCGGCCGTGCTCAGGAAGGAAGAACTCAAGGAAAAGCGAAGACGACCCTGCTGGCCGGCAAACGAGACGCCGGCCGAAGCCGTGCCGTAGCTGCCGGCCAGTCCCGAGAGGCGGAGTCTGGGCCGGCCCTGTCCGCTCCGGGTGATGATGTGGATGACGCCGCCCATGGCCTCCGAGCCGTAGAGCGTGCTCTGCGGACCACGAATGATCTCGATCCTCTCCACATCATCCAGACCGAGGTGGGCCAGGTCATAGAGGCCGGTGGTGGAGACCGGGTCGTTCATCTCCGTGCCGTCCAGCAGGACCAGAGTGTGTTCCGGATTGGCCCCCCGAATAAAGACCGAGGCCGCGCCGCCCGGCGGCCCGTTTTGCTGCAGGCTGAGGCCCAAGACATCCTGGATGACTTCCAGGACGGTTGTCCTGTTCGAGGCGGCCAGCTCCTTTTGGCTGAGGACGGTGACGGCGCTGGCCACTTCCCGCTCGGGCGTCTCGAGGCGGGTAGCGGTGACCACGATTTCGTGGGAAAGCGGGTCTTTCGCTTTTTCAGGGGCTGAGGATTGAGGCCGGGCCAGGGGAACGAGGGCCAAGAGGAGAACCGGCAGGAGCGCCGGAAGGGCGCTCGGTTTCGGACTTTTCATGGCGGTGACCTCCTTGTGCTGGCCCCCGCCCCTTCAGGCCCGGCCGGCGGGTTTTTCGCCGGCCCGGAAGAAGTGCCCTTTTCTTCGGGCAAAAAAAATCAACCCGGCCTTCCTCCCGAAGACGGGTCGTTAGGTCTCGAGTAAGGTCTCCTGACTCCCGGATCATCCTCAGCCCGGGCCTTCCCGCGGCCGCCTCCGGCCGCCGTGGCTTCTTCCGAGCCTCGTCCCCGGTTACAGTAGCGGGGGCTGTGTCCGCCTCACACGGACTTCCCTTTTCCCGGGACCCGCGCTATCGCTGTCCGATAGCGTTTGTACTATAGAACAGCGCCCTGCCCCTGTCAACATCGAACGCCGGATAAGGGCGAAAGACTGCCCCTCCCTTTTATCGGGAGGGGCAGCCTTTCGAGGGGAATGGATTGAGATAAGCGGAGTTTATGGTGAACTCCTTAAATGGAGGGGAAAAAGGAGGTGCGCATGATTTTGCGTCTTCTCTCTTGTGGACTTTGTCTTCATCGTTTGCTTCCATTTGTATATACGCACAGAACCGGGAATTCGTTGCACCGCGGAGCACGGCCGTGTTGGGGGGGTTATTTGAGTTTGGGAAAATTTGAAACTAATTGAATATATTATATCATAACATTTTGTCCTGTGCAAGGATTTTTTTAATTTATTTTCAAAGTGCTTGTTTTGTCCTGCTAAGGGGAGCAATTTTTCAGGAATAGCGGGGTTTTTACATGCTTATTGTCTTTTCTGGCCAAAAATCACCGGCAAAATCGGCCATTTTCAGCTTCTCCCCCCCGCAACCTGGAAAAAAGGGCCTGAAAAGCGGAAAATAGGGCTGATTTTAAGGAGTCGAAAATGGACCAGGAGCGATTCAGGGAGTATGGGCACAGGTTCGTGGATTGGCTGGCGGATTATATGAAGAATATTGAGGCTTATCCCGTCATGTCCCGCGTCAAACCCGGGGATACCAAAAGGCAGCTTCCCCCTCAACCACCCCATAAGGCCGAGCCCCTGGACCTGATCTTCGCCGACTTCCAAAAGATCATCCTGCCGGGCATCACCCACTGGCAGCACCCCGGCTGGTTCGCTTACTTTCCGGCCAATAACAGCCCGGCCTCAGTGCTGGCCGAGCTCCTGACCGCCGGCCTGGGCGCCCAGTGCATGTCCTGGCAGACTTCGCCCGCCGCCACCGAACTGGAAGAAACCGTGTTGGACTGGCTCCGCCGCATGATCGGCCTGCCGGAAGGCCTGGCCGGGGTCATCCAGGATACGGCCTCCACCGCCACCCTGTGCGCCCTTCTCACCGCCCGCGAGAAAGCCACTGATTTCAGCGCCAACCTTCGAGGCCTGCGTGATCCGCTCACCGTCTATGCTTCGACCGAGGCGCATTCCTCCATCGAGAAGGACGTTAAGATCGCCGGCTTCGGCCGGGAGAACCTGCGCCTCATTCCCGTGGATGAACATTTGGCCCTCATTCCGAGCCGGCTGGAAGAGGCCGTCCAGGAGGACAAACGCCGCGGCCTTAAGCCCTGTTGCGTGGTGGCCACCCTGGGCACGACCTCCTCGACGGCCGTCGACCCCCTGCGGCCCATCGGCCAGGTCTGCCGCGGCCACGGGCTGTGGCTCCATGTGGACGCGGCTTTCGCCGGCACGGCGGCCGTGCTGCCCGAAATGCGCTGGATGCTGGACGGAATTGAGTTTGCCGATTCCTTTGTCTTCAACCCCCACAAATGGATGTTGACCAACTTCGACTGCTCGGCCTATTTCGTCCGCGACCCGGACCTCCTCAGGCGGACCTTCGAGATCCGGCCCGAGTACCTTAAGACCGGCCAGGACGCCTTGGTTAAAAACTACCGCGACTGGGGCATTCCGCTCGGCCGCCGCTTCCGGGCGCTCAAACTGTGGTTCGTCATTCGCTCCTACGGAGTGGAGGGGCTCCAGGCCATGGTCCGCGAGCATCTGCGGCTGGCCCGGCTGTTTGAAGCCCTGGTGCGCGCCGAGCCCGGCTTCGAGATCCTGGCGCCCGTCAACCTGAGCCTGGTTTGCTTCCGCTGGAACGACGGCCGGAAGAGCGAAGCGGAACTCGCCGCTCTGAACAAGGAGCTGATGGACGGGGTCAACGCCACAGGCCGTGTCTTTTTGACCCACACCCTGTTGAGGGAAAAATTCACCCTCCGGCTGGCGATCGGCCAGCGGACGACCCAGGAGCGCCACGTCCGCCTGGCCTGGGATCTCTTGAAGAGCGAGGCGGAGAAGCTGGCAACCTAAGGCGACCGGGCCCGGTATCCTGGCTATCACTGCCGGCCATACCAATGATTTCGTCCCGTGGACTTGACCCGCGGGCTTGAATCAAGTAGCGTTGAGCATTATCCGTCATGAGAGAAAATAGAATCGTCGTCACCGGGATTGGAGTCGTGACTCCCATTGGAGTCGGCCTTGAGGATTTCTGGAAAGGACTGAAATCCGGCCAGAACGGAGTTTCGCGCCTGACTCATTTTGACCCTTCAGATTTTCCGTCCCAAATGGCCGCCGAAGTCAGAGACTTTGACCCTGAAAAGTGGATTGACAGGAAATCCGCGGCCCGGATGGACCGCTTCACGCATTTCGCCGTGGCCGCCTCGGAGATGGCCTTGGCCGACAGCGGCCTCCTTGGTTTTCCCTTTCCCGGAGACAGGGCCGGGGTCATCATCGGTTCCGGGATCGGTGGGTCAGACACCATCGAAAAGGGGAGCGTCAAGCTGAGCCAGAAGGGACCCCAGGCTCTCGACCCCTTTTTTGTGAATAAGGTGCTGATCAACATGGCGGCCTGCATGGTCTCCATCCGCTACGGGCTAAAAGGACCCCTGTCGGCGCCATCCGTGGCCTGCTCCACCAGCGCCAACGCCGTCGGGGATGCATTCCGGATTATCCAGAGGGGAGACGCGGAGATCATGTTGGCCGGCGGTGCGGAGGCCTGTATCACGCCCCTGGCCTTCGGGGGTTTTTGTGCCTGCCGGTCCATGTCCCGGAGGAATGATTGCGTCGAAAAAGCCTCGCGGCCCTTTGACAAGAACCGGGACGGCTTCGTCATGGGGGAGGGGGCGGGGATTGTCGTCCTGGAAAGTCTGGAGCAGGCGCGGGGCCGGGGCGCCCGCATTTATGCCGAATTGACCGGCTACGGCAACACGGCGGATGCCTATCACTTTACCGCCCCCGCACCCGACGGTGACGGCATGGTCCGGGTGATGAGGAAGGCCTTGGCCGATGCCGGCCTGAAACCCGACGATATCGGATACATCAACGCCCATGGGACTTCCACTGTTCTCAACGACAAGGTTGAAAGCGGGGCCATCATCCAGGCCTTCGGAGCCCATTCCCGGGCGCTTAAGGTCAGTTCCATCAAGTCCATGATCGGTCATCTGTTGGCCGCGGCCGGCGTCGTGGAATTCGTTTCCACGGTCATGAGCATCTTTACGGGGATCATTCCGCCAACCATCAATTATGAGGAGCCGGACCCCGACTGCCCGCTGGATTATGTGACGGGCGGTGCCGAATCCCTTGATCTGGAAGCGGCCCTCAGCAACTCCTTCGGCTTTGGCGGAGGGAACGTCTGCCTGGCGGCAAAAAAATATCGGAGTGAAAGATGAAAATACCCAGCCTTCAAATCGGGGATGTCACGGCCCGCATCCCCATCATCCAGGGCGGCATGGGCGTGAGGGTTTCCCTGGCCGGCCTGGCCGCTGCCGTCGCCAATGAGGGAGGAATCGGAACCATCGCCTCCGTAGGGCTGGGCGACATCGAGGCCGCCAAGCTCGACTTCGAGAGAACATGCCGCGAGGCCCTCATTCATGAACTGCGCAAAGCCAAGAGCCTGACCGACGGTCTCCTGGCCGTCAACGTCATGGGGGTTTTAAGCAATGCCAAGGACCTCATCCTAGCGACGGCCAGGGAGGGGATCCGATTGATCGTCTCCGGGGCTTCTCTTCCTCTCAAGCTTCCGGAAATGGTGGAGGACAGCGGGGCGTTGCTGCTGCCCATCATCAGCTCGGGGAGAGCGGCGGACCTCGTCCTCCGCACCTGGGATAAACGATACCAGAGGACGGCCGACGCGATCATAATCGAGGGGCCCTTGGCCGGAGGACATCTGGGCTTTTCCATGGAGCAGCTTCAGGAGCCCGAAAAATATTCTCTTTCCATTCTTCTGCCCGAGGTTCTGGAGGTCATCAAGCGTTTCGAGGACAAGTACGGCCGGAAAATTCCGGTCATCGTCGGGGGGGGGATATACGACGGGGCGGATATCGCCCGGATGCTGCAAGCGGGCGCCTCGGGCGTTCAAATGGCGACCCGCTTCGTCTGCACCGTGGAATGTGAGGTGGCCCAGGAATTCAAACAGGCTTATCTCGAGGCGAATGAGGAAGATATTGTCCTCATCAAGAGCCCGGTGGGACTCCCGGGGAGAGCCATCCGCAACCAATTTTTGAAAAACCTGGAAATGGGCCTGCAAGAGAAGATCAACTGTCCCTATAGATGCCTTTCCACCTGCAATGTGGCCGAAGCCCGCTACTGCATCGCCCTGGCCCTGATCAACGCTTATCTGGGAGATATGAACAAAGGCCTCGTTTTCTGCGGCCAGAATGCCCATCGCCTCCATAAGATCGTCACCGTCAAGGAACTGATCGCCGAACTCCTGGCCGAAATTGAGGCCTATTAAGCCGCGTGTTTTGAATTTTTTCTTTGGCCTGCTACTCGGGGCTTGAATAATCCCTCTTTTTTCGCGCCCAGCAGCCCGGCCATGACCAGGTCCAGATCGGCCCGCTCCAGGCTGCGGACCATGGCCGGGGTTAGAACTTTTCGGTGAGCGGAACGGTCCAGGGCATCGCCCATAAACTCCAGTTTCTCGTCCGTGGTCATCCAGCTTCGGCGGTCGAAGCGCGCCAGGTTGAAGGGCAACGAATACTCCCGCAGCGTCTTATGGCCCCCGGGGTTGAAATAGCCTTCGAAATAGGACATGACCAGTTCGCGGATCGAGCGGAAAACCGGCTCGCGGAAGCGAAGCGTGGTGTAGTTAGATTTGGCCAAGGCGCCCCAGGCCCCGCGCCGGCGAAAAACAGCGATCACGTGATCGTCGTCGTTGTCCGAGGAACGGAGATCCACCAGGAGCGGCGGATATCCCAGGAAGCGCAGAGCCGCCGCGGCGAACAGGGCCCCTTCGAAGCAATTGGCTTTTTTCTCCCGCATTACCCAGCGGGGCGAGCGGGTGCCGCGGGCCGCATCATAGGCGATGCGGTTGAGCCAGCGCTGGATGTCAAGCGGACGACGGAAAGCGCCTAAAAGGCGAAGTTCCAGGGATGGTGGAAACGATTTCTTTGGCCCGGCAGGTTCTTTTTAAGTTGTCTCTTGGCTACTGCTGGGGCAAGCCGGGTTTCTGGAAAAAGCTTCCGGCCGGCGCGATTCTCACCTTCTCCGGCCGGACGTCCAGGGGATAGACCTGGATGACCAGATCCTCGTCCAAAACCTCCTTGGGCATGTTGGGGTTGGCATAGGCGATGGGCGAGGGCGTGTTGGCCACCAGGTCGTCGCGGAGCGCGGCGGCGTCCTGGGTGATGACCGCGATGCGGACGTTCTCGAAGTTGAGATATTTCTTAATGGCCCGGTTCACGTCCTCCCGAGTGATCTTGGGCAGCCGCTTCTGGACCGCGGCCAGGAAATCCTGGAAACCGTAGTAATGCGAGTCCATCTGCCAGCCCAGCCGCTCGCTCAGGGTCTGGGCGTAGAGCTTGGTGTAGTTGAGAAGGTAGGTCTGGACCAGCTTGAAGCGCTCCTCGGAGATGCCCTCCTCCACCAGCTGGCGCAGCTCGCGCAGGGTCTGGCGGATGACGAAATGGCGGTTGGCGTTGGTCAGCGGCCGGATCCAGATGGAGAAGTACTGCCGCCGGCGGCCGTAGTTGGTGGCCGGGAACTTGTCGCGGCCCTGGATGAAATGATCGGCGTAGGCGTAGTCTCCGTAGTTCTGCCCGCGCTGTTCGCGGATTTTCTGGAAGAGCAGGGACAGGTGTTGACGGTGCTCGCCGAAATGGGAGACGGCCATCCACAGGGCGAGGAAATCGTCGTCGGCCCGGGTGGCCGCCACCGGAAAGCCGAAAGAGATGGCTGTGGCCGGGGTCTGCTTCTCAGCCATGACGAACTCCAGGCCCTGGGGGGCTTTGGGCTGCGGCAGGACGAGGGCCGGGGTGTGGCCTTTCGGCAGCTTGGCGAAGTCGGCCAGGACCCTCTCCGGAAGGCCCTGGGGATAGCCGCCGGCCAGGCCGATGACGAGGTTGCCCTGGAGGAAATTCTGCGTATAAAAGGCCTTCACGTCGTCCAAGGTCAGGGCCTTGACCGACTCGATCGTCCCGGCGTCCTCATGGCCGTAGGGATGGCCTTCGTAGAGGGCCAGATTGAGAATTTCCTTGCCGAACTGTTCGTCCATGTTGCTGACCAGCGTCTTCTCCAGGAAATTGAGCTGGTCGGCCTTGAGCCGGTTGAAATCCTCCTCCCGGAAGCCGGGAGTTAAGAGCATGTCGCAGAATAGGACGTAGAACTTGTCCAGGTTGTCCTGGTGGATCGTCCCGCTGAAGACGGACATCTCTTTATCCACAGCCAGGTCAACCTGGGCGGCCATGGGGTAGAAACGCTTGGTGATCTCCTGATAGGTGAGGGCCTGTGTGCCGCCGTTGGCCATCAGGCTGAGGGCTAGTTGGCCGAGGCCTTCCTTCCCGGCCGGGTCATTGGCCGAACCGACCTTGAGGAGGATATGGAAGCTGATGAGGGGATTGCCGGGAACAGGCAGAAGCTCGGAGGTGAGCGTGTTGGGGTCAGCCTTTTTGGAGCAGGATCCTACGGCCAGGGCCAGTCCGGCCAGGAGCAGGATGGTGAGCGAGAATTTAAGGGCGTTCATTTGGCGTTACCTCCGGTCAGGGTGACCACAGTGCTGTTGGCCTGGGTGAAATACTTCCTGGCCATGTCCTGGATATCGGCCGGAGTGACTTTATCATAGAGGTCATAAAGGTTGTTGACCGACCCGGGGTCCGCGCTCAGGCTAATAAAGAAGAACAAGGTCCCGGCCACTCCGTCGGACGTGTCCAGGCCGTTGGCCAGGGAATATTTCAGGTTGGACTTGATGTCCGACAGAAGCTCGGCTGAGACCGGCTTGGCTTTAAG
>Ga0315284_10015704_pt1 | contig 10759 bp, 2 predicted proteins | sample YL17G09_16_MG_FD_203696 | JGI IMG/M metagenome (GOLD analysis project Ga0315284, IMG submission 203696) | Sediment microbial communities from Yellowstone Lake, YNP, Wyoming, USA - YL17G09_16 | ecosystem: Environmental > Aquatic > Freshwater > Lake > Sediment | place: USA: Wyoming | collected...
ACCTTGCTAGGAGTGAAAGATGTGGGTAATGACAAGGGCAACGCCCCGGCTTAACGATGACGAAAGCCGGGGCGTTGCCCCGGCCTACATTTCGGCTCGAACGTGCGCCGTGCCAGAAAGTTCTGGCACACCCGGTGCGCGGCGCGAGGGACGCGGCCCTTGCAATATGTCCGCGAGGAGGTAAAATGGTCTTGGTGTTATGAAACCATCAGCCGAATGGGCGAGGAGACAGCGAATGACGCGCAGGAACCTCCTGGGGTTGCTTCTGGTCGTTGTGACGGGCGCCCTGTTGGTCTGGGCTTTTGAGGCGGCGGCGGAGCAGGAAGCCGCAGACGCCAAACTGTACGACCAATTCAACCGCTTCATCGAAATCGTCCGCCTCGTCCAGAAGCAATACGTACGCGACGTCGACACCAAGAAGATGTTCGAGCACGCCATCAACGGCATGCTGAGCGGCCTCGACCCGTTCTCCAACTATATTCCCGAGAGCGAACTGGCGGAGTTCAACAAGGGCACGCGCGGCAAGTTCGGCGGCATCGGCATCCAGATCGGCATGCGGCGGGGGTTCCTGACGGTCATCAGCCCCCTGGAGGACACCCCTGCCTTCAGGGCGGGCGTCCTGGCGGGTGACCTTATCGCCGAGATCGACGGCAAGAGCACCGAGAACATCCGCAACACCGAAGAGGCCGTCAAGATCCTGACGGGCGACCCGGGCACGAAGGTTCGCCTGAAGGTCCGTCACATGACGGGCGAACTGGAGGAGTTCACCATCACCCGCGCGATGATCGAGGTCCACAGCATCAAGGGCCTCAAGCGCGACGACAAGGACCAGTGGGTCTACTGGATCGACCCCGAGAGGAAAATCGCGTACGTCCGCATCACCAGTTTCACCGAGGCCAGCGCGGTGGACCTGCGCAAGGCCCTCGAGCCGCTCGTCAAGGACGGCATGAAGGGCCTCATCCTGGACCTGCGGTTCGATCCGGGCGGCATCCTGAAGACCGCCGTCGAGGTCTGCGACATGTTTATCGACCACGGCGTCATCGTCTCGACCAAGGGACGCACAACGCCCTACTGGGAGGCGACCGCCACCAAGGATGGGACGCTCCCGTACTTCCCCATGGTGATCCTCATCAACCCGTTCAGCGCCAGCGCCAGCGAGATCGTCTCGGGCTGCCTTCAGGACCATAACCGGGCGATCATCATGGGCGAGCGGTCGTTCGGCAAGGGAAGCGTCCAGAACGTCATCCCGCTGGAAGGCGAGAAGGCCGCCCTGAAACTCACGACCAGCAAATACTACATGCCCAGCGGCCGCAGCATCCACCGCGACGAGGACATGAAGGAAACCGACGAGTGGGGCGTCATGCCCGATATCGTTGTCCCGATGACGCCCGAAGATTACATCGGCATCCTGCGGGCTCGGCAAGAGTCGGAAGTCATTCACAAGGGCGTCAACGGCGCCAAGCCTGACGCATCCAAGGCCGGCCCGGCGAAGCCGGACGCAACGAAGTCCGACACGCCGAAGCCCGAGACGCCGCCCAAGAGCGAGAAGCCCAAGGCCGACACGCCGAAATCCGACAAGCCCCGCTCCGAGGCCCCGGCGGCCCCCGATCTCGACGACGTCGCCCCAGGGGCGCCGGGCGCGGCCAAGGCCGACGAAGCGGTTCCCAAGATCATCAAGCCCGGCGAAGACAAGCAACTTCAGCGGGCGCTCGACGTCCTGCGCAGCATCGAGGTCATCGAGAAGTACCTGAACAAAGAACCCGTCAAGATGGGGCAGCCGAAAACGGCTGAAGCAAAGAAGGCGGCGTGAACAGCAGTTCAAAGTTCAAAGTTCAAAGTTCAAAGTTCAAAGTTCAAAGTTCAAAGTTCAAAGTTCAAAGTTCAAAACGACGCCCGTCCTCGCGGCGCAGTCGCTTTGACCTTGCACTTTGAACCTTGAACTTGGAACTTTGAACCACGCACTTTGAACCGCGCACTTTGAACCGCGCACTTTGAACTTTGAACTTTAAACTTTGAACTTCCGTTATGAAAATTTTAGGTATTGAGACGTCGTGCGACGAGACCTGCGCGGCGGTCGTTGAAGACGGCCGCCGCGTCCTTTCCAGCGTCGTCGCCACGCAGGTCGAGATCCATCGCAAGTACGGCGGCGTCGTTCCGGAAATCGCTTCCCGCGCACACCTTGAAGCCCTCGTGCCGGTCATCGCGGAGGCCCTCGACCAGGCTCACGTCGGCGTAAGCGACGTAGACGCCGTGGCGGCCGTGTACCGGCCAGGGCTCATCGGGTCGCTCCTCCTGGGCCTGACGGCCGCCAAGACGCTCGCCTGGCTGCACGACCGGCCCCTGGTGGGCATAAATCACGTCGAGGGCCACATTTATGCGGGGTGCCTCGAGCGCGAGCAACTGCCGTTCCCGTGCGTCAGCCTCATTGTCTCCGGCGGCCACACGAGCACCTACTTCTCCTCGGATCCGATGCGCCACGAACTCGTGGGCGCCACGACCGACGATGCCGCAGGCGAGGCATTCGACAAGGTCGCCATGCTCCTGGGCCTGCCGTACCCGGGCGGGCCGAGCATCGACCGCGTGGCCGAGGCCGGCCGGCCCGACGCCGTGAAGTTTACGCGCCCCTGGCTTTCGGCCGACTCGCCGGACTTCAGTTTCTCGGGCCTCAAGACCGCCGTCCTCTACCATGTGCGCGGCCACGGGGCGGACGTGAAGAAGCGCCAGACCCATCTCTCGGAGCAGGAAATCGCCGACGTCGCCGCCAGTTTCCAGGAGTGCGTCGTCGACGTGCTGGTGGGCAAGACCTTCCGAGCGGCCGAGCGTCGCGGCGCGGACCGCATCATCGTCGGCGGCGGCGTTGCGGCCAACAGGCGGCTGCGGACGCGGTTCCAGGAAGAGGCAGAGCGCCTCGGCATCGAGGTCATCCTGCCCCAGATGCGCTACTGCACCGACAATGCCGCCATGGTCGCCGGGCTGGCCTGCCACTACGCCCGGGCGGGGCGGTTCGCGGGGCTCGACCTGGAGGCCCGCGCGTAAGCGCCGCTTGGGCCGCGCCGCCGGGCCGTTGAGCCTCGCCTCTTTCTCCCCTTGGGGGAGAGGGGAGAAGGCGCCCCGCCAGGCACGAACGGAGCCGCGGCTCGTATACTTTGATAGCGAATTGTATCGCGTTCACTTTAGTATACACCGGAGGGCGAAAACGGGCGTTTTTCGCGCCGCAAAGCCCCGAAAACGGCCTTGGCGCTAGCGCCAATGCGGTTTTTGGGGTCGTTTGGCAAGATAGGCAAGACGAAACTTGATCCCGTTTTCACACTTCTTACACGCTTTTGATCGGAACTTGATACCTTTTGCACCCCGCGGGCGGTTTTGACCACCTCCGATTATATACTATAGTATATCCTACCGGGGAAGTTGGGATTCTCCGCCGCCCGTTCCGGCCGCCCAAAAAGACCGAGGGACACCTATGGAAGCCCCCCGGCGGCCGGCCTGATGCGCCGGAAGGCCCATAGGTGTCCCCCCCTGTCAATTACGAGGGGGGGAGGAGCCCTACCTGTAGTGCTCCTGACCCCCTACCCGTTGGGGGGGGCCGAAGGCCGGTTTGAGGGGTGCCTCTCGCCAACAACTCAGCCGCTCACCCCCGCCCCCTCTTCCGCGGTGGGGAGAGGGGAGAACGGTGACCCGCGACCCGCTAAACCCGTACAAGGCCCCGCGCCACGGCGTTGTAGCGCGGGGGTTCATCCCCCGCGGTTTTCTGCGCGGGGCACAAGGCCCCGCGCCACGGCGCGTAAGTCTGGTTGCAGCAAGAGGTTATGTTCATTGCCGGGTGCCAGGTAGCGTATTAGAGTTGCCACGCCACGGCGCGTAAGTCTAGTTGCGACAAGGGGTTATGTTCATTGCCGGGTGCCAGGTAGCGTATTAGAGTTGCCGCTTACGCGGGACATTTTTGACTTCCCGGCATAATCTTTTTGACTTTCCGGATATTTGTGTTATACTCCTTCTGAAGTTGGATGTTGCGAGAGGGGTGGATAGGCGGGCTTGCTCGTGCTCGGAGGGGCACGGCGAACGCTGGTGTTTTTTTGGGTGGTATCGCGTGTCGCCCGTAAGGGGTTGCGGGCAACGCGGCAGAGAATAACTGAGGATTACCGGGGGAGATCGGCCGTACGGCCGGTTTCCCCCTCGCTTTTTGGGGCGCACGGAAACGGAGTCTTGTCTCGTCAAGGAGAGAGTCATGTTTAGCCGGAACACGAGAAGTCTGCTGGGCCTCTTGGTTGCCGCCATGCTGGGCCTGGTGCTGGTCACACCCGCCCACGCGGTCATCTACACATGGGATGCCGGCGGTGTGCTTGGCGCCTCTAGCGGAGCCTGGAGCACCGCGGTCAACTGGAACCCCGACGCCGTACCGGTCTTTGCGGCGGGCGACACGTTCGACCTCAGCACGCTCAACATCACTGGAAACTCCTCCAGTACGGTGGACGCCAACGCGACGCTGGGCATCATCAAGATCGGCGACGCTACCACCAGTTCGCATTCCTGGGCGCTAAAGAACTCGGGCGGGGCGGTCATCACGCTCGACAACATCAGTTCCAACTCCCAGATCAACCAGACCGCCACCAGTTTCGGCGACGGCATCACCATCCCGCTGGCGCTCAACGGCAGCCTCGACATCACCAACGCTGCCGCAGCGAAACCGCTCACGATTTCGGGCGGGATCACTTCCGGTGCCGCCATCGGCATCCAGACCATCTCCAATCTCGGCGCGGCGGCAGGCGGCCTCATCATCAGCGGCGTCATCGGCGACAACCCCACCCCCAGCACCGGCATAATCGCCATCACCCAGAATGCCACCGGCGCATTGACCCTCGCCGGCGCCAACACCTACACCGGCGTCACCACGATCGTTGCCGGCACGCTCCAAGCGGCCAACGCCACTGCCTTGGGCAGCGGCGGAGACATCACCTTCGGCGGCGGCACGCTTCAGTTTACCCCCCTCAGTGCCGGCCAGGACTGGGCCGCGCGCATCAAGAGCAGCGCTGCCGCCATCAAGATCGACACGAACAACCAAAATGTGACGTTCGCCGGCGCCATCGCCGCCAGCAACGTCGCCGGCCTGACCAAGAGCGGCGGTGGCAGGCTGACCCTTTCCGGCGCCAACCTCTACACCGGCACGACCGCGGTCAGCACGGGCACGCTGTGGGCCGCGCAGCAGGCGTCTCTGCCGGGTCAAGGGACCCTCGGTGCGATTACCGTGGCGGGCGGCGCAACGTTGGCCCTGAGCGCCGGCGGCCTTGGGGAATTCACCGGGGCCGATATCGACAATGTCGTGACCAACGCCACCTTCGCTGCCAACAACGCCGTTCTTGCGGTCGACACCACGAACGCAGCGGCGCCTGTCGCCATCAGCAGCATCATCAACACGAACCATGCCCTCACCAAGTTCGGCGCCAATACGCTGACCCTGACCGCCGCCAACACCTACACCGGCGCGACGATCCTCTACGGCGGCAACCTTCAATTGAGCGGCGTCAACGGAGCGACGACGGGCGCCACTCCCTACACGCTCGCTGGCGGGTCGTTGGTGATTGACAACACGACGGCCGCCGGCGGCAACAACAACGCCCGCATTGCGGATGGCTCGACGATCGCGCTGAACAACGGCAGTTTCATCTACAACGGCACCGATGTGGAGTTGACCAACTCGACGGAAACCGTCGGGGGCATCAGCGGCGGCGGCGGAAGATCCGCCGTCACCGTCGCCTTCGGCGGCACCAATGTGGCGACCCTCACGGCCGCCAACTTCACCCACGGCGGCACCAACGGAGCGATCCTGGTCAACGGCACCAACCTCGGCATGGATAACACCACCGCCGCCAGCGTGGGTCGCTTTATCGTCACCGCTGCCCCGACCCTGGTAGGCACGACGGTCGCCCAGGCGACCGGCATCAACTCCCTCTCGCAGAATACGCAGATCGTTCCCTTCCTCGTCGGTGAAGCGACTTCCACTACGGGCGGCAAGGGCACGGCGACGGGAACCGCGAACACGTTTGTCACTTACATCGCCGGTTCCGGCCTGCGTCCGCTGAACCCGACCGACGAGTTCAGCAGCGCCATCGCGGCCACGAACAACATCTACATTGCGTCCAACACCGCGGCCGGCGCGACCGCCGCCATCAACTCGCTGGTGATCAACGGCGGCAACCTCAGTATTACCGATGGCCGGACCCTGACCAACACCAGCGGCGCGTTGCTCTTCGCTTCGAGCAATAGCATCACCTCAGGCGGCACGGACGGCCGTCTTGCCCTCGGCGCGGAAGGCATGGTGACGGTGAACTCCGGCGTCACGGGCACCATCAGCGCGCCCATCAGCGGTGCCGCTAACCTGACCAAGTCGGGCGCCGGCAACTTGACCCTCGGCGCGGCGTTCAATACGCTCAGCGGCGCCCTGACGGCGGAAGGCGGCGGCACGGTGAGCCTTGGCGGGTACAACGCTTTCAGCGGCGACATCAACGTCGGCAGCAACTCCGCCGGCAACACCCTGAATATCACAGGCGGGGGCACCGACATAAGCACGGGCGCCAACTATCTTAATATCGGCAATGGGGTGTTCGGCAACAACAGCGTGACCATCTCAACTCCAGGAACCGCTGCGTCTCCGTCATTTAAGGTTCACCAGTTAAGGCTGGGCGAATCTTCCTCGAATAACAGCCTGACGGTTTCAAACGGGGCCTATTACAGGCTTGTGACCGGTAACTCCGGTTGGACCATTGGCAATAACCTCGGCGCCAACAACAATTCGCTCACCGTTACCGGGACCGGCACGATATTGACTCGGCTGGCCGCAAGCGGCTCGGCTATCACCGTCGGCAACTCGGGCAGCAACAACAGCCTGACCGTCAGCGCGGGTGGTTCGGTACTTCCCCAGAGGATTACTGTTGGTGGCGGTGCCGGCGGAAGCAACAATTCAGTCCTCGTCACAGGCGCGGGCTCGTTGATTTTTATCAATAGTGGTACTAATTCCGTTTGGGCACAGGGCGGCGCCGCGGGCGCCTCAAACAACAGCACCACCATCGCGATGGGGGGCCGTGTGTTTTACGGCGGGTCCGGGACCAGCAGAAACTTCTCCGTCGGGGCGGCCGTCGGCGCGGATAACAATTATCTCACGGTCACCGGCGCCAACTCGCTGTTGACGGTCTACTACAGCCTGCCCATCGGTATCGGCGGCAACGCGACCGGCTCCACCGCCACCGACGGCGGCGTGGGCAACTACCTCAATGTCGTTAGCGGCGGATCGTTAGTCACGAATTCCACCACTTCCGTGTATCTGATGGGCACGAACTCGACGTTCAATCTGGGCGACGGCACGGGCGTCAGCACGGCCACGGTTGGCGCAACGGGCGGGTTCATCCCGGGAGTCTTCCTGAAGAACGGGAGTTCAACGTTGAATGTCAACAGCGGCCGATTGACAGCCGCAGCGGGCGGCGCAATGGTTTCCGGCCCGGGCAACGTCAACCTCAACGGCCCGGCCTATGTTTCCACTTTCTTCACGAACTCCTCGATCGATAGCGTCATCGCCGGCAGCGGCGGCCTGACCAAGGAAGGCCCCGGCTCGCTGACGCTCACCAACGCCGTCAACACTTACTCGGGCGGGACCACGGTCAGCGGCGGCACGCTCGTGCTTTCCGGTCCCAATGTCGTGCCCGGCTCGGGTGCCGTCAACGTCAACAGCGGCGGAACCTTGAGTATGGCCGACGGCATCGCGCGCACCACCACGGTCGGCGGGTTGAGCCTCGCCAACGCGACCGCCGTGGCCCTTGATTGGAACGCCGCCGCCGTGGATACGCTTACCACGTCCACGGCCGCGGTGACCAGCGGCAAGGTCGGGATCGTCCTGAATCCCACGAACAGCCCGAGCGGGGGTCCTCTGACCTTGATCAGTTCCCCCTCGGGCGGCTTGGGCGGCGCCAGTTATTTCCTGGCCAACAACACCAACTACACCGCGATACTGGACACCACCACCACCCCCACCACCGCCATTACGGTCGGAACCTACTCCGTCGGCACGGCGCTGACCAGCGCCTACTGGTACGGGAACCAGGTCGCCGGCACGAACACCGCCGGCGTGGACAACGCCATGGCGTTTTCCAACGGCACCAAGAGCAACTGGTCCTCGGCCGCCACCTACGCGGCCACCGGCCTGGTCCCCGGCTCCGCCGCCAACGTGATCTTCTCCACCACTGACGGTTTTGCTACCCAGCAGGGCAACGTCGTGCTGGGCGCCGGCATGAGCGTCAACAGTCTGACCTTCAACGACACCACGCCGGTCACCATCGCCAGCGACGGCAGTTGGCTGACCCTCAACTCCACCGGCACCACCACATCCAGCGCCATCAGCACCAACGAGAACGCCACCATCAACGCGAACGTCCTGTTGCCGGGGGCGCAGGTCTTTACGACCGCCATCGGTAGGACCCTTACTGTCGGCGGCAACCTCACCGGTGCCGGGTCGCTGACCATTGGGACCGCAACCATAGGTGCCGGCACGGTGGTCCTCTCCGGCGCCAATACCTACCTCGGCTCGACCACGATCAACGCCGGCACGCTCAAGGCCGGATCGACCACGGCCTTGCCGCCCACATCGGTGCTAACCATCGGCAGCACGGGACAGATCGGCACCTTGGACCTGGCCGGCTATAGCAACACGGTTGCCGGCCTGGCCACCGGCGGCACAGCCGCGAGTCAGATCGTCACGAACAGCGTCACGGGCACGGCCATCCTGACGGTCAATAATGACTACACCACCAGCGCTAGCGAGCGCTTCTTCACCGGAGTCCTCCAGGACGGCGGCCCGGGCAAGGTGCTCGGCCTCACCAAGTCGGGCTCCGGCATCCTGAACCTCAATGCCGCCAACACCTACTCCGGCGGCACGATCGTCAACGGCACCGGCGACCTCCTGGGCGGCCTCCTGCGGGTTCAGACCGATGCATCGTTGGGGGCGATCCCCACCAGCCCGACGGTTAATATTACCCTTAACGGCGGCGCATTGATGAACTGGAACGTGGCAGTGGCGCTCGATGCGAATCGCATGGTCTCGCTAGGCGCCGGGGGCGGCTACATGCAGGCCGGCTGGAGTTCGAATTTTACCGTCGCTGGCAAGGTTACGGGCGCCGGCGGCTTGACCATCTTACCCGACAGCGGATGGGTCGTCCTGGCAAACAGCACCAACGATTACGCCGGCGCCACGGCGATCTATAGCGGCGCCAAACTGCAGTTGGGCACGGGCCTAACCGGCCAAAACGGGGCCGTCGTGAGCACCGGCATCGTCAACCATGGCGCGCTGCAATTCAACAACTTCGATGCCCAATCCTATTCCGGCACGATCAGCGGCCTGGGCACCCTGACCAAGATCGGCCCCGGCACGCTGACCCTCTCCGGCGCGAACACCTACCTCGGCGCCACCACGGTCAATGCGGGCACCCTTCAAAGCGGCGCCAATGACGTGCTGCCCATGGCGTCGAGCGTGACCGTGAGCGGCAATGCGGCGGGCGTGATCGCCACGCTCGACCTCGCCGGCAATAGCGACACCATCGGCCCTCTCACTCTCGGCGGATCGACGATGACCAGCGGCGCGGCGGTCACCACGGGCGTGGGGACGCTGACCCTCGGCGGCGACGTCACCTACGCCAACGCCAATAACCCCTTGGGCGCGACGATCAGCGGCAACCTCTCCCTCGGAAGCGGGCTCGGAACCGTGAACCGGACCTTTACCGTCAACGACAGCGCTTCGGCGGTTAACGACTTGACCGTTTTGGCCGGCATCTCCGGCACCGGCGTCGGACTGATCAAGGCCGGCACGGGAACATTGGTCCTCTCCGGCGCCAACACCTACACCGGCGCCACCGCCGTCAATGCGGGCACGCTGAGTTTCGCTACGAAGGCATCGTTGTACAACGGCGACGACACGAACTGGACCCCGACGAAAATCACCGTGGAATCCGCCGCCATTCTGGCGGTCGGCGTCGGCGACTCGCCGACGTATTTTGACGCCACGGCCCTCGACACCCTTCTGAACGGCACCCACATGGGCTTGAGCACCGCCACCACCGGCCTGAAGACCGGCGCCATCCTCGGCCTGGACACGACCAATGCCACCTCCGGCACATTTACCTACAGCACCGCCCTCGCCAACCTGAGCGGCGGCAACCTCTTGAACCTGGCCAAGGTCGGCACCGGCGAACTGGTGCTCAGCGGCGACAACACCTACACGGGCACCACGTCGGTCAACGCCGGCAAGTTGACCCTCTCCGGCAATAACGTCGCGGCGACCGGCGCCATGGCCATCAACAACGGCGGCCTCACCCAGTTTAACTCGCCGGCCTCCATCAACGGCACGGCGCGCAACGTCACGGTCAACTCAGGCGGCACGGTCCTGTTCGATACGGCCTTCACCGCCGGCAGCATTCCGACCGCATTGTCGGGCAGAATCGTGGCTGCCTCCGCGGGCGCCATCGCCGCGGATAACTATGACAGCACGGCCTTCGACTTCAACACCCCCGGCCTCACCGCGGCCTCGCTCGGCGCGGTCGGCACCGTCAATTACACCGGCACGCTCACGCCCCAGGGAACGACCTATCGCCTTGGTGGCGGCGGCGGCACGCTGACGTATCCTGGTGCCATGGCCGGCGCCAATGCCCTGGCCATTTCCGGCCCCGGCACGGTGATTCTCACCTATGCCAACACCTACACCGGCACGACGACAGTCAACGGC
>Ga0315284_10015706_pt1 | contig 10758 bp, 6 predicted proteins | sample YL17G09_16_MG_FD_203696 | JGI IMG/M metagenome (GOLD analysis project Ga0315284, IMG submission 203696) | Sediment microbial communities from Yellowstone Lake, YNP, Wyoming, USA - YL17G09_16 | ecosystem: Environmental > Aquatic > Freshwater > Lake > Sediment | place: USA: Wyoming | collected...
CATAGAGAGGTGCTCATCCATGACAGCGGGCCTCACATCGGCGATCACGGTTCCTCCCGAACGTGCGAACGCCTCGATCCTGTCAATCGCACTATCAGAAATAGCCTGGGCATACGGAAGAATCAGGATGGACAATCCGCCGGGCAAACCCGCTCCGCCTCGCAGCATTTCCTCGCTCATGAATTCGGGCATATATCCAAGGTCCCTGCAAAGGACCACCCATGAGCGCATCGAACCGACCGCATCAAACGGTGGTACTTCGTGTGCGTTTTCGGGTGTGGCTGTATACCCGGCGAGAACCGATAAAGGGTCGTATAGTATTCCAATGCCATCCTGCTCATTGCCAGCCCCGAGGATGAGCCTGTCGATGCCGTTCATTACCTCGCGCGTTTCTTCGGCAAGGATGAGAAATGCCCGCGACGGGGACAGGTCGGGATTCAGTGCTGCGGGGAAAGGACCCGCACCACATCCCCACCAGAGAGAGTTCATGCCTTCAAAAAGGCATCGCCATGGAACGGTACGCAGAATCGCCTCATCAAGCATCATGTCATCGTCACCATTCACCATGAGGCCGGTCAGTTTCCTGCCGTTCCCCCGGGGGAGAAAACGCCACGCAGGAATACGGGCGTCTGATACTGCATTAATAACATCAGGAACGCTGTCCATTATCACAGGAAACTCCGAATTCTCCTTTCCCCTGCCGGAAAAATCATGCGGGGTAAAATCGATATCCGCAACCGCAATGGAATCGGCGGGAGATGCCCTGTCGCGAACGAAATCTAAAAACCGCTCTCGCTGTTTGAGGCGAAATAACATCGTGTCTGTCCAGCGGGCGTATGCATTCCGTGAACGTGCCTCTTCGATACTGACGGGGGCGGCTTCGGAAAATCCCGAAAATTCAGTGCTCCAGGCAGTATTAAGGTTTGTAACCGAACCGTATTTCCCCTCGAGAAACTCAGTGAACGCCTGACGATTATCTCGTGATTTTTCATCACGGGGAGGAGGAATGACCGACACACCGTAAGCAACGGGACACGCGGAACGCAGGGTGTCGAGGACTGCGACAGGTGATGCCGAAGACACCGCCGACACTCCGCCTGAGCCGACGAAACCCGAGTAAACGGCGGTCTCATAAACCTGCAGGACCGGCACGACCGGAATCCCGCTCAGCACCACGTCGAAAGCCCGGCTGAATCCAGCCCGCGGGGAAGTGCCGGGACGGATAACCGGTGAAACGGCGTTGACACCAGTTCTACGAAGGACCGAGTATTTCTGCGATCGTAAGTATCCCGATTCATCGGCATCGCAGACGATGAAATAAAAAGAGCCCTGTTCCAATCCACCGGAAACGGTGAAGGACTTTTCGACTATGTGGACCAGTTCGTTGTTTTTATAAAACTGCGCCCGCACGATCATAGTTTTTTCTGAAGCCTGCCCGATCCTGAATACGAAATCGACGCTTTTACGATCCGGGATCGTCTCCATGACCGTTGTGTCATGGACCCGGCCGCGGCTGTCCATGAGTTCGGCGGTCAGCATGATTCCTTCCTTGAATGCGAAGGAGGTTTCTATCGTTCCGGTTATGTATCCGCCTATGGGCACCGGGGTGTTCCAGAACCTGATACCCGAAATGTATTCCGATGATTCCACTTCGACCGATGAACCGGCGAACGCTGTCACACCCGGTGTCCGGCTGACGGTTATATCACGGGAATATATGCCGGCCGGAAGGGTCGGGTAACGAATTGTGACGAAACTCCTCCCGTTTTCGACGATAAACCGGTCAGTCGTTTCGGCCCACACTACACCACGGCCGTTCCGGTACCTGACGTGAACGGTCAGGGAATCCGTCGTGCCACTGTTGAACAGGAGAACCTGGAAGTTCATGATGCCAGCGACTTCCTGCCGGAGTTTCTTCGGTGGCGACTCAACCTTGATAATACGGAATCCTGTTTCCCGCCCGGAAGCGAAGAAAACCGCCTGCGCTGCCGCATTGAAATAATCCCCCGTTTCTCGCGCACCCCCGGAAGGATCTGCGGACGGAAAGGCGACGACAATCCCTTTGTCACGGATGCCGGCTGCCGTCGCTTGAACGTGGGGATATGAAACCGCTTCGAGTGATGTCGCGTTAATTTTTCGGCCGGTCAGAAACGGTTTGACCGCATGGTCGTCCCCGATAGAGACAAGGCCCGTTCCCACACTCACCTTGTCGAGGACAGCTCCGCGCAGCCCGGATGGCAGGGAGTCCACTTCATAATCGAGCCAGATCACATCCCACACCATGCGGAGGAGATTTTCAGCTCTGTGTATGGGCTCATTACCTGCCGGGATTCCGGGTTTTCCGGAGGATAACACGAAATGTGCACGGTCTTCTGTCGGGATCGTCTCGACACTGCAGTCCAGGCGACCGGCGACTGCAAGGCTGAGCGGGCAGATGGCATCCTGCCGCCCGATGAAAAGTATTCTGAGCGGTCCATCTTCAAGCGGTTTTATGATCGGGTACTCTTCACCAGGAACCGCGGACGATCCAGGGAGATTCCATCCAACGGCATCGGACGCCGGGGAAGCTGAAACGCCGGTTATGCACAGGGCAAGCGCAACTATATAAAAAAGAAACTGTTTCATATCGTTATGCATATAAGGTAGGTCAGCGGAAAGCCGGACCTCACACAATACGCCTGATTTGCCTGTCTGTTCACAGCACAATAACCTTGTTCACAGAATAATTAAGGTACAACATCGTATGCCGCCGGGCAACCTTTTTTATTAGAACGGGTCTCCGGAGTAACATAACAACACATAACTGTAACACTCACACTATAAGCCCATAATCGTTGACTTCACTTTCTCGAAATATTATATTAAAATCCGGTATCTTTCATACATGTCGAGACTTTATATTGAAATGTAGGATGTGACTGATATACCTGTGCGGAGGAACTGATGGGCTTAACCGAAATGGACAGGGTCTATGATCCGGGTGTCATTGAAGATACCTGGGAGAAATTCTGGGAAGTGAACCGTCTCAGCCATGCCGAGTCCGTTGAGGGTAGGGAAACATATTCGATCGTTATTCCCCCGCCCAATGTGACGGACAGGTTGCATCTCGGGCATGCACTCAACAATACCATCCAGGATGTGCTCATACGGTTCAAACGCATGCAGGGATATGTCACCGAATGGATGCCGGGCACCGATCATGCCGGTATCGCCACACAGAACGTCGTGGAACGGAAAATTGCCGCCGAACAGGGTAAAACACGCCAGGAGCTCGGCAGGGAGGTGTTTCTCCGGGAAGTCTGGAAATACAAGGAAGAAACAGGCGGCACCATAATCGAGCAGCTCAAGAGTATTGGCTGCTCCTGCGACTGGGAACGTGAGCGGTTCACCATGGACGAGGGCCTGTCCCATGCAGTCATGGAAGTTTTTATCCGCCTCTACAGGAAGGGGCTCATATACCGGGGAAACTATATAATCAACTGGTGCCCTCGGTGCCAGACGGCGCTGTCCGATGAAGAAGCCGAACACGAGGAAGTTGCCGGTCATCTCTGGTATATCCGGTATCCCACCTGTGACGGCTCCGGAGGGGTCGTCGTGGCCACGACCCGCCCGGAAACGATGCTCGGCGATGTGGCGGTTGCGGTCAACCCGAAAGACAAACGGTACAAAAAAATGGTGGGGACGACCCTTGTCCTTCCGCTCGTCAACCGTGAAATCCCTGTGATTGCCGATGATTTTGTCGACCCGTCATTCGGGACCGGGGCAGTGAAAGTCACCCCTGCACATGATCCCAACGACTTCGAAATCGGGCTCCGACACAACCTCGAGCCGTTAAATGTCATGAACGTCGATGGCACCATGAACGAGAATGCGGGAGCCGAATTCAAGGGGCTCACCCGTGAGAAAGCGCGCTCGCGGGTGGTCGCAGACCTCGAACGGCAGGGGCTCCTTGTGAAAATCGAAGACCACACCCACGCGGTGGGGCACTGCTACCGCTGTCATACGATTACGGAACCCTATCTGTCCAATCAGTGGTTCGTGCGGATGAAAAAGCTCGCCGAACCGGCCATTGAGGCTGTCAAAGACGGCAGGATCACCTTCTGCCCGGACCGCTGGACGAAAGTCTACCTGAACTGGATGGAGAACATCCGAGACTGGTGCATTTCACGCCAGCTCTGGTGGGGGCACCGTATCCCCGTCTATTACTGCACTGCCTGCGGGAAGATCATCGTTTCCAAAGAACCGGTTGTCACATGCGATGCCTGCGGGAGCACCGGAGTACAACAGGACCCCGATGTGCTCGACACCTGGTTCAGTTCGTGGCTCTGGCCGTTTTCGACTTTCGGCTGGCCTGAAGATAAATCCGAGCTCAGGGCTTTCTATCCGACAGACACCCTGTCGACCGCGCCTGAAATCATATTCTTCTGGGTCGCCCGGATGATCATGGCGGGCATGGAATTCATGGGTGACATCCCGTTCTCGAAAGTGTACATACACGGCACCGTGCGGGACGACCTCGGGAGAAAAATGTCGAAATCTCTCGGCAACGGTGTCGATCCGCTCGAAGTGGTCGAATCGCATGGTGCCGATGCGCTCCGGTTCAGTATCATCTCCATCACCGCCCAGGGGCAGGATGTATTCATTTCCTATCCACGCCCCGGTGACAGGAGGAAACAGGACTTCAACACCTTCGATCTCGGCCGTAATTTCGCCAACAAGATCTGGAACGCCACCCGCTTCATCCTCACCCTGACCGGGGAGCGAATCGACCGGGTCGGTGGTGATTACACGGAACTCGCCGACCGATGGATCCTGTCGAGGTTCAACCGGACTGCCGAACTTATGACCGAATCCATCGAATCGTTCAGGTTCAACGATGCCGCTCATCTGATATACGATTTCATCTGGCACGATTTCTGTGACTGGTATGTCGAAATCATTAAGCCCCGGGTCGCGGGCGATGGCGACGAGAAAGCTTTCGTCCTCCGGAACGCAGCACAGATTCTTGCCGGTGCGATGCAGCTTCTCCACCCGATCATGCCGTATATAACCGAAGAGATCTGGCAGCGCCTCATGAATGTGCTCGGGGATGACCACACAATGAGTATCATGGTGTCCGCCTGGCCCCGGGCCGACAGGGGCTTGATCGACGATGCGGTGGAATCACGGATGGAAGCCATTAAATCGGTGATCGGCACCATCCGGACGATCAGAAACGAAATGAACGTCCCGCTCGGGAAAAAGGCCGATGTGGTCATCGTTCCCGCCGATGACGACACATCCCGGCTGTTTTTCGACAACAGCGCGTCTATCATCGATCTCGCGTCTGTCAATAACCTGAAGCTTGACAGGAACGCCGTGCGGCCAAAGAAATCTGCGGCGGGAATTTCCATCCGGAGCGAGGTGTTCGTTCTCCTTGAGGGACTCGTCGATTTCGACCGTGAAAAAGCCCGGCTGACCAAAGATATCGACCACCGCAGGACATTCATTTCCAGTATCGAGAAAAAACTGTCAAACGAGCATTTCCTTTCCAAAGCGCCCAGCGAGGTCATTCAATCGGAACGCAAAAAACAGCAGGATGTACGCCAGGAACTGGAAAAACTCGTCGCAAATCTGGAAGCGCTCGGAGACTGAGAGATGGAGCTGTATCTGGCTGTACTATTCATGGCCGGACTCGTCGCCATGGATACGACATCAGGTCCGCAGATGCTTGTATCGGAGCCGCTCGTTTCGTGCACCCTCTTTGGCCTCTTGTTCGGTCGGCCCGAACTGGGAGTCATGACGGGAGTGCTCTTTCAGATGCTCTCTATCGGTTATATGCCCCTCGGAGGGGAGCATTTCACCGATAACAACATGGCGGCCTGCATATCCTGCGCATCGCTTCTCGCCGCCCAACGTATGTTCGGGCTGTCCGGCGCAGAAGAAAGTGCTGCGCTCACTGTAATGCTCGTATACGGGGTCGCGGTCGGTGTTGTCGGCCTCCACCTGAAAAATTATGAAAGAAGGCTGAACGGCATCCGCGCGGGGAACATCATGCGCCGCCTCAAACACGGTGATCCTGTTACAGTCGGGAGTGTCCACAGGGCGGGAATATCGGCCTCATTTGTCAAGGGAGCACTCATGGCGGCAGTCCTCGTTCCTGCCGGTACCGTACTATGCCGGCTCATACTCTTCCTGCCGTTGCCACTGGTAAACGGCATGTCGACAGCATCGCATCTCGTATGGGGATCTGTTGCGGCTTCGGGTGTGGTGTTCTATCTGGCAAAGGGCAGGTCGGTCGTTATTCTTCTGGGCTCACTGGGCGGAATAGCATGGATAGTGTTCACGAAACTGTAAATAAACCGGGATTCGGCACCTTCTTCAGAATCTTTCTGAGGAGTTTTTTTCTTCAGGGATCATGGTCTCAGACGCACCGCCAGAACCTGGGATTCGCTTACTGCATGGAGCCTGTGGGGAAGATTCTCTGGACCGACCCCGTACAGTATGCGCGCTTCCTGAAGCGCCACACAGATTATTACAACGGGAATCCGTTCATGTCGACACTGGTTCTCGGTGCAGTGGTCAGGATGGAAGAAACCCTGCGGCATGGGTCCGGCGTCACAGAGGACGATATCCGGAGGTTTAAAAAAGTGGCCGGTCCGGCGACCGGTTCCGTCGGCGATGGCATGTTCTGGAGCGCACTGAGACCTTTTGCACTTGTATTGGGACTCCTGTGCGCTGTATCTTATGGTATATATGGTGCGGTGGTTTTTCTTGCCACTTTCAACATTCCGGCATGTATCCTGCGATGGTATTGGCTCAGAGCCGGTTACCGGCATGGGCACAATGTCATTACGGAGCTGAAAAACCGGAGAATCCGTATCGGCGTCCGCATCATGGATCTATTCGGCGGTGTCCTGATCGGGCTTCTGGCAGTGCTTTACCTTGCGCAGGTCGAAAATGGCATTGCCGCTGTGTATCTCTGGTCCGCCATACTTTTTATACTCAGTTTCACCCTTTTGAGGCGACGCTATCCGCTGTACCTGGTTTTCCCGGCATCGGTGGGAATCGCCGTCGTTGCAGGCATGGTAATGTAACGATCCATGTACGGTAAAAGTGACAGACCGTTCATAAAAACCATGTATGATCATTAACAAAACCAGAAAACCAGGACTCGCAGGGTGCCCTTCAGAGAAAAGAACATTACAATAAAGAACAAACTGGGGCTTCACGCCCGGCCCGCTGCACTTCTGGTCCAGACGGCATCGAAATATGCTTCGACCATCGAGATTGAGGCGAACGGTATAAAAGTCAACGGAAAATCCATCATGGGCGTCATGATGCTCGCGGCGGCATTCGGCTGTACGATAAAATTCATAGTTGACGGCGACGACGCCGACGAGGCGCTGGTGGGGATAGAGGCTCTCATCGACCGCAAATTCGACGAAGAATAGCCGTCCCTGAACAGATTCGGCAGACAGGCTGTCACGATAACTTAAATGTTCTGTATGGAATATGAAAAGCCTGGTGAAAAACCTTTAACTTTTGTTCAAACATTGTCAGGGGTCGGCGCACAGCGCTAATTTACATGCCTTTGACAGTGATGAAGCACTATATTTCGAGTACAGAGCTTGTGAAAAGACTTTTTCACAGCCCCCTGAAACCATGGTGAGAACCAATGGACTCTTCAGGCATGGATGGTGTTTCAGCAGGCGACGGCGCTGCATCTGATGTAAACGATGAACAGTTTTTACGGGGGTATAGTTTGAATAAACAGCCGGGAAAAAAAACAGAATCCAGAACATATACCGGCATTCCGGCTTCTCCGGGTATTGCGATTGGTCATGCGTTTATTTATGACGAAGCGAATCTCTGGATAAACGAAAAGAATATTGCCCCGGAAGATATCGACCGTGAAAAACAGCGGCTCAGGGATGCCGTCGGAGCGGTCATCAAGGATATCAAAGCTCTCCGTTACCGGCTCGAACAGCAACTCGGTGAAGAAGAAGCGAGCATATTCGATCCCCATATCATGCTCCTCCAGGACCCCGCAGTCATCAAAGAAACGGATAACCTTATCGAATCGGGAAAAAACGCCGAGTTCGCCTTTTTCCGCACGACAAGAAATATCATCAAAATATACAAACGGGTCGATGACGAATATTTGCGGCAGCGCATCGATGATTTCACCGATATTCTCCGGCGTGTGTACACCAAACTCCAGGGTAAGGAATTTGCCGCATTTTCGAATATAAAACATCCGGTCATCGTTGTCGCCCCCAATCTCTCTCCGTCTGACACCGCTAATATGCACACCGGCAGCGTCCTCGCATTCGTCACTGATGTCGGAGGGATAACCTCGCACGCGACCATTCTGGCCCGTTCGATGGGTATTCCCGCAGTGCTCGGGGTCCATACCGCATCGAGTGAAATCGGCCCGGGCGACCTGATGATCGTGGACGGCACCGTAGGCGTTGTGTACGTGAATCCTGACCCGGAGACGGTGGAAAAATATACCCGGGAAAAAGCTGACATTGAAAAATACCGTATCGCGCTTCGCGAACTCAGGGATATCCCCGCGGTAACCCTCGACGGGAAAACGATCAGCCTCCAGGCGAACATCGAATTCCCCGATGAAGTCGAATCCCTCCAGGAAAACGGCGCAGAAGGTGTTGGCCTCTACCGCAGCGAATTCAATTTCCTCAAGGAAGACCGTATCCCCACCGAGGACGAACTGTACGAAGTCTATTCCACTGTTGTCGAGAGCCTTGCACCAAAACCGGTTATCATCAGGACATTCGACCTCGGCGGCGACAAGATTTCACATACCATCCAGACCAAGCCCGAAGAAAATCCTTTCCTCGGCTGGCGGGCGATACGGGTGAGCCTCGCACTGAAAGATGTTTTCAAAGTCCATCTCAGGGCGATTCTCCGGGCTTCGAATTCGGGAAACGTGAAAATCATGTTCCCCATGATCTCCTCGATGCAGGAACTGACCGAAGCTCTGGAATGTGTCGAAGAGGCGAAAAACGAGCTTCGCGCGCTCGGGATTGGTTTCGATGAAAATATCCCCGTCGGAATCATGATCGAGATACCCTCCGCGGTCATGATCGCCGACCATCTTGCCCGCCGGGTCAGCTTTTTTTCCATCGGGACGAACGATCTCACCCAATATGCGGTGGCGGTGGACCGGACAAACGACCGTATCGCCGCCCTGTTCGATCCGTTTCATCCGGGAGTACTTAAATTGTTGAAAATCACCGTTGACGCCGGCCATGCACAGGGCATCCATGTCGCGGTATGCGGCGAGATGTCAAACGATCCGCTCGGCGCGCTTGTTCTGGTGGGTCTCGGTATCGATGAATTGTCGATGGCGCCGTCGTACATACCCCCGATCAAGCGTTTGATCCGTTCGGTCAACGCCCGTGACCTCCGGGAAACAGCAGAAAAAGTGCTGACGCTCGCGACCGGGGCAGACATCAGGCAGTACCTGGAAGAGCGATTCAACCTTCTTATTCATAGTGAAATTATAGACGTTTCAGCACTCCCTCGCCCAAACATGAAAGGAAATCGATGAAAGGCCATTTTCTCTTCACTTCAGAATCAGTGTCGGAAGGACATCCCGATAAAGTCAGCGACAGGATTTCCGACTCCGTTGTCGACGCAGCCATGGCACAGGACCCCATGAGCCGTGTTGCCTGTGAAACGCTTTGTACAACGGGACTGATTATCATATCGGGCGAAATCACCACGAGAGCGCACATCGACTTTGCCGAGACAGCCCGCGAGGCCTGCAGGGATATCGGTTATACGGATTCAGATATCGGATTCAATTCGGATAATTGCGGAGTCATCACTTCCATACATCCCCAGTCCCCCGATATTTCACAGGGCGTGACCGAGGGTCAGGGTTTGTTCTCAGGCCAGGGGGCCGGCGACCAGGGTATGATGTTTGGATTTGCATGCGACGACACCCCTGAGTTCATGCCCATGCCTATCCAGCTCGCCCATAGACTCGTGCACAAGCTCGCTCAACTCCGGAAATCGAAAGTGCTCACCTACATACGTCCCGACTCCAAATCGCAGGTGACCGTGGAGTACCACGACTGGCGTCCCCGGCGTGTTGATACCATCGTCATCTCGACCCAGCACGCCCCGGACGTTTCACTCGACACCATCCGGAAGGACATGGAAAAATTTGTTATCCGCGAGGTGATTCCCGCGGAATACATCGATGATAAGACGCGGATTCTCGTCAATCCGACCGGGCGTTTCGTCATCGGGGGGCCCCACGGCGACACCGGGCTCACCGGACGCAAGATCATCTGCGACACCTACGGCGGCATGGCACGTCACGGCGGTGGAGCGTTCTCTGGTAAGGACTGCACGAAAGTCGACCGTTCTGCGGCGTATGCGGCACGTTATGCCGCAAAAAATGTTGTGGCTGCCGAACTCGCCTGGAAATGTGAAGTCGCTGTTTCATACGCGATAGGGTATCCCGAGCCGATCAGCATCAATATCGACACGTACAACACTGCCCGGGTCGACGAGGACGCATTGAGCAGGGCGGTCCGTGACTGCTTCGACTTTACACCAAAGGGGATCATTGAGACGCTCAATCTGCGACGTCCCATCTATGCCAAAACCTCGGCTTACGGCCATTTCGGAAGAAACGACCCCGATTTCACCTGGGAACAACTTAACAAAATCGACGAGCTCAGGAAAGCGCTCAAATTGTAATAGTGTGACCATTGTCACCGCACCACCCGGTGATTACCG
>Ga0315284_10015707_pt1 | contig 10758 bp, 9 predicted proteins | sample YL17G09_16_MG_FD_203696 | JGI IMG/M metagenome (GOLD analysis project Ga0315284, IMG submission 203696) | Sediment microbial communities from Yellowstone Lake, YNP, Wyoming, USA - YL17G09_16 | ecosystem: Environmental > Aquatic > Freshwater > Lake > Sediment | place: USA: Wyoming | collected...
GGACCTTGTCGCCTTCCTGGACGCGGACGACGAGTGGCGACCAGAGCATCTTGCTGCCATAAATCGGCTGGCACAGAAATACCCGGAATGTGGAGCGTATTGCACGAATCACAGAACTGTTGGTGCCGATGGCAAACTTAGACCATCATCATTTACCTACCTTTCAGGTTCTTCCACGGATGGTGTGCTTCGCAATCACTTCAAGGAAGTCTTGACCGGATTTCCTGTTCATTCGTCAAAGGTCGCGATTCCCAGGAGAGTGTTTGATGAATGTGGTCTTTTCCCCGAAGGCGAGCAGGAAGGTGGGGACCTCGATATGTGGTGTCGCATTGCTTTGAAATATCAGATCGCTTACAGTACCGAAGTGGGGGCCATTTATCATAGGGATAGTGTCAACAGAATCGGCAAGAAAGGTTATCTGTCAATAAGGCGGAAATTGGCTGAGACACTGGAAGATGCTCTCGCAACCGGAGAGTATCTGAGTAGCATAGAGCGTGCCGACTTGGCTGAATATCTGAACCAATCCCTGATCATGAGAGCAATCAGGAACATTCAGTATGGCAACAAGAAGCGTGGACGAGAGCTACTACTACGGGCATCCAACACACGGATGTTTCGTACGCGCCTCCTCCGCTGGAAGTACTTGTCCCATTTACCCACGCCTCTACTGAAGTCTGCGCTGGGTGTCAGGCGACTCCTGGTCTCCTTATATGAGCGCACAGAGATTGGCATCCGTGAGCCTCGTTGATACACCAAGCAGGGAAATCAGCGACCCGGCGGTCCTTGCCAAAGCGCCTCTGGTCAGCGTCTGGATGACCACTTACAATCACGAACCCTACATCGCCAGGGCGATAGAGGGCGTGTTGATGCAGGAGACTACCTTTCCGATAGAACTGGTCATTGGCGAGGATTGTTCTACGGACCGCACCCGCGAGATTGTCATGGAATACCAGAAGAGACGGCCGGACATCACTCGCGTCATCACATCCGAGCAGAATGTGGGGTTGTATGAGAATGACCGGCGCGTGAACAAGGCGTTGCGGGGGAAGTATGTTGCGTTCTGCGAGGGAGATGACTACTGGATACACTCCAGGAAACTGACGATGCAGGTGGAGATTATGGAGGCGAATCCGGAAGTGGGGCTTGTCCACGGCGGCTATGACAAGTACATTGCGCACAGGAACAAGCTTATCCGATGGAGGCAATGGCGTCCGAAAACAGTTCCTTCCTCCAAGTACGATGACGTCTTTACCCAGTTGCTGGTCGGTCAATATCTACACCCCACCACTCCCCATACCAGCAACGTCTGCATGCGCAGGGATCTCTATCTGGCCATAAGAGAGAACAACCCTGACAGTTTCAGAAGAGAGTTCATAGTGGTCGACACCCAGACCTGGCTGGAAGCAGCCAGGTTGACACGGTTTGAGTTCATTGACGAATCGCTGGCAGTGTACAACTACGTGCCTGATTCAATCAGCAATACGCAGGACATCAGCAAGCGGATAGATTTCTTCCAGTCGGTAACAAGGATGCATCTCTACATGTGCCGCAAGTACCATTGCGGCCGGGACGTGGAAGACATCATCTCTCTGCGGCATCATGGGTGGCTCCTGTTCCTCGCTTTCATGGCGGGCAGAAGGGAACTGGCACGTGAATGCGCGGGGAAGATACAGGGCATCCGCGGAGAGCTCACCATCATACAGAAGCTATGTCTCCTCGGCACGGTAAACGGTTGTGTGAGACCAGCGGCCAGGCTCGGCTACAGCTTGTATAGTGCTTTGCCGGATGCTGTTCACGAACTACTTAGGAAGCGCTTGTAGATATGCCTGACCGCTCTGTCCGCCATTCCGGGGGTTGAGGAGCAGATGCTCAGACAATGTAGTGCGGCTATCAGGAGGATTAGAATATCCCTGCAGAGGAACGGGCTGGTTGGTTTCATCGGCCGGGTATTTGTGCGCCGCATCGTCCTGTCCGTTTCATCGTTCATCCTGCCGCCCGGGCCCTACAATGCGCTGGAAACGTTCCTGTTCTTGGGTTATTGGCCGTCACTGGCCAATCCGCAGACGTTCAACGAGAAGCTCTTGTGGAGAAAGCTGCACGACAAGAACCCCTTGCATGCTGTTGTCGCGGACAAGTACCGGGTCCGGGATTATGTCGCCTCGCGGATTGGCAAGGAAGCACTGACAAAGCTGCTCTACGTGACCGACGACCCGACCACTATCCCGTTCGGCAGGCTGCCTCACAGCTTCGTGATAAAAGCCAACTACGGCGCCGGGCGCAACATCTTCGTAAAGAACAAGGAACACATCAACGAAGAAGAAATAGTGAGCAGGTGTCAGGCCTGGCTGGGAGAGAAAGGCAACAGCAGACTCGACAAATGGAAATACCATGACCTGCAGCGCCTCGTAGTCATAGAGGAGATGCTGGATTGCGGAGACAGGGAGTTTCCCGTAGACCACAAGTTCTATGTGTTCCATGGAAAGGTCAGAATGATAGAAGTGGCTGCAGACTGGAACAGCAAGTTCAAGAGAAACCTGTACGATGAGGACGTACATCTGCTTGATGTGGTATGGAACAACAGACGCGAGAGGATAGATGATCTGCAGTTACCGACCGGATTTGACAAGATGAGGAGAGTGGCCGAAGTCCTGGGGGCGGAGTTCGACTTCGTCAGCGTGGACCTCTATATGGTCAGGGATGCCTGCATATTCGGTGAGATTTCGCTCTTCCCTGAAGGGGGCATCGGGCGGTTTATCCCCAGGTCTTTTGACAAGAGACTTGGGTCCTATTGGCAGATAGGTGCGGTATCTCGAACGCAAACCGCGGTTCGGGGCATCCTGATGTCTTGATTGTCCGATGGTCTCTGTCGTCATTCCTCTGTACAACAAGGTCCGGCACATCAAGCGGGCGTTGGACTCAGTCCTGGCGCAGACACACCCGGAGTTTGAGGTCATTGTCGTCAACGACGGTTCGACTGACGGGTCTGAAAGGGTCGTTGAGCAATACAACGACCCGCGTATCCGCCTGGTCAATCAAGAGAATGCAGGGGTCAGCGTGGCTCGAAACCGCGGCATAACGGAAGCCAAAGGCGAGCTGGTTGCCTTTCTTGATGCGGATGACGAATGGCTTCCGGAACACCTCGCCACAATCTGTCGGTTGAAGTCGAAGTATCCGGAATGCGGAGCCTACGCCTCATCGTACCGGGTCGTCAGCGCGAAAGGGAGACAGGCAGTTCACGCTTCTGGCGGCATTCCCGAACACCCATGGGAAGGTGTGCTTCACAGCTACTTTCGTGCTGCATTGACATCAGACCCTATCTGGACTTCTGCAGTTGCAGTGCCGCGAAGGGTGTTTGAGACTTGCGGTTTTTTCCCAGTGGGTGTGAAGACCGGCGAGGACACTGACATGTGGTGCCGGATAGCCTTGAAATTCCCGGTTGCCTTCAGCACGCAGCCAGGTGCTGTTTATCATCAAGAGGCTGATAGTAGATCGGCTGTGAGTGTATCAGGTCCGTCTTGTCCAGTAGTTGTTCACACATTGAATGATGCGCTGAATCGGGGAAACCTGCCGAACGGCATACATCCTGATGACCTGCTGGAGTACAGAAACAAATGGCTCATCGGTTTCGCTACTCATTGTTTGCTCGCCGGTGAAAGAGGATTGGCGCGCGACTGTTGCTCCAAGGCTTCTTCAACCAGGATGTTCCGTTGGTGGCGCTTGAGGAATATGGCTGCTTCCTACCTGCCTTCCTCACTCACCAGGGCATTCGCAGGGCTGAAATGATCAAAGTATCTCATAGTCCCGACATTGCCATCGTCCTGCAGTGCCCCTCCTGGGGAGGGGTGGAGCGGGTCTATCTCAACCTGGCGAGGCACTTTGCCTCCCGCGGATACGCGGTTGACGTTGTATTCAGCAGCACAAACGGTCCGCTGTATGCCGATTTCGTGAAGTGTGCTCGGGTCGTTGACCTGAAGAACACGCTGATGAAGTATCACACGCGTGAACGATACTCCATCTTTGACTACTCCAAGGTCAAGCGGTATTTCCAGACCCGGGAACCACGGAGCGTCCTGTCAGCCAAGGCTGTCTCCAACTACTGCGTCGCTCGAGCCAAGAAGGAGCTTGATTACCCGCACAGTGTGGTGATAAGCGAACACCTGGATGTTGAGACAGGCAGGAGGAATCTGAATCCCATTCAGCGGGTTGTCGGCAATTGGCTGATGTCGTATTACCGATATGCTGATTCGTTTGTCGGTGTTTCCGAGGGCGTCTCTGCGGGGTTGCGCAGGATGGGCTTGCCGCCCGGCAGGGTGCACACAATCTACAACCCCACACTGACCGATGATGTATTCACGCTGGCAGCCGAGCGGCCGGCTCACAAGTGGCTTTGTGACAAGCAAACAAAAGTCATCCTTGGTGCGGGTCGATTCACAGGACAGAAGGGCTTCGAGACGTTGATAGGGGCTTTCAGGACAGTTCTGAATCATCTCGAATGCCGCCTGATAATCATCGGCGAAGGTCCGGACCGGGGCAAACTGGAGAGACTGGTCAAAGACCTGCGTTTGACTGAATATGTTGACCTACCGGGCTTTGCGCGTAATCCTTATTCTTACATGAAGAACGCAGACCTCTACGTATTGTCCTCAAGATACGAGGGACTCGGTTGCACCTTGGTTGAAGCAGCAGCGTTAGGCACGCCGGTCGTGAGCACCGACTGCCCGAGCGGCCCCTCTGAAATTCTGAATGGAGGCGAGTATGGAGCATTGGTGCCGGTCGGGGACCCCAATGCCCTGGCCGAGGCAATGGTGGACAGTCTGATGCGGCCGCGTGACACAAACGCGGCTGCTAGATGGGTTAGGGAGATGTTCTCGGTTGAGACGGCAGCGGAGAAGTACCTGGGTCTCCTGTTCGACCGGGGGACAGGGTCGTGATTGGCGAGATGCGGGATCTCGTCACCCGCGGGAGGTCGAGGCAGTGAGGCCGCCGGCTGAAGGTAGTGCGGACTTCACTCGGCATTCGGGTGTTACCGCATCTCAGGAGAGCATGTTCAAGTGGCTCGTCGGACTCTGGGTGTTCTTCCTGCCCGTGCAGCTCAGCATGCCGAAATTCCCGATTAGCAGGTTCGCCCCCTCGGATTTGGTTCTGGTCGTGTTCCTGGCCTACTTTCTCTTGACCGGGGTGACTTACGACCGCCGTCTGTGGCCCATCAGTGTTTCTTTCCTGGTTCTCTCGTACCTGTTTGCGAACCTGGTGTTTACACTCAGCACCGGCGAAATAAGCCGATGGGCTATCTGGAGTAGAACTGTTGGCCTGCTGGTTCTGGTGCTTAGCTTTCTCATGGTAAGCCTGTATGGTTCCATGAGATGGCAGAACATACATGCCATAATCAGGCTTTTCATTCGGGTTGTGACGATACACGCACTGGTTGCCATACTGATATGGCGCCTGGGCTTGAACGAGAGATTCCATGCGAACTACATGGGTACTAGGCTTTCCGGCTTCTTGATTGACCCGAGCGCGTTCGGTGGTCTTTTGGCCTGCGCGTTTGCCTTGGCGATTGTCGTCTATTTCCGAAGGGGCGCATTGTATCGCCCGGTGGAAGGCGTAATCTCCGTCTCAATCCTGGCATTGGGCACGTTTCTAACCTATTCACGCAGTTGCTGGATAGCGTTGCTGGCAGGCCTTGCGTTTATGCTATTTACCCGAAAGGTCACGCATACTATAGCAAGTACGATAGTATTGTCGGTAGTTGTGATGGTGGTATACTTGACAATCCCGATTGCGCTTGACAGCAAATCTGCCGATGAGGCTTGGGCAAGTTCAGCGCAGATGGCAACGCGTGGAACGACAATAGAGAGTCGCATGACCTACAATCGAGAGGCGTTAAGTCTATTCTTGGAGAGCCCGATTTGGGGGAAAGGACTCGGCTATTTTGAGGCGATACCGGGAAGGGGGGTCGTTCACAATACATATCTCTGGATATTGGCCGAGTTCGGGGCCGTAGGTTTTGCCGTGTTCATGTGGTTCCTGTTCACCTTCTTCAATCGGGGCAGATACACTTCGGCACGGAGTCGCGATGAACCGCTGCCTGTAAACTCGGGACTGCTGGCAGCCTTTGTTGCGATGGCGGCGTTGGCATTGGGGGTTGAGTCCCTGAATCAAAGGCACTGGTGGTTTGTGATGGCTTTGCTATCGTCGTCCTATGTCCTGACAAGAAGGGACGAGGGCCCTGCCGGGAGAGGCACCTTCTGACCAAACGCATTGCCCTGCTCTGCAACCATGCCCCCGCGGTGGCAGGATTCCGGGGAGCGCTCATCAAGGAAATGGTAGCGAGGGATGCGATTGTGTACGCATTCGCACCCGACTACACTGACAATACGAAGAAGCAGGTTGTTGAGCTTGGTGCGGTCCCGGTAGACTTCCAAATGAACCGGACCGGGGTCAATCCAGTCAAAGAGATGCTGGCGATTGTCCGGCTGGCAGGGCTGCTCAAGGACCTGAGGGTTGACGCATCTCTGGGGTTCATGACGAAGCTGGTGGTCTACGGTTCGCTAGCGGCCTTCTTCGCGGGCGTACCCCGCCGGTGCAGCATGGTCGAAGGTCTTGGGTACTTTTTCACCGACGGTGACCCCAAACCGAGCGCCAGAAAAGCCTTTATCAGGCACGCCATCACCCTGCTGTATCGGATGAGCCTGCCCTTGAACCGGACCGTGTTCTTCCTGAACCCCGACGACAGAAGGGATTTGGCAGCGGGAATGTCGCCGGGCAGGTACTCCACGGTCATCCTTGGTGGAATCGGGATTGACACCCGGGAGTACACAAGCGCGCCCCTGGACTGCGACCAAATCGCGTTCATCCTCGTTGCCAGACTGTTGAAGGAGAAGGGCGTCCGCGAGTACGTCTCCGCCGCCGAGAAGGTGAAGCAGGTATACCCGCGCGCCAGTTTCGTCCTGGTGGGAGGACTGGACACCAATCCGGGCGGCATCGAGGAGACCGAGGCACGCGAATGGGTCGAGCGGGGTGTCATCGAATGGCCGGGGTCGGTCCCGGACGTGAAACCCTGGTTGAGCTCCGCCAGCATTTACGTCCTGCCTTCCTACTATCGCGAAGGAATGCCGCGCTCGACCCTCGAGGCGATGGCCATGGGGCGGCCGGTCATCACTACGGACGCGCCCGGGTGCCGGGAGACAATCGCAAGGTACGACCCGAATGAGGAGAAAAGGCGAGCGGGGAAGGATGGCGTTATCGAAGGGAAGAACGGCTTTCTCGTGCCGGTCAGGAATGTTGACGCACTGGTCGCGGCGATGGAACGGTTCATCAAGGAACCTGAATTGATTCCTCGCATGGGTGCGGCAAGCCGCAAACTCGCCGAGGAGAAGTTCGATGTCAGAAAGGTGAATGCGGTCATTCTGAAAGCTATGGGGCTGGAAAGCGGGAGCGATGAACAGTAGCCTTCACCGGCTCCGGGTGAAGCGCTGGATGGACATTGTGGAAGCCTCTATCGGACTGGTCATTCTTTCGCCGTTGCTGCTGATAGTGGCGGTCCTTGTCCGCCTGACAATGGGCGCGCCGGTACATTTCACTCAGACCCGGCCCGGATTGGGCGGCAAGCCGTTCGCCATCCTGAAGTTCCGCACGATGCGGCAGGGCACAGGCGCCGATGCAGAAAGGCTGACCCGGCTAGGTCGATTCCTGCGTCGAACCAGTCTGGATGAGCTGCCTGCTTTGTGGAACGTGCTGAAAGGGGACATGAGTCTGGTGGGCCCAAGGCCGTTGCTGATGGAGTATCTTGAGCGTTACACACCGGAGCAGGCTCGTCGCCACGAAGTCAAGCCGGGGATAACCGGCTGGGCACAGGTCAATGGCCGGAACGCGATTACGTGGGAGCAGAAGTTCGCACTCGATGTCTGGTACGTTGACCATAAGTCCCTCTGGCTTGACCTGAAGATTCTTGGCCTCACGTTTCTCAGCGTGGCACGCCGAGAAAACGTAGACTTCCCCGGTAGCGATGCCATGCCCTACTTCCGTGGAACGCGCACGTCAGAAACTGGTCCCGGTTCGGTGTCGGGGACCAGCATAGCGTCAGGCAAGGACTGAAACATGCGAAGGCAGTCAGGAACCCGGCCAAGGTTCCAGACCGTGTTGCCGGTCTGGCGCCAGGATTAAGGAGGACCCCGGCAATGCTTAAGGACCTTGTCATACTAGGATCAGGCGGCCTGGCGCAGGAGTACGCCTGGTTGGTCGAAGAGATCAATGACAACAACCGGTCGTTCAACCTGCTCGGTTTTCTTGACGATGATATGGAGCGAGTCGGACGAGAGTACATCGGTTACCCGGTACTCGGCACTCTTGAGGTCGCCGCCCGTTACCCTCGTGCCCATTTCATCAGCGGGGTCGGCGACCCCCGAGCACGGAGGCTGACGGTGGAGAAAGTTGAGCAGTCCCACCCCATGTGGGCCAACTTGGTCTCGCCAACCGTGCGACTCCACAAGTCTCACAAGATCGGGGCCGGAGTCATGATTGGCCGGTACACCGACCTGACCGTCGGCTGCGAGATCGGGAACCATGTCATGCTTAACATTCACGTCGTGATTGGCCACGCCGTGAAGATCGGAGACTACTCAGTGGTGAGCCCCAATGCTTGTGTCAATGGCGAGGCAACCATCGGCAGGCTGTGTTACATTGGGGCGAATGCCTTTGTCCGTAACGTCAGGGTGCACGACGGTGCAACCATCGGAGCTGGGTCCGTGGTCGTGAAGGATGTAGCCGAGAACTGCGTGGTTGCTGGAGTGCCGGCCAGGGCGCTTCACGAAGGTGAACCTTCCCACCAACTGACTCGGATTCCAGATGGGAAGCCATGATTCTCGGACGCCTGAGACCGCCAGTGGAAAAGTGAACCCGTGAAGCGAATCTACCTCTCACCGCCGGATATGTGCGGCAAGGAACTCGAGTTCGTACGTGACGCATTCGAGTCAAACTGGATAGCGCCGCTCGGGCCGCATGTAGATGCATTTGAGCGGGAGTTCGCCGAGACCGTGGGAGTTCCCCATGCCACGGCGCTGTCTTCCGGTACCGCGGCGCTCCATCTTGCGCTGCGAATTCTGGGGATGGGGGACGGGGGACGGGGGACCGGGGTCGAGAGACGGGGGGCGGGTCCGGCGCGGAGCGACGAGGTAATCTGCTCTACGTTTACCTTTTCGGCGAGCGCGAATGCGATTGCCTATGAGGGCTGTGTTCCGGTGTTCATTGACTGTGATGCCGAGAGTTGGAACATGGCCCCGCGCCTTCTGCGCGAGGAGCTCGCCGCCTGCGCGGCACAGGGGAAGTTGCCCCGGGCCGTGATTGTGGTTGACCTGTATGGCCAAAGCTCGGACTATGACCCGATTGTCCGAGCTTGCGAGGAGTTTCAGGTGCCGCTGATTGAGGATGCGGCCGAGGCGCTCGGAGCAAGGTACTGGGGAAAGGCTGAGGTCAAGGTTAAGGTAGAGGGGGAGGCGAAGGGCAAGGTTAAGGTTAAGGCAGAGGCCTTTTCTCAACCTCAACCTGAACCTCAACCTTCTCGTTCCGTCGGCAGCTTCGGCCGGGCTGCCGCTTTCTCATTCAACGGGAACAAGATTATCACGACGGCCGGGGGCGGGATGCTGGTGTCGCATGACAAGGCGATTGTCGACAAGGCCCGGTTCCTTGCCACGCAGGCCCGGGACCCGGCTCCGCACTATCAGCATTCCGAGATTGGCTTCAACTACCGGATGAGCAATATCCTCGCCGCGATTGGCCGGGGACAGCTTACGGTTCTGTCCGAACGCATCGCTGCCCGACGGCGCAACTTTGAGTTCTACCAGCAGGCTCTGGGTGACCTGCCGGGCATTGAGTTCATGCCCGAGGCGCCATTCGGCCGATGCACGCGCTGGCTGACGTGCCTGACGTTAGGAAAGGTTGAGGAAAAGGCAAAGGTAGAGAGGAAGAGGAATCCCTCAACCTCAGCCTGTCTCTCTACCTTTGTCTCAACCTTGATCCAATCTCTTGAGAAGGAGAACATCGAGGCCCGGCCGCTCTGGAAGCCGATGCATCTGCAGCCAGTGTTCAAAGGTTGCCGAGTCAGGGGCGGAGGCGTCTCCGAGCTGCTCTTCGAGAACGGAGTCTGCCTGCCCAGCGGGTCGGCCTTGACCGAGGAAGACCTGGAACGGATATGCGCGGTGGTCAGACGGGCGTGGAGCCTCGGCGGGCAGTAGTCAGCATACAGCAAACAGTAAACAGGACGCGCCGCCGGCGCGAGTGACCAGGCGCGGCACCGCCGCGAGTTTCCAGTTTGCAGGTGGCAGTCGGCCCGCAAGGCGCGGGAGATTCGGAACTCCAAATCCCAAAGCCAGAATCAAAATCTGCGTAGTCTGCGGATAGCCTGAGAGACCCGTCGTCGGCCTCAGGGCGACGCAGCGTCGTCTGTGGATGCCCGGCGGTTCAACCCATTTCCGATTCAGGAGGCTCTTTGGTGAAGCGTCCCGAAGAATCCCCATGCTTGACTGCTGGAGGGCTACCTCTGAAACGGCTTTGGGTGCGTCTACCGGTGAGGGTCGCAGGTGTCGACGTCGTAGTACTGGTAGGGCATGTTAAATGTAGCGAAGTAGCTCCGGTCAGGGAGTCGCGTTGAGGTGACCCCGAACAACTTGTCGAAGACCAACTGGTAAGTGTTCACCGGCGTTATGGAGTCATACCAGCCACGATAGTCACGGTCGGGCAGCAGTACTCCGTACAGTATGG
>Ga0315284_10015708_pt1 | contig 10757 bp, 5 predicted proteins | sample YL17G09_16_MG_FD_203696 | JGI IMG/M metagenome (GOLD analysis project Ga0315284, IMG submission 203696) | Sediment microbial communities from Yellowstone Lake, YNP, Wyoming, USA - YL17G09_16 | ecosystem: Environmental > Aquatic > Freshwater > Lake > Sediment | place: USA: Wyoming | collected...
TTACTGTAGCTCCTTGTTTTGTTATAGGTACAACAACTGTTATGACTGTTACAGAATATGCAGTAGCTATGGGAAATGCAATCTGTGGACTTATAATACAGATTAATGCAATTAATTTACAACTTGTATCTTTAGATATTAGAGTAACAGCATTAGAGAATGCTCCTATTCCAGTATTTACTGTACCATCTATAATTGTTGATTGCACTCTTTCAAATACAACAGTAATTGCAGGTAATTCATATACAATTGATATTATTTTAGATGCTCTTGTAAATGATAATATTTATGGTTATTGTGCTTTATTATCTTCAACAGGATTACCAGCAGCTATTTCAAGTGCAGTTTTAAGTCAGTGTATTGCAAATACATCAGTAACACTAACTAATCCTCCAGTTCCATTTGCAACTCAGTATTTAGGAAGTTGGATAAATACACCAGCTACTGTAGCAGATGCAGTTACTAACTTATGGATAACTGTTTGTGATATTTACAATTATCTAATAGCACTAACATTTACAGGGGATACTACATCTACTATAGAAGTAACAGTTTCTCCTGGACCTGCTCATATTATTTCTGCAAAAATATTAGATACTGGATGGGTAGATTTAGAAGGTTTTGGTTTTTATACTGGTGTTGAAACAGAATTACTTAGACCAAGAGTTAGAAGGATTGGTAATACATTACATTTTAAAGGACAAGTAATGATTCCTATTGATAATGGAGCAGGAGCACCTTTACTATGGCAATATTCAACAGTACCCCCTATAGATACATATTATCTTTCTACAACTGTTTTACCAGCAACAGCAGGTCCTGGTTCAGTAAGTTTAAACACAACAGGTTTTATACGGTTTAATGGTGGACTTCCAGTTATACCAAATACTATAATGGGAATTTTTGAGACTATTGATGATACATATCTTAAATCAAATGTAATAGGTTTTAGAAGAATTCAAATTAATGGTGCACCTGTGACAAGTACAATTTTAACAACAGTTGCAAGTATAAGAATTACTGATAATAATATGTTAGATATAGTTCTTCTTAAAGATCAAGAACAAAATAATTTTTCAGGAACAGCAGCTTATAATACATCCCATTTAAATTATGTTGTTTCTCATGTAATAGCAGGAGACAATGTACCTGAATTTGATAATATAAGCACTAATATAAATAGTAACCCTGGTGCAGGAACTGCTATACTTAATTTAGAATATTCAGCAACTAATCTTTATCCTTTTTCTTGTAATGCAAATAGTGAGCAAGAAGTAGGAGGATTTATATTTATATTAGATGGTCTCTTAGCATATATAGATCCTTGTACTACTGATATACCAATACCAATAATTTGTCCTTAATAATTTAAACTATGGCTACTAATACTTGTACTAATTGTGGATGTAAAAAATGTGGGTGTCAAGATGACTTTCTTACTACACCACCTGCATGTCCAACCCCTGTTGGATGTCCTACTCCAGAACCATGTTCAGAAATTATTGATGCACAATGTGTAGTATACACAGGTCCAGATATTGAATGTATGGATGCAATAGTTGTTGCAACAGATACAAATCTTGCAGATGCATTAGATGATTTTAATAATTTCTTTTGTGATATTATTATTGATATTAATATGGAGATTGATATCATTAATACAGATATTTTAAATCTTCAAAACAACCAAGGTTTATTTGATACAGCCTTTAGAGCAACATTAAGTCCTACAATAAATGTAAATACAGTTACACAAAATTTAACTAATAGTAATATAGCAAATGGTGTAGTAATTTTATTTCCTCTTATTAATGTAGACTATCAAATAGTAAATAGTGTAACAACAGTACAGTATGCTCCGGCTACTGGAATTTGGACTTGTCCTGAAACTGGTAAATATGATATTAATTATAATGTATATTTAACTGCACCTTCTCAAACTGGTTATGGTTGGGGTGATGTAGTTACTCCTGGAACATATACAATTGGAGTTACTAGTCCAGGTGCAGGCACTTCTATTTATTGTGCTGATACTGTTACTATAACACCTAGTGTATTTTATTCAAGATTATATTTAACTGGTGGAATTCAAGGTAAACTTATAACTGCTGGAACACAACTTGTATTAAGACATCAAAATATGATAGGTATAAATTATACTGGTATACTTGGTGATAACATTGATTGGGCTGTTAGAAGAGTAGGTTAAAAAAATTTAAAAAATAAAGTTGCAGTTTGTTGGTTTCTGTAACAACAACGACAAAGCCCTTGCACTTGTGAGGGTTTTGTTTTTATATGTATATTTGCTAATATCATTTATTTTTAGTATATTATTATGAAGGAATTTAGTAAACCAGATTTAACAGCTTCTAGGTATAGACCAGAAGTAAGCACTATTTTAAACAAAGAGTTCTTTGATAATTTTAAAAAAACACATTCTAGATATAAGAATATGGATAATAAATTACTTAGAAAGATAATTAAAAGATTTAATCAAGTATTATATCAGACTGTTATAGATACTAGAGATGGTGTTCAACTACCAGAACAAATAGGATGGTTATTTATTGGAACATGTCAGAGAAGTAAAAAAGAAAATATAGACTATGCTAAATCAAATAAGTATGGAGTTGCAGTAACAAATAATAATTGGGACACTGATGGTAAGTTAGCTAAAATATTTTTTAGTAATTATGCACCTAAATACAAAATGAAGAATAGAGAGTTTTGGGGTTTTGTTGCATCTAGAGAATTTAAAAGAAGTGTTGCTAAATTATATCCAGAAAATTGGAATATGTATGTCCAAGCTTTACCAACTTTAAAAATTTACAAAGTATATAATAGTGCTATATACAAAGAACATTTAAATAAAATAAATAAAAAAGCTTTAAAGAGCTATAATGAATTTGATTTATGACAACAATAGGAGATGCAATATCAAGAGTTAGAAATACATTAAAAGCAGTTAAGGAAGATCCTTTTTTAACTGATAGGGTAATCTATAGTTCATTACTTAAATATGGACAGACTCTTTTAAAGAGAGAAGATAATCAATTTAAGTTAATGAAGATTAGTTCCATATTTAAAGTATTACCTTATATAGAACTTATTGATGTAGACAAAGTAGATGCCGGTTGTATTGGTGTTTTCTCAGGATGTTATTTTAAAAGATCAAAAGATAAACTACCAACAATTCTTGATGGAGCTATGGGACCTGTTATACGTACCACATCTTCAATAGATGGAACAATAGAAATGTTTAGAACAGATCCAGGTACTTGGGTTTCTATGACAAGAACAACAACTTGGAAATACAACACAAGAAAATATTTTTGGTATTTAAATGGTTATATTTATTGTCCTAATGTAGATTGGGATGCAATAAGAATGGAAGCTCTTTTTGAAAGTAAAATAGATACTTGTGATACTGATCCTTGTTTAATTAGACAAGATGATCCTTTACTTTTTCCAGAATATTTATTTTCTGAAATAGAGCAGTTTGTAATAAAAGAATTAACCATGGCTATACAGATTCCAACAGATGGAGCTGATGATAGTCAAAATGTACTTAGATAATGGACTTTAACTATACACTTAAATATAGAACATTTGACCAGTTGCTGGAAGATGTTACTGTTGACTTACATACCTTTGCTCTTGAAAATATGATAGAGCCTCAACAGTTAATTAAATTAGTTAAAAAAATTAACTATGATTTAGGTTTAAGAATAAATCAACAAAAAGAAGTTATACTAGAAGTGTGTCATGGTAAAGTAAAACTACCTGATGATTTTTATACATTCAATTATGCATTTATTTGTGGAGCACATGTTCGATATGTTGGGTATGATAGTTATGCATCCGGAACTAATATTCAAGAAGTTCCTTATGTAGAAGTCCCCTCTACTGTAGATGTATGTTCTCCTATAACAGTTAACTGTAGAACATGTAATTCTAATCCTTGTAATCATACTGCAGGTTGTGATCTTAATTTTCCTATAGTAGATCCAATTCCAGTAGCTTACGACCCTTTAAATCCTTATGGTGATACTTGTATACCTCCAAGAGTTTTTATGAACTGTAAGGGAGAGAAATGGGAACTTGTTCAAGTTTTAAGTAACAGCGGTGAAACAAGAGTATACAATGATCTTATTCCATTAAGGATGAAAGCTAGTCAAGAAATAGAATGTGACTGTCCTAATCTTTATTATAATACTTCAAATGAAGGTTGGATAAAAGGTGGTTTTTTATTTACTACATTTCAAACAGGAAAAGTATATTTAAATTATCAAGGTGAAATGGTAAACGACCAAGGATTATTAATGGTTCCAGATCATGATCTTTTAAATGAATATTATGAGTATGCATTAAAGTCTAGAATTTTTGAAAACTTATTTTTAAATGGTGAAGATGTATCTCAAAGAATGCAACTTGTAGAACAAAGACTTAGAGGTGCAAGAAACAATGCACTAAGTCTTGTTAATACTCCTAATTTTAGAGAACTAAAAGAAATGTGGCAAGCTAATAGAAAAGCTATGTATGGAAGATACTATTATATGTTTATGAGTTATTCTCCAAATAGTTTAAGAACTGGTTTTCATAACAATAGAGTTGTTTAATTATGGCAAAGAAACAAAATATACAAGATACATCACAAACAATTCCTGATCAATTTGTTAAAGGACTAAATAAAGATTCAGATCCATCACATGTTGCTGAAGGAATGTGGACTCATGCAGTAAATGCAGTAAACAATACAGTTGAAGGAGATGTAGGTACTATATCAAATGAGTCATCAAATTATTTATGTGGAATTACTGGAAATACAATGCCAGCTGCAGTAACTAATAGATATATTATTGGTACAGTTTATTTATATTCAGATAAATGGATAATTTTTACAGCAGGACATTCTGCAACTGGTCAAAGAATTAGTTCTGAGATTGGTCTTTTTGAAGAAGAGTTTTGTACTTATAGAGAAATTGTACAAGACTCATGTTTAAATTTTGATAAAAGATATTTAATTTCAGGAGCATCAAGAGAAAAAGAAGATTGTTCTTGGCAAGTATATTGGGCTGATGGATTTAATCCAGATAGATATTTAAATATTGGAGATCCACAAACTTGGCCAAGTTCTGATTATGTTTGGATAGGTGGTGGAGCTACTAATATAAATTATTATAGTAATGGTATTGTTACTGATTTTTTATGGCCAGGAGTTCAATGGGTTCAAAAGTGTACTCCAGCTGTACCATGTATATTCTGTGTTGATGATAATGTATTAGATTGTCCAAAAACAAGACTTGCAAGATTAATGGAGACACCATGTCTTAATTTAACATTAGGACAGTCAGGAGGAACTCTTGCTAATGGAACTTATTTTGTTCTTATTGCATATACAATAAAAGGACAAAAAGTTACTGATTTTTTCTCTCAAAGTAATTTTCAATTTATTTATAATGTAAATGATTTAGAAGGTTCCTTAACTATTGATGTAAGTGCTGACTCAGAAAATTTTGATGAATTTGTATTAGTAATTGTAGAAGCAACAAATCAACAAACAGTTGCAACACAAATGGGTTTCTATTCTACATCAACATCAAGGATAGCAATAGATCAAATTAATCCAAGCAATATAAAAATTCCTCTAGAACAATTACCAATTCAAACTCCTGTATTTGAAACATCAGATCAAATAACTGACGTAAATAATTATTTATTAAAAGCAGGACCTAGATCTAAATTTGATTTTAATTACCAACCACTTGCCAATTTAATTAGAACAAGATGGGCAAGTATTCAATATCCGAATAATTATTATATGAAAGGTGGAAGTAAAACAAATTATTTAAGAGATGAAGTTTACACTTTTTATATAAGATGGGTTTATGACACAGGAGATAAATCTGCATCATATCATATTCCAGGACGACCACCAATTATGTTTCAGGTTCCAGGTGGAATATCAATGCTTGAAAATGATAATTTTATTGTTACTCATGATAAAAATGCTTTAGCAACAGATGATTTTGTTTTTGAAGTATATAATACAGCTACTCAAGGTCTTTTACCTACAACACTTCCAAATGCTACTTTAGTAAATGGACAATGGGTATTAGATGATGGTGGTATATTATTAGCTACAGGACAAATGGGATACTGGCAGTCAACTGAAATATATCCAGACAATAGGCCAGATATATGGAATCCAAGTTATTATTGTTGGACTGGTCCAGGAGCTCAAATTCCACCGGGACAAACAGAAGGTCCCTATGATCTTTGTGGTAAAAATATAAGGCATCATAAATTTCCAGAAAACTTTATAAACAATAGTGCAACAACAGATGCTTTACATTTTTTAGCAAACCCTAATACATCCATTGCAGCAAATGATTATAATATAAGATTAATGGGTGTATTTTTTAGTAATATTATTTTACCCAAAGATCAAAATGGAATTGACATACCTGGTATTGCTGGTTATGAAATTTTGAGAGGTTCTAGAGAAGGCAATAAAACAATTATTGCAAAAGGAATGGTAAATAATTTTAGAACTTTTAAACTAACTGGTTCCTTAGCTCAAAATAGAACTGGTCTATACGGGAATTATCCTTATAATACAATTAGACCAATTGGTTCAACTTCAAATAGTAGTGATCATAATTATTTATATAATGATCCCTATATTAAAAATATGGATAATAATACAGTTGTTGAAAATCAAAATATTCCAACAGATGTATTTACTTTTCATTCTCCGGATACAATGTTCAGAACTCCATTTCTTTCTACTACAGAATTTAAAGTTTATGGAACATTAAATGGTTATGCTGACATGGAGTTCAAAGAACCTGATGGTCATCCAAAATGGAAACTTCTTGCTGATGGTGTAATATTCCCAATAATACTTGCTGGAGTAACTGAAGCAATAATATCAATGATTGGTAAAAGAACTATGAATTCACCAACCTTAAGTTCTTATACATCAAGTCAAGCAGGAACTGTAGTTCCTGGTATTGTATTTCAAGATCCTCTTCAAGGACCAGCTTTAGGACTTATTTCTGGATATGCTTCAACATTGAATACATTTTATGATAACTATTATTCTTCTGGTGCTGCAGCAGGTGATATTTTAGCAATGTTAGCTGGAGGTTATTCAAATACAGCTTTAGGTCAACAAGAACAACTTTTTGTTTCTCAAGTTAATCTATCGTCAGTTGCTGCTAAAATTCCACAAATAACATTAAATAGTTCAATTGAACTTCCAAACTTTGCATACTTAGATCCTTTCTCAAGAACTCTTGGTGCATTCAATCAATTGTCTTTTTACTTTTCTGAAGGAGCAGATTTAGCAGTTAAGTTATTTTATTTAATGAGTAGTTATAGACAATATGCATTACAACAAATAAGTCATGGCTATTATAGTAATATGGTTAAACTATCTATTAGTAATTTAAATAGATTTAGTATTGAAGATAGTTTTTACATAAGAGATAATATTCAAGAAATATCACCGTATCAAGATAATACAGGTGCTTTTATAAATTACACAATAAATAATTTAAGAAGATCAGATGCTGTTGTAGTAAGAACTGAATCTGGACCATACTATAACTTAGCATATCCTGATGGTGTTACTATTGGACCTAATTTAATTACTACTGGTCTTATAGATCAATCATTAGTTACTTTAGGTACAGTTGTTCAAAACAGTTCTAACCCAGCATTTGTTAACAATAATTTACCAAACTTTAAAGGTAATAATTTTACTACACCGTTTAGTACTCCAATTGCAAGTCATTATGGTGGTTTAAAAGGAAGAGTAAGAAATCAATATGGACAAATAGGAAGTGAGTTTCAAATTGTAATTACTCCATGTGAACAAAGATTATCTGACTATAATGTTCCAGTTACAAATTGGACATGTCCAATAGATAATACTTTATATACTTTTAAATATATTGTAAACACACCTATATTTTTTGGAGGAGATACTTATATAAATAGGTATACTGAAAAAAATAATATGATGTTTTATTTTGATTGGTTATATGGTCAACCTGATGGATTTGAATATAACTATTATTTACATAGTATGATTCCAAATCCAAGATTTTCTGTAAATAGTATTAATTATGATGTAAATAATTTATCAGAATTAATTAATGTTTTTGCTCCATCAATACCAGGAATTGGGGCATGGCCGGGAAGTGCATATAATTTAGATTACTATGTAAATAGTAATAGATATTATAATTATGAAGATGATACAGATGAAGGTGTTGGTATTTCACTTCCTAACTTAAGTGTATATCAAGATACTTATAGAGGTCTTTTTTCTGTAAGAGAAGCATATTTTTATCTTGCCAATTCAGGTATAAGAGATTTCTTTGTAGAGTCTGAAGTTCTTATTGATTTTAGAAAACAAAGTACAAGAGTAGGAGGTAAGCATTATGATCCATATAGATATACAGATTATGAAGCAATGTTTAGTATGAACCCTGATGTTATGGGAGTACTTAGTGAATATATTTATGATTATTCATTAAGTGTTTCAAAACTTTATAATCAATATTTTTCTTCTGGCAGCACTCAATCAAGATACTATGATCCTAATATAGCTAAATTATGTTATACATATTATCCAGATAGAATTGTTTATTCTTTACCACAACAAGATGAAGCAATTAAAGATAGTTGGTTTATTTATCTTGTAAATAATTATAAGGAATTTAAAAGTCAAATATCTGGAATTAAATCAATTAACAAAAGTGGACTTTTTATCACTTTTAAAAATGGAAGTCCTTTAATGTATCAAGGTGTAGATACACTTGAGACAGAGCTTAATACAAAAATTACTATTGGGGATGGTGGTTTATTTTCACAGCCTCAACAGTCAGTTTCTAATGCTGATAAATCATATGAATATGGTTCATCACAAAATAGATTATCTGTTATATCTACTCCAGCAGGAATATTTTATATATCTCAAAATCAAGGACGTATATTTTCTTATGGTCAAGGATTACAAGAAATATCTCAAGCTGGTATGAAGTGGTGGTTTTCACAATATACCCCTTATAGACTTATTGAAGATTTTCCTAATTATCCTTGGCAAGATAATCCTGTTGCAGGTGTTGCATGTCAATCTACATACGATAGTTTAAATACAATACTTTATTTTTCTAAAAAAGATTATTATTTAAAAGATGAATTTAAAAATAGAGTTACTTATACAAGTATTAATCCTGATGGTACAGGTGATGAGTTTATTTTAGATAATAATAATAATCTTAGATTTAATCTTGGAGATCCTTTTATATTTGATAATGCTTCATGGACAGTTAGTTATGATCCTAAAAATCAATTATTTATTTCTTTTCATGATTGGTACCCTGATCTTACTATAGCTACTAAGGATGTATTTTTAACTACTAAGAATAATACTCTTTGGAAACATAATGATTTATGTAATAGCTTTTGTAGCTATTATGGGGAACAACATGGATGGGAAGTTGAGTTTCCAATTTCATCACAGCAATCAGTTATGACAACACGTTCTATAGAATACATATTAGAATGTTATAGAAGAGATCCAAATAGTTGTATCGATCAACATCATGTTCTTGATTATAATTTTGATGAAGCTGTTGTATATAATTCAGAACAAGTTTCAGGTTATCTTAATCTTAATGCTTATCCAAAAAATGATGTAAACTTATCATTACAATTTCCTAAATTAAATTCAAACTTATCATCATATGATATTCTTTTTTCTAAAGAAGAACAAAAATATAGATTTAATCAGTTTTGGGATATAACAAAAGATAGAGCTGAGTTTCCAATAAATTCTAATTATCCTCCAACTGGTGCTTTAATTCCTGGTACTACAATTATACAAGGTAATTATGCATCTCAAAATACATGGGTTACAGCACAAAATGGATATCAAAAAATTCTTAATTCTTTTAATATGAATTATGCTAAACCAGAATTACAAAGTAAAAAGTTTAGACATTATGTTAATTTTTTAAATTTAAAAAGAAAACAGTGTAATGATATAAATATGGTATTTAAATTTAGTAATAGTAAAAACCAATATTCTCCTAGATAATGTTTAATAAGAAACTTATACTTAATGCTCTAAAAAATCTTAGTAAGCCTAGTAGGATGACTAATAAGAACACTTTTGATCTTAAAGAAAGTGGTTCAAAAAGAGATGGTTTTGTATCTGCTCAAGAAGGGGTTGACACACCTATATACAAAGCAGTAAAAACCGGAGCCTCTCCTATTGAAGGTAAAGGTTTGTTTGCAGAAGAGAGTATAAGAAAAGGAGATATAATTGGAGTATCTCATATTAGAAAAAAGTTTATGAAAAATGGTGAAGAATATAAAGCACCATTTCCATCTACTGTCCTTGGTTATTATAATCATAGTGAAGAACCAAATGTTTATGAAGTAGATAAAGGTGGTTATATACTTATGGTAGCTGGACGTGATATACAAAGAGGACATGAAATCACATCAGATTATACTAAACATAATATTGGAGACTTAGAAGTTCCAGAAGATTTTAAAAAAGGTGGAACTATTAAAAGACCTTCATTACCAAATCGTAAAAGTCCTAGATCATATTCTAGAAGTTTTGAAGCAACAAATAAATTGTTTGCAAAGAATCCTTTATTTGCAAAATCAAAATCTAGAAAGAATAAAATCTTTGACCCTAGAGCTCAGTATTTTGACAATGGTGGAGAGTT
>Ga0315284_10015711_pt1 | contig 10756 bp, 24 predicted proteins | sample YL17G09_16_MG_FD_203696 | JGI IMG/M metagenome (GOLD analysis project Ga0315284, IMG submission 203696) | Sediment microbial communities from Yellowstone Lake, YNP, Wyoming, USA - YL17G09_16 | ecosystem: Environmental > Aquatic > Freshwater > Lake > Sediment | place: USA: Wyoming | collected...
TGAGTTCTTGGTTTTCACGGAGCCGCCACAGGTAAGACAGATGGAATTCAGCGAGGAAGTCCGCATGGACGACAACCTTCTGGACGCGATGAAGCACATGCGGGCGAAGGTCGTCCAGAAGAGGGCATACAAAGACTTCGTGAAGAACTTCCATAAATTTGGAATTTAGGAACTTAGTTCCGAAAGGCAGCCAGCCACTAGCTTAACTTGGTAGAGCGCTTGGTTCGGGTCCAAGAGATTCCCGGTTCAAATCCGGGGTGGCTGACCACTTTTAAAGGTGAACGTATGAGTCACTGGAATCACCGGGTTGTTCGGTGGAACCACAAGGACGCCAAGCCGCCGTGTGTCACATACGGCATTCACGAGGCGTTCTACGACGACAACGGGAGGGTGTGGGGTGTAACGGAAAGGCCCGTGGAGGTTGACGGGGATAGCTTGGAGGACTTAAAAGTGGGTCTCAAGTGGATGTCCTCCGCTTTGAAGAAGCCGATTCTGGATTATGATAAGATTCCCGAGAAGGGCGCGGAAGGACCGGGACCCTCGAAGGAAGAGAAGAGAGACAGGAAGAAAGCGAAGAAAAAGAAGACCGGGGCGTAGGGGAGCATGGCTGTCCCCGCCTCCTTGGGGTGGAGGAAATCGCTGGTTCAAATCCAGCCGTCCCGAGCCCGCGTCGGCTAACGGTAGGCCGCGTTCTCGACAAGGACGAAACAGAGGTTCGACTCCTCTCGTGGGCACCACGCTGGCGTAGTATAGTGGTATTATATTCCCTTGGTAAGGGAAAGACGCGAGTTCGATTCTCGCCGCCAGCTCCATAAATATTGTTAAGATTCCTCTCTGGAATCCAATATATACGAGAGGAGGACAAACCGGATGACTGGTCATATCTGCAAACACGGGATGTTGCGGAAGTGCTCGTCCATGCGATGCGGTTACTGCCGGAAGATGAAGAAGAAGCCAGACAATGTTGAAATGCCAGCCAAGGAGATCGATAGGTTTAACGAGCATATTTCAATGCTTCACGTGGAGACGCTGAAAGATTGCCAGTCCCTTATTAAGAGACAATCAAAGCTGATCGATGAGTTGTTCTCAAAGATTAGCAACCTGAACTATCAGCAGCACGTTCTTCTGGAAGTCACGAAGAGATCGGCGATGGCTATCGTGGCGCAGAAAGACGGGGACTGCGAAAAGGCCGAAAAGCTTATAAGTTCCGTCAAGCCCATGATGGAAGAAGCCTTTGTCATGGAATCAGAGGGGAAAAATGACAAGAAAGAACAAGCCGAAGAAGATCCAGAAGAAGACCCTCAGGAAGACAACGAAGGATACGGAGAAAATTAAGGATCTAGCCAAGAAGAAAAAGATCGTATTCGCGGATACGACGAGAGTCGCGTACCTGAGTCTTTTTGTAGACGAGGTTCTTGAGGCCATAAAAGGGGTCTGTGGAATCGATCCTGCGTTTGTTTCCGACGAGAGCATGGTAGGTGATTTCACTCGTGGAGACGAGGACGAAGCCCGAAAGATCGGTGTGGCGCTTGAGGTTTCCGTTTCGGAAGACGATTACATAGTGGATGTGGCCCAGAGGATAAAGGACGACCGAGGTTAAAAATTTTCTTATTTTCGGGGTCAAATTCACACAATATAGGCTGGCGTAGCTTAATGGTAGAGCAGTGCTTTACTCAGAATATACGGCAAGAAGGGTATTGACAACTTTTACAACTTTAGGTAAAATTACAAAATGAAAGACAAGTTTAGGACTACCAAATTGTGGGATAAGACAATTAGGTCTCTTAAGATTATTTCTGCAATTTCGAATAAGTCAATGGCGGAGATGGCCGAAGAGCTTGTTTCTAGTAAGTTTAACGAGTTAAAACAAAAGAATTTATCGGTGAAACATGGGAATGACACCGGTTGAAGCGGGTAGACTTGGTTACAAAAAGGCGCGAAGAAAAATACTTTTATTCGTAAAGAGGAGAGTAGAAGAGACAAAAAAGAAATACGCTGGAAAAGTATGCGTTTGTTGCGGAATTTCTTTGTCATACGAAAAACGTTATAACAAGTACTGTAGTCATTCTTGCTGTGCAAGAAGAAACAATAAAAATAGAATTGTAATAAAAAATTGTGCCGTGTGCGGAAATAGGCTTGGAAAAGGAGAGCGTAAGTGTTGTTGCCCACGTTGTACGAATATACGGCGTCAGGCTGAATTTGTAGATTTATGGTTCAAGGGCCTACATTCTGGTGGGTCAGAATATTCTGTATATCATAGAGTAAGGAGATGGCTTTTGGAGACTCGCGGAGAAAAGTGCGAATTGTGCGGGTGGAATAAACGTAATCCAGTTACAGGGAAGGTTCCAGTTCAAGTTGATCATAAGGACGGGAATGCTAAAAATAATCGTCCGGAAAATCTTGCTCTTCTTTGCCCGAATTGTCATAGTCTTACGCCTACGTTCGGTGGATTGAATCGTGGACACGGGCGTTCGTGGCGTTCTTACCAGTGGAAAAAGAAGCCGGTTTAGCATAGTGGTCATGCATCGGTTTCGTAAACCGAAGAGGCCGGTTCGATTCCGGCAACCGGCCCCAAAACTATAAGGCTTACTAGTATAACATGGAATGCACCGAAAGAAATCACCGAGCATTATACGACGCTGCGGTTCGTATTATTAAAAGCCGGAATCAACATCTAGTCGTACCAAACATGAACTCTCCGTGGCCAAGCGACGATGATAACTTTGCAGTATTTTTTAATCCGGCTTTGTCTCTCTATACTTGGGAAGGGATGCAGGACTTAATACACTGTCATGGGCTGTGCCCGTTTGTTGAATATTATGCCAGTGCTAAGCATTATCCTTATAAGGTGTTTATAAAGACTTATTAGGGGCTCCCTAGCATAATTGGTAGTGCGGCTGTTTCATACGCAGCGACCGTCCCGGTTCGACTCCGGGGAGAGCCACTAAATTTTCTTTAGAGAGCCAAGTATGAAAGTTCCGACCGACGCAGAAATTCAAGCTATGCTGGTGTGTCCGAGGCCAACCATAGATCTCTTACTGGTTTTTTACGTGTACACTGGCGGTATGGGGCCTAGCGATGCGTTTCAATATATGCATCACTTCAGGAAGGCGCTGCATAAGGGGCACTGGGAATTTCCGGAAGGCGTCCAGACTTTTTTTGTGCCGACAAAAGGGGAGCCCCGCGTTCAAGCGATACCGATTAAAGGGCTTCTTGACGGGACAATAAGAGAGTCGGTCGCGGATATTGAGAAGATGCTTTTTGAGCTTCAGGAAAACGTCAAACTCGCGAAGCTCTTGGACAATAAGGAGTGAGACATGTTTAAGCCGCCCGTCTTGTTTCTGATTGTTGGTCCTGACTCAGAGAACCTCTCAGTTCAAGACGGATTGTACCAAGAGGCACTCGATCCAGATGGTTACCCCGTGTTTGTTTTGCACACGAACCAAAGGGAGGCGGAAGAGGCGCTAAGAAAGATACAAAATACGCCGAAGGAAGAACTTGATTCCTATTCAAGAGGGGTAGATTTTTCCGAGTTCAGGGTTATTCGATACGAGCCGATTGTAGACGCCGTACCAGAAAAATAGGCGGGTTTTGGCATGGGAAAGCCACTCTCATTCGAAATGAGAAGCCGTAACTGGCTGGCGCGTTCGACTCGCGCACCCGCCGCCAAAAATTAATTGAGTAAGACATATGAACGAACAGCCTAAAACAGAAAGTTTCATTGGACTGGGAATTGGTATTCGTATTAAAAACAGTTACAAAAATATCACAAGTGATCTTTGCGGGAAGATTGAAAACGTCCGGTTCATTCCCAGTCTTCACGACAAGAGCGGCTACAAGGGGAAGACCTACGTTGTCGTTCTGGACAGGCTTGTTATTCCCCAAGTTTTGGAGAGTGACGACTTTATTACCGAATACGATAGACTTTTCAGAAGGCACGTCACTACGTATCTGCGCGAAAATATTCCATCCATGCCGGTTCCGCCAATGACGTTTCTTATTTTTGTTCCGAACAGCGTCAAGGAAGACGAGCGGTATGTAACAGAGTTTATCCAGCGGGACATCACGCTGTCAGAGGCACAGGAGACGTTTCTGAAAGAAAAAGCCAACGAGCTTTGCGGTAATATCGGCAAGAACGTTGCAAGTTTTTTGAACGAATTCAAGAAGACTGTGAAGAACGAGGAACTCCGGGATTCTATCCGAGATCTGGATTCTCTCAGCTACCACGATGAAGACGAAATTCTTGAAGGGATTTTCCAGTATACCCCCGAGAGAATCGATTCGTGCGTTTGCCCGACGGGGGGGAATACGCTCGTTCTTCCAAGTGACTTCGAGGCTAAAAAGAGGATGTGGCGTTCAAGCAACCAACCATACAAATATGGTCTTTTCAGCGTCAAGACATTTGGTCTTGATCCGTGGCCATTCGTAGTTGTTTATTTACAGAGCATGCTGAATCCCAGAGATAAGTTGTTCTACGCGATTGCGCGGATTGATGGCCGTTTTTACGTCCGCAAGATCAGGGAGGCCGAGACCGAATCCCAGTATGAAACACTGGCGCTTCTTGGTATAACGGAGCTTCTTCCGAGATCGGTTGCTTAGAGTTTTTGGGAGACTGACCGGCTGGACGAGGAATCCGCCTTGAAAGCGGACGCCCTAAAAGGGTCGCAGGTTCGAGTCCTGCAGTCTCCGGGCGGGTTTGGACAATGGAAAGTCCACTCGATTGGAGGTCGAGAGCCAGAAATGGCCGAAGCGTTCGAATCGCTTACCCGCCGCCATTGGAAGGGTGTCTTCCGGAGGATGTTCTGTTTAAACAGAACAGTGGGTCACACCCACCCCCTTCCGCCAGATATGAACGGAACTTAGTTCCGAACGTATAAAGAGGAAGACCATGAACGTATGGGAAGCCCTTAAGTCTTTGCGGGATCTACCGGACGCCAAACTGCGGGATCGCGACGAGATGCGCAGGGTCATCGCGGAATCCGGTCTCAACGGCGAGTTCGCCGGGGACTGGCCTCCCGAACTCCACAAGTACCTCGGGGTCGGGATGAACATCTGGCAGTATCCCGTCCAATTTGCCGATTACCTAATCTTCCTGTCCCACTTCAAGATTGAAAGCTACCTCGAAATCGGCGTGCGGGATGGCGGGACCATGGTTCTGACCGTGGAGTACCTATCGCGGTTCAATACGTTCAAGGAGGCTATCGGTGTAGATATTGCACTGAATTTTCCAACGGTTGACGAGGCCAGACGGTTTAACCCGGTCTATAGCGCCGTGTGGTGCAGCTCACAGACCGACAAGTTCAAGAAGTTCATGGAGTGCTACCATTTCGACATGGTGATGGTGGACGGGGAGCACTCGGTAGTCGGGATGAATAACGACTTCGACAATGCCAAGGCAGGCGGGGCTAAGCTGATCACCTGTCATGACATCTGCAATGCCGGGATGACCGACGAATGCGTCAAGGGTTGGGGGGAGATTAAACGACGCCACAACCGCGACTTCTACTTTGTAGAATTCGTGGGCCAGTACAAGGCGATGGAGGGCCGTCCGAACTGCCCCAATCTTGGAATCGGCTTGGCAGTCAGGAGCGACCTCTATGTTTAGAATCATATCCGTCGTCAAGAGGCCGCTGGTCGCAGAGCTGTCCTTGCTGCTTCACGAGCTTGGCGTCATGTACAACGGGTTCGTCCTTTCGGATAATGGCAAGTCGTCCGACAATGTTGCCGTCGTTCCAATGGGCTACGGAACCAAGCTGCCGATGCTCTCGGCTAACGTAGCGTTTTTCCCGGAATGCGACGGAGACTTGGTTCCGTATGTTCACGAAGCCATGCGGGCCAACGTTCCCGTGGTCATGTATAGCGGATGCAAGGTGGTTCCGGTCGAGCATGACAAGACGGGCATGCTGTACGGGAACTGTGTATGGGCGACGAAGTGGATCAGGGAGTTGTGCGGGAACAGCGAGTTACGGGACCGGATCATCAAGGGAGCCAAGGAAAGCCTGAAGTCGGGAAGCAAAGCATGAGTGACGAGTATAACATAGACAAGTACTATCCCGTAGGATCTTGTCCTTGTGTCACATGCGGAGGGACGTTTTCTCACGGCTCGAATGACGGGGCATATGGAAATCATCACATTCGCGAGGCTGCAAAACATATTAATTCCGCTTGCGGATCTTATCACCACGGAAGAATGAAACAATGCAGTCCAGATCCATTTCCGGAGGATCATCCTCTGGCTATCGTGCTGAAGATACTGAAAGAGCTTGACAGAAGAGAGGCACACTACGGTAACGAGAGTCCAAAACCGTCTCTGTTTGACGCATACAAGAGCATGGGATGGCCTACAATCAGGATTCAGACGTAAAAACCGGGGCGTTGCCTAGCGGCTAAGGCGTTGGTTTTGGGTACCAAAAATCCGGGGTTCGAGTCCCCGCGCCCCGACTCCTAAAAATTAAGGTAAGTGGCTGGTGGTCCTGCCGCCTAAACCCAGTTCCGTATGCGGTCCTGAAAAGGAACAAGTACGGAACGAGAAAGGCAGGCGTGCTGCAGCGCGACACCTTGGCTACCACTTATCTTATGTCCTCGTGGTGGAACTGGCAGACACGTGCGGCCTAGGCCCGCATGCCGAAAGGCTTGGAGGTTCAAATCCTCTCGGGGACACCAAAATGTTTAGTAGTGATATAAGAGAGCTTACCAAAAGATCGATGGCGCGAGTTAAACACCTTGAAAAGCTGGTCGCGGAAATAGAGGAAATCGTAAGAGGTCAGTCGCGGGAAGCGAGGACCGTCCACGTAAAAACGTACTGGGACGAAGATCTGATAGGATGCAAGAATGCTAGACAAGATAAGAATAAAAAGTAAAAAACCGGCAGATTTCGAAGAGATAGAATACGAGTGCATCAAGAGGATGTCGAAAGATATCTGTAAAGAGGTAGACCGCAGGATCATTGCTGACCTGCTGAAAGAGTCAAAAACCGTTCAAATAAAAACATACTGGGATGACTAACAAAGAATTCATTAGGTGGGCGGTGTATAACCTGTCTGAGGAGGATCTCGTAAAACGCGCAAGAGAAAATCCAGAAGAGGTCTTTCAGGGAGCGTTTCGGGACTGGTCTGTAGTTAAAATTAAAACGTATTGGGATGACGACACATGCAAGAAGCCGAGCCGAAAGAGCAGCCCTTCTTCGTGAGAAACGGGATCTTAATGACCAACGCGGAATTCGTAAAGCGGATGACCGAGATTTCCGCCGAGATTTACCGGAGGACGCCCAAGAACCAAGCAAACTGGTTTTATGAGCCATCGCCCGTCGTGGAGATTAAGACCTATGACGACTAGTAGAGGTGATCCTGTGGAATCGCTTAAGGATCATCTGGATAGGATTGAAAAGTGGCTTCGAACCGTTTGGATAAAAACGTATGAACAAGACGAAACTTTCCAACCACGTGAAGCTGTGCAGGAAAAACCTCCGAAGTGACCGGGTGAAGTGCTGCGCGGAATGCCCGTTCGAGGAAGAGATCACGCGAGAATACCCAGAACTAAAGATGCTGTTTGAGCTAAAGAGAAAGGCGAAAGCATGAGTCTCGTATGCTGGTCTGGCGGGTGCGACTCGACGCGAGTGCTGTACGAACTCGCCACCGCAAGCGACCGAAAGGAATCCGACCCCGTCCGGGCGCTTTCTATTGTTAGCCCGCAGTTTCCAGCCATCGAGGCCCAAAGGCACGCACGGGAACGGATCAAGCAATGGCTAAAAAAGAAAAAAGTGCCGAAGATTGATTATAACGAAGTCGAGCTTAAGTACGACAACCGTAGCGATTTCAGTATGGAGACGGGGGGCGGTTTGATTCAACCTGCTACGTGGATACCCATTGCTGCTACTTTTTTGAAAGAAAAAGAAGACCTTTACCTAGGATATATCCGTGGCGATGATTTCTGGCATTATCAGGCTCAGGCGTATTGGGCATTCAAATATCTTCAGGAAATATCCCGTAAACAGGGCGTCCTGAAAACGCCGCTGGAATGGCAGACGAAGTACGATGTTATAAAGAAACTGAAAGAGGTTGGGTTGTTTAAGCTCTGCTGGACTTGCGAGTTCCCAACCCCCAAAGAAAAGCCTTGCGGAAAGTGTTTTCCGTGTTGTAGTATGCAGAGCGCATTGTGGAGGCTGTCAAAGGAGCCAAAGCCGAAGAGGGTTTCCAAAAAAGATGTTATTAAGACCGTAGAACAAATCATAAATAAGCAGGAGTCCATTAAGAAGGAGACCGCATGAACGCCCCGGAAGGTACGCAGGGTACGGTTGCCGTTCTTCAGCCGAAGAAGTCTGTAGACTTCAAGCCGAAGCGGAGTTGCAGCAAGTGCCACGGGACGGGCCGCATTGGCTTCCTGAACGGAGACAAGAAGCAGCCCGTTCCGTGCGGATGCATCCGCAAGCAGGTACGGGCCATGGAAGCCAAGAAGGAGATAGACAAGGACACGAAGATCACCGTGACGCCAGACGGGTCATCGGGTCCCGCTGGTGATGCGACCGAACGGAAGTAGAAATTCGGCTGGTGTAGCTCAGCGGCAGAGCCCCTGTTTTGTAAACAGGAGGTCGCGGGTTCAAATCCCGCCGCCAGCTCTCTTACTTAAGAGGAGATTATGAAGCATCAGAATCCGTACAAGACTGGAGACTGGGTTATAATCTTAGATGACATCAGAGATTCCTACGAAGAAATATGGCATCATGCGGGGGATCGCTTGAAAATCAAATCCATCCATAATGACGGACAAGGATTGATGTTTGAATCTGATCTTGGTATTCGTTGGACCAGAGTAAAAAGATCGCTGAACTCTAAAAATAAAGCCAACAGTCCCTGTCGTCTAAATGGATAAGACACAAGTCTCCGAAACTTGAAATTTCCGTTCAATTCGGAACAGGGATACCAAGACATTATATGCATATGAGTAAGGAAGTCTCGGAGGAGCTAAAAAGACTTTTAAGGCTTCCTTTGGGAGTGTTGCTTCCGTCAAATTTCGGATCGAGAATCAGAGATCTAATGTTTCCAATCGTAGAGATTAAAACGTATGAAGAAGAAACACCAAAAACTGGAGTTCGTGAAGATTCCGTTGAACACCAAGACCCGAAAGCTGAAAACAATGTGGGTGGTTAATGAACAGCAAGACAGGGATTTTTTCTTTCTTACGGAATGCGTGGTCCCTATTAAAACGTATTGGGAAGATGATGTCCCGAAGGGCGGCGAGGACGGGCACATCCAAACGTAAATATGATCCATTTGCGATAGACGACGAGATATGGATTCCGGTGCGGCAAAATGTAGTTCAGATTAAAACATACTGGGATGATGATCTGGTGAAAAATGAGTAAAATCCTTATGGGATTTAAGGGCAAGACGAAGCTAGACCCCGGTTTTATTTTTGCTCCGGTTCCCGTTCAATTTAGGACGGTTATTGTTAAAACCTATTGGGACGACGAGAGGGAGAATGAAAATGAAGCTCCTGATAGGATACACCGGAAAAGAATTCCTTGAGAGCGGATATATTTTTGCTCCCTATATTCCGCTTCAAGAGGCTTCGATTTTTAATATAAACCAGCTCGCGGCGAATACAAAAAAGCTGATGAATAGAAAAGTCATTATTAAGACTTACTGGGACGAAGATTTCCTGACGGAGAAGCAGCGTAATTCTCTTCCGTCTATTTCGGACGCGGGGATGTCTCCGAGAAAACGAGTAATGAGCGTTTAGCTTTCACGTTTTTCTTTTCTAAGGAGGTCGTATGAAGTATGTCGCACTGGCGCTCTTGTCGGTCATGGCGGTCGGTTGTAGCGGGATTACGGTGAATCCGGCAGATGCGATTGCCGGAATTCATAGCGGAGCGACGATTGTTGCTTCGACGGGTTTTCAAGCTCTGGCCAGAGATCCGGCGTCCTACGAGAAGGTGAAGGTGTACGCCACGGATACGAGAGACGCGATCAATACGGTCGTCCTCCCGTTCCTGAGTGGCGCGACCATCGGCCAGACAACGCGGGAGTCCGTCGATTTCACGCTGGCTCTGCTTGACAAGCGGATCAACCCCGTGATCAAGGACGTGATTCAGGCCGCGATTAACGTCTCCTTGAGCATCATTAAGCTGCCTGAGAACCCGACCGACAAGCTGACGGCTGATCAGCGTTCGATGCTGGTTGCCCTGTTTACGGGCATCGTTGACGGGATCAACGAGTTCCTCGCTCTGGGTCCTCCTGCGGCAGGGACGTCGTCCAAGGCGACAGCCCCGGCGACTCAGAAGTTGACGCTGAGCGGAACGAAGTAAACCGGGACGTTGCCCCCGTGGTGTAGTGGATTCTGCACACGACGCTGCGGACGTCGAGGGGAAGGTTCGATTCCTTCCGGGGGTACCATTTTTTGGAGAGCACGAAACATGTATACAGCCTCGTTCAAGCTTTTGCCTAATCCGGCGTATACGTCCGGTCGCGTGTATTTAGCGGAAGACGGAGGGTATACCTCTTCGGTGGATGGCATCTTGTGGCTTGAAACCAAAAAAGAGGCAAAGGCGGCGTCCAAAGGCATGTCTCCCGATGTTCACCCGGAAATTCTTTCTGACGAAGACGTGGCTCGTCTCGAACTGGCGTGGAAGCAGAAGAAGCTTGAAAAGCATAGGAAAGAAAAGAAGAAGGCGGCGAAGCTGACGAAAGCAGAGCAGAAAGCGATACTTAATAAGATGATTCGCGACGGAGCAAAACTTGTAAAGCAGCTCGATTTGACT
>Ga0315284_10015713_pt1 | contig 10756 bp, 6 predicted proteins | sample YL17G09_16_MG_FD_203696 | JGI IMG/M metagenome (GOLD analysis project Ga0315284, IMG submission 203696) | Sediment microbial communities from Yellowstone Lake, YNP, Wyoming, USA - YL17G09_16 | ecosystem: Environmental > Aquatic > Freshwater > Lake > Sediment | place: USA: Wyoming | collected...
GTTGGGGGGGGGGGGGGGGGGGGGGGGGGGTGGGCTACACCCGCGGCGCCCCCCCCCCCCCCCCCCCCCCCCCCCCCCGCGCGCGTGCTCGGCCTCGACCCTCCTCTCTCCCCTCCTCGTCATCAAACCCAAAACACAGGTCCCTCGTTTTTGGCGAGGACGTCGCCTTTGGCGGTGTCTTTCGGTGCACGGTCGGCCTCCAGGAACGATTTGGCGGGGACCGGGTCTTCAACACGCCCCTGGCGGAGCAGGTAAGGGTGCCGGGCGGGGCGGGCGCGCGCGCGCTCTTGCCACCTCATCAAACCTCTCGTCAAAAACGACTGCCACCGCCACCACCGCCACCATTCACCACCACCTTGCAACACACGGTGCGCGCAGGGCATCGTCGGCTTTGGCATCGGCGCCGCCGCGGCGGGGGCGACCCCGATCGCGGAGATCCAGTTTGCGGACTACATCTTCCCGGCCTTTGACCAGGTCGTCAACGAGGCGGCCAAAATGCGGTACCGCAGCGGCGGGGCGTGGAGCGCGGGCGGGCTGACCATCCGGGCACCCTGCGGCAGCGTCGGCCACGGCGGGCACTACCACTCCCAGTCCCCTGAAGCCTACTTCACGCACGTCCCGGGCATCAAGGTGGTCGTCGCCTCGGGGCCGGCGGCCGCCAAGGGCCTGCTCCTGGCGGCCGCGCGCGACCGCGACCCGGTCGTCTTTTTCGAGCCCAAGCTCCTCTACCGGACGGCGGTGGAGGAGGTGCCCGTCGGGGATGTGGAGGTGGCGCTCGGGGAGGCCGCGGTGGTGCGGGTGGGCAGCGATGTGACGCTGGTGGGGTGGGGCCAGCAGGTGGCGGTCCTGCTGGGCGCGGTGCGTGTGTGTGTGTGTGTTGTGTGGAGGGATGGATGGGGGGGGGGGGGGCGGGGGGGGGGGGGGGGGGGGGGGGGGGGGGGGGGGGGGGCGCCCGCGCGCGCGCCCCCCCCCCGCGGGCGCGTGCCCGCCCCTCACTCTCACCCTCCTCCCTCCCCTCTCTCTCTCTCTCTTTCTCACACACACAAACACAAGGCCGACCAGCTGGCGGCGGAGGATGGCATCTCCGCGGAGGTCATCGACCTGCGCACCCTCCTCCCCTGGGACCGGGCGACCGTGGAGGCGTCCGTCTCGCGGACGGGCCGCCTGGTCGTCTCGCACGAGGCGCCCGTGACGTCCGGCTTTGGAGCCGAGGTCGCGGCGGCGATCGCGGCCCGCTGCTTCCTGCGCCTGGAAGCCCCGCCTGTGCGGGTGTGCGGGTGGGACACGCCCTTCCCGGGGGTGCTGGAGGCGGCGTACCTGCCGACCCAGGCCCGGGTGGTGGGCGAGGTGCGGCGGGTGGTCAACTTTTAAGGTGTGTGTGTGGCGCGTGGGTGGGCGTGGGTGGGCGTGTGTGTAATCCCGCGACAGACACAGGGTGGGGATGTGGCGTCATGTCGTGTCGTGTGTGCGTGTGTGTGCAGGCGAAGAAGAGACTCACAGTGCGCACAGAGGATTTACGAGGAGTATGCACGTTGATAATTTTCAAACACAAGTATCAAAGCGTCCTCATCCTGTTCGCAGACTACCACCCCTACCTGCAGTTTTTCACGCACGCACGCACTGCAGGATGGGCAGAGAGAGCAGGCGTAGGCAAAGCATTGACGGGCGGGGACGGGGGCGGGGCTCGGGGCGCGGGCGAGGTGGAGGGGCTGCACCCCCCCCCAAGCGCTCGCCCGGTGTGGGTTTAGGGTCTGGAAATTCTTCACACCTCCCCTCCCTCCCTCCCCTCCCTCCCAAACCTCCGAAACAATTGTGGAGCCGTGTGCGTGTCTATGTGTGCAGGCCCCGCGCCGCCCTCTGTGGCCGGGACTGGGCTTGTGCTTCTGGGGGTGGGGGCACGGGCGCCAACGCAGGAGTTTTTTGAGAGGGGTCGAGGCGCGCCCAGGGTCGGTGGTTGGGGTGGTGGGGCCCTGATGCTCTCACTATTCGCATAAAAAAACCAAATAGTTCGCGCCCCTCTCACGACGCCCCAAGAAATCACCCTCAGCAATGGCCGCCCCCCCACTCGGCGAGGGCTGGCTGGACGCGACGGACGCCATGGAGGAGGACGCCCCCCTGGAAGCCTTCCGCCTGGTGCGGCCGGTGCAGCGGGCCAAGCGGGCGGCGCCGGCGGCGGCGTCAATGCGCCGCCGCGGCGGGGGGCGTGGCCCCGCCGGCGACGCACCCCTGCCGCCGCCGCCGCCCCTACTGGACGGCACCGCTGAGAAAGGTGCGTCAGAAATGCGTAATCAGCCGGGTGCATGGCGGGTGACAGGCGCTTGGCCCACGCACAAAAAGTCGCTCTCACATCAAAAACGCGCTTGCCCCTCCCCCCCTCCTTTCCCACACACACACACAGCCGCCCTCCTCGCCTCCTACCCGCCCCTCCACCCGGACGAGACCCCGGCCTGGCGCTTGGCCCGAGCCCGGGCGGGCGATGCGGTGCGGGACGCCCTGGCCGCCCGCATGGAGGTAAGAAAAAATGGAAAGAAGATGGGAGAGCAAAAGCGAGCGCGCGTTCAAGCGGGCGCACGGCCCTCTTTCTCCTCTCCCCCCGCCTCTTTTTCCACCTCTCACACCCCATCCTTATTCACAGGCCGCCATCGCCGCCGCGGACGCGCCCGCCTTTGAGGGCGTCGCCCGCTTCGTCCTCGACCGGGCCCCCATCCCACCTCCCCCACCCCCCTCGGCCGCTGCTGCGCCCGCCACCACCACCGCCACCCGCCCGCCCGACGCGCTGCCGGCTGCCCTGGCCATCGCGGGCGGCGTCAACCCGGTGGACGCGGGCGCGACCGTGCGGCGGCTGGCGGCCGACCTGGCCCGCCGGGGCGTGCGGGTGGCCCTGCTCGGCCCGGCCGACCTGGACCGGGGCGGCGGGGTGGGCGGGGCGTTGCGGGCCGCCCTGCGCCAGCTCGCGGGCGGGGGCCTCGAGGCAGGCGGCGGGGGTGGGGGCGCCGCCGCCGCTGCTTGGGGGGACGACCTGCCGGCCCTGCTGGCCTGGCACGCGGACGCGTGTGGCGGTGGCAGCGGTGGCGGTGGGGGTGGGGGTGGGGGTGGCAGGGGCGGGGCGGCGACTGCTGCCTCTGCGCACCCCACCTCTGCCCACCCACAGCGCCTTGCCGCCGCCGCCCGGGCCGCCGGCCGGGAGGCCCGCCGCCTGGCCGCCCTGGACGCCATCGCCAGGGCCGCCACCAAGCGGACCCGCTTGCTGGCGGAGGCGGCGGCCCGGGCGGTGGAGGACGAGCTGGCGGCGGAGGCGGGGGCGTCGCCCATCGTGGAGCACGAGTGCAGCGGCGGGGAGGGGGCAGGCGGTGGTGGCGGGCGCGCCGGCCGCGCCGCCTCTCGGTCCGCCTCGCCCTCCGGGGCGGACGCGGGCGGCGGCGGCGACGACCGCACCCTCCTCCCTCTCCCCGCTCCTCTTGCCCTACCCCCGCTCCCCCCCGGCGCCGCCCGGGCCGACCCGGCCGCCACCACCCCCAACAACGCCGGCGCTCGCCAGGTGGCCGTCGCGGTCGTGGTGGAGGCCGTGGAAGCGTGCGACGCGGTCGTCCTGGGCGACCTGGTCCGCCTGCTCGCGTCCGCCCGCAGCAGCACTGCCAGTGCCGCGCCGGGGATAGCATCTGCGGCCGCCCTGCCCCCCCTCCCCGTCGTGGTGGTGCTTGGCGTGTCCACGTCGGCGGTGGCGGCGGAGGCCGCGCTCGCGCCGCGCGCGCGCCGGGCGCTCGACCCGTCCCGCTTCCGCCTGGCCCGCACGTCCGCCCGGGCGGAGGCCGCCCTGGCCGCCGGCCTGGCGGGCGCCGCCTTCCCGGGCATTGCCCTGGCCCCGCGCATTGCGGCCGCCCTGGACGCCCGCTTCCTGGACGCCGACTTCACGGCGGCCGGCCTGGTGCGGGGCGTGGACGCGGCGGTCGGCGACCACTTCCGGACGGGGCACTGGCTGGCCGGGCTGGCGGGGGCGGCGGTCGGGTGCGGCGGCAGTGGTGGCTGCGGCAAGGGCGACCGGGCGCCGCGCACCGAAAGCCTGCTGACCGGGTACGGCGCGGACCCGGTCGGCGTGTGGGCGGCGGTGGAGGGGGCTGCTGGCGGCGGCGGCGGCGGCGGCGGCGGCGGCGGCGGCGGCGGCGGCGGCGGCGGCGGCGGCGGCGGCGGCGGCGGTGCACCTGGTGGCCCAGCCGGTGCGCCCGCCGCTCCTCCGCCGCCCTCCCCCTTGTTGGAAGGCCGCCTGGCCGCCATCCTGGGCGCCTTGCCGCCGCCCTGCCACGCGGACGCTGCCACGGCTGCGCTGGGGCAGGGCACCCCCTTCAACGCCGCCACCGCCGCCGCCGCGGTCGCCGCCTCCATCGCCGCCTGGTCTGCCTGGGCCGCCACCCTGCGCTGGGTCGCCGCCGCCGCCCGCACGGTCGGCCTGGCCGCGCCCGGGTCCGGCCTCACCCTGCGCGAGCTGGTCCGGGACGGAGGCGGGCCCGACCACTGGGCAGCGCCCGGCGGGGCAGGCAGCCGCGCGGTGGCCGGCCTGGTCGCCCGGGTGGCCCGGGGGGCCCCCTGCCGGGCAGGCGCGGCCGCCCCGCCTAAGGCGGCCGTCGCGGCGGAGCTGGGTGCGATCCTGGACGCCCTGCCGGCTGCGGCTGGCGCGGTGGAGGGCGGGGTGCAGGCGGTGGCGGGCGTCCTGGCCCGGGCGTCCGACCTGCGGGCGCGCCTCCTCCTGGAGGCGGGGGAGGGGGCGGGAGGAGGTTGTGAGGGCACTGGGCGCGCTGCCGCCTCCCCGCCCCGCCGCCCCTCGCCGCGCAAGGCGCCGCCGGCGACGACCGCCGCCGCCGCCGCCTCTCCCCTCCCGCTCCCGCAGCCGCCCACGGCTGCCGTCCGTAGCACGGCCGCCCGCCGGTCAGCCCTGCAGCAGGCCGGCACGGCCGCGGCGGCCGCCCGGCCCGCCGCGGCGGCGGGCCCCCTGGCCACGGCGGTGGCGGGCCTCCTGGCCGACGCGGTCGCGGCCGCCCTGGCCGCCCCACCCCACGCCGCCCCGGCGTTCCAGCCCTTCCTGGCCCGGCCGGCGGGGACCACGGGCGGCGCGGCCTGCCTGACCGCAGCGCCGCGAGCGGCCGTGCACACCGCCCTGACCGCGCCGGACAGCTACCTGAGTGGGGTGAGAGGTGGTGGTGGTGGCGGGGGCGCGGGTCGCCGGGCCGCCGCCGCGGCCGCCGCCGCCGCGTCCGCCGGCGCCGCGGGCGGCGTTGACGATGCCGCCATCCTGTACCGCCTCCTCCTCCAGGCGGACGAGGCCCCGCCGTCCGGCGACCTGCTCGCCCAGTTTGCCCGGGCGCACGGGCACGAGGTGCGCGCAGACGCGTGTGTGCGTGCCGGGGCGGCGGCGGCGGCGGCGGCTGGCGGTGGTGGCCGTGGTGGCCGTGCTCCTCCAGCCAAGCGTGGCCGGGCGGCCAAGCGTGGGCGGCCGGGCATCTTCCTGGCACCCGGGCACGAGGAGGCGGCGCCCTCTGAGGCCACCACCACCACCACCAAGGAAACGGCCGCCATCCCGACCCCCGTCCCGGAAGTCATCGCCCGATTCAACCGGGCCCTGGGCGAGCTGCAGATGGCGGGCCTGGTGGGCCGAGCTCGGCGTCCGGGTACCGTCCGGCGGTCTGTGTTCCCGCCGCCGGGGCTGGCGGTGTGAGAAGGGAATGGAGAAGAGGGATGAGATGGAACACACTGCAATGTGCAACCGCCACCTCCCACCTCTGGCGGGCGCGGTGGCGGCAAGGCGGGCCTTGCAAAAATCAAATTCCCCCATCCTCGCCCTCCCCGACCACCACGCCCACGTCCGCACACCAGGCCGGGAAGCTGTCTCCCGCCCGCCACGCCAGCCCGGCTCTAGCCCTGGTGGCGGTCGCCCAGGCAGCCGCCCCCGCCCAGCCTTCCACCGCGCCCGCAGCCGCCGGGAACGCGGCCGCCCAGGCAGTGGCCGGGTCGCCACCCGCGGCCCCGAGCCGCTCAATCACGCTCGCCGCGTCGGTCGAACCTTCCACCACGGTCCGGACTTCCGGGGTGGGCGCCCTCCCCGCCGCCAGCTCCGCCGCCCGGGCCCGCCCGCGCTTCAGGGCGGCCGCCGCGGCCGCGGGCTCCCCTCCCACCACCAGCGCCCGGCCCAACCACACAAACAGGACGTCTCCACAATCGAGGACGGCGATGGGGGTGGGCGTGTGCCTGGGCAGGGCCAATGCCACATCCAGGGCCGGGACGGGCGCGGGCGCGCCCCCCGCCCCGTCCAGCCAGACCTCCAGGCGAGGGCAGACGGAGGCGGGCGCAGCGGCCGCGGGCGGCGTCCTCGCCAGCCAGGCCAGCGCCCGGGCCCGGGCGAGGGCGGTTACGCCGGGGGCAAAGGCCGGGGACCGGGCGGCTGCGTGGGCGGCCAGGGCGAGCGGGGCGAGGGGTGGGGGCAGGCGTGCCGGGCATGGGCTCCCCCCGCCGCCGCCCAGCCAGCGGCGGGTGGCCCGGGCCGGTGGCTCCGCCGCCCCGCGCACCAGGGCGGCCAGCCGGGCCCGGGCGGCGGTGGCAGGCGGGCCGCCGCCGCCGCCGCCGCCGCCGCTGTCGTCGTCCTCATTGTCGCTTGTTCCTCCTCCCCCTAGAATCCCTTCCACGGCCAGCTGTTTGGCTAGCAGCAGGACGGCCTCGGCCGGCCGGGCCGCTGCCACGGCCGCCGCCTCCGCGGCTGCCCCGTCGTCCAGCAGCAGGCCGACCCCGGCCGTCGCGACACGGTACAGCATGCCGCCCGTCTCGACGTCCGTCCACCTGGCCACGACCTGGACGGCGACGGTGGGCGGGGGGCGGCGGTGGCGGCGGGCGGCCGCCTCCTCCACCGCCCGCACGAGCGCCGGCGGGGGTGGGGCGACGATGGTCAGCCAGACGGCGGACGCCTCGCCCGGGCGGGGGCAGGGAAGGGGCCAGGCGGCAAAGCCGACACTACCGGCAACCACCTTCTCACCCCCACCCGTCCCGCTCCCCGCCGCCAGCCCTGGCGGGGCGACGGGGACCGGGGTGAGCGGGGCGGAACATCTCAGCTCCACCCGCCCCCCGCAGCCGGCCCGAGAGGCCAGGGCTGCCGCCAGGCGGGCCGCCAGCCCCGTGGCCAGGCCCGCCGTGCCGCCGGCGTGGGGGGAGCACACCCCACCACCACCACCGCCACCTCCACCGCCGGTGAGACGGGCCAGCAAAGGTTCGGCCGCGGCGCCGGCCGGGCCCAGCGTGAAGGCGTCGACGAGGATGCCGGCGGCAGCCGCCCGGGCGGCGAGCCCGTCAAAGTAGGAGGCCCGAGCGGGCCCGCACGTGGGCGGGCCGGCCGTCACGATGATAACCTGGCCCAGGACGACCGGACGCCTGCCCACCGGGCGGCGGGGCGCAAGACCACCCCCATCCCCGCCGCCGCCGCCGCCGCGCTCGGGCGGGCGGGCGGGCAGGGGCGTGCTGCCCACCTCGCCCTCGCCCTCGCCCGCCTCGGCTTCATCACCACTGTCCCTGGCCCGACCCGCCGCGGCCGCCTCCAGGATGGAGAGTGCCACCCCTATGGCCGGGCCCAGGCAGCGCGGGCGAGCGTGGGGCGGGGTGGCGGGCCTGCTCCCCCCCCCGGGCTCGCCACGGAGCGGGGCCGTGAGCGCGGCCGCAAACGCAGCCGCCCTCGCGGGGTCGCCCGGCACGGGCGCCAGGGCGGAGCGGAGGAGGGGGCGGAGCAAGTGGTTAGCGGGCTCGCCCGCGCTGCCGGGCAAGGCCGCCGCGAGCGGGGCTGGGAGAGGGCCGGCGGCGGCCTCAGCCTCCCCGCCGCCCGCCCAGGCAGCGGCCCGGGCGGCGTCCACCACGCTCACCGCGCGGCCGGCCGCGACGAGGCCGAGCCGCAGGCCGGGCGGGGCGGCCGCGATGGCAGCCGCCATCTCCGCCCTCAAGCCCGCCGCGACCGCCGCCCCGCAGGCGTCCACCACCAGCACGGCCGCTAAGGCGGGCGGGGCGGGCAGGGGCGGCGGCGGCGAGGCCGCCGGGGCCGGGCCTGCTGCTGGGAGGGGGTCGCCGCCGCCGCCACCACCACCACCGCCACCACCACCACCGCCCACGTCCAGGAAGTCGCCGCCGCCCGGCTCCAGTTCGGGCCAGGCCTGGACGGGGCCCAGCCGCAGGGCGTCCCCCGGGCTCAGGGCGTGCGTCCTGCCGCACAGCGCGCACGTCCAGCCCCGCCCGTCGGGCGCGACGCCGCACAGGTGGCAGGCCGCCCCGCCGCAGGCGGCACAGGTCACGGGCGGGCGCTGGGTGATGGTCGGGGAGGGTGGGGCGGAGGGTCCGCCCGACCGCACTGTTCTGACCGCGGCGGCGGGCGTGATGAAGGCGCCCAGGGGCAGGCCCAAGCGTTCGGAGGCGCCCGTGGCGAGGAGGACCTTTTTGTGTGAAGGGTGGGGGTGGTGGGGGGGTGGGTGGGGAGATGAATGAGGTTGGAAATGGTAAAGCGCATGGTGTGTTGCCGTGCACACCACTCATAGGTAACACACCGCATCAGCTGACAGGGACAGCAAAGCGTCCTGCAATAGGATACCCTGCTGTGTGTGGTGCAAGGCGGGGCCAGAGGTCGCCGGGCCCGTCATCGGAGGGCGCGGCGCGTCTGTTTCTCTTTTTTCTTTTCAATGCTGTTCAGTGCCCGGTGCTCTTTTTCTGTTTTCCATTGCTTCTTTTCCACCTCCCTCTCTTTCTCACATCATGTCGACCTACATCATCCAGGCCGAGGGCCGCCGCCTGAGCGTGGCTGGCATCACGCCCATGATGCCCCTGTCGGCCCTGGTGGCCGGCGCGGCCGCCCAGCTAGGGCTGCCCCCTGACGCGCTCCACGCCTGCACGCTGTCCGCAAACGGCAAGGTTTTGGCCGACCTGACCACGCCCATCCGGTTCGCCAACGGCCTGGGCGGGACGGCCAGGCTGGAGCTGAAGACAGGGCGGGAGGCGGTGTTGGGCTTTGGTCGGGCGGCGCAGGGGGGTGGAGCGACCACCTCCCTTCCAGCCGCGCCTGCTCCTGCGGGGCCCGCGCCCACCGCCCAGCCACCCCCACCCCCGCCGACGCGGGCGACCTGCCCGCCGCCACCCCCAGCGGCAGCGGCGGGGCCGGGCGGGACGTCCCTACCCCCCCGACCGCCGCCACCAGCAGCCCTGCTCGGCCGCCCGCCGCCCCAGCAGGCGCCGCCCCCGGCCATGGATGACATGCCCGTCCCTCCTACCCCTGGCGACCCGTACGGCCTGGGCCGCCCCGTCCACGTCTTCACCCGGGACGCCGCGGCCCGGGCCGCCGTGCAGGCACCACGCACCACTGCCGCCGCCGCCACCGCCGCCGCGCCCTCCAGGGGAGGCCCCGACGATGACGACCCGGCGTTCTTCGAATTCACCGCCGCCGATTACCGGGCCGTGTCCGCCAGTTACGCCCGGGCCCGGGCGGCGGCGACGGCGGCGGCGGCGGCCCTGCGCACGGCCGCCCAGCGGGAAGCAGCCGTCGCGGCCGCCGCCGCGGCCGCGGGCGACGTGCGCGTGCGGGTCTGCCTCCCCGACGGCCTCATCCTCCAGGCCCGCCTGCCCGCGGCGTCCCCGCTGTCGGCGCTGGCCACCCTGGTGGCCCGGGCCCTGCACCCGGACTGGCCGGCCCGCCTGTACGGAAGCGGGTGGGAGCTGTACACGACGCCTCCCCGGGCGGCGCTGCTAAGGATTGAGCCTCCAGGCACGCAGCAGCAGCCTGGAGGTGGGGGTGGGGGTGCAGCCTCGCCGACCGCCTCCACCGCCGGCCCCTTCCCGCCGACCACCTCCCTGTGGTGCGCGGGGCTAGCCCCCGCCGCCAACGTGCACTGCGGCCTGCCCCTCAAGGCGGTCGGCACGGACGCGGCCCCGCCCCGCCTGCGGGACGAGATCGTCGCGGCTGCGGGGGACGCGCCCGCGCCCGCGCCCGTGCCTGCGGTGGTAGAGGAGGAGGTGATGGCAGGCGGTGGTGGGGGTGCGGTAGTCGGCGCGCTTGCTGGCGGTGGCGGTGGCGGTGGCGGTGGCAGCTCGAGAGGCGGGGGCAAGGCGCCCAAGTGGCTGAAGCTGTGAAGGAAGGGAGACGGGGTCGGGTCGGCTAGGTTTACTCTTTCCTTTCGTCTCACGCCAAAAAAATCATGCGCGCCCTCCTCCACGCGCCCACGACCACCACCAACCAGCCCACCGGCCGGTCGGTCGCTGCTGCGCGGGCAAGTGCGGCACCGGCGGGCTCCCCCGCCCGCGCCCTGCGCGTGTGCGGCCCGCCGCCCGCTGCCCCGGCTTGCCGCGCCTCTCCTCTCACCCGCCCCGCCGCCTCGACCGTGCGGTCGGACAGCCCGCCCGCCGTCGGCACGATCGGCCCAGACGTGAGTGGTCATGCACGCGGGCACACACATCGCCGCCCTCCGCACGCACACGCTCCCGCCCTTCATTCCCTTTCACGCATGCGCTTTCCTCTCTCCCCTCCCCCCTTTTCTTTTTCTTTTCCCAAGGGCATCATCGACGTCGTCGTCGTTGGCGGCGGCATTTCCGGCCTCGTCACCGCCCAGGCCCTACTAACCGACCATGCGGACACGGTGGGCAGGTGAGTTGGTGTGTGTGTGGGGATGATGAGAGAGAGAGAGAGGGGAGGAGTGCACCCCAGCGGCGGCGGCGGCGGCTTCCCACACCAACCTCATCCCATCTTTTTTTCCTC
>Ga0315284_10015714_pt1 | contig 10756 bp, 7 predicted proteins | sample YL17G09_16_MG_FD_203696 | JGI IMG/M metagenome (GOLD analysis project Ga0315284, IMG submission 203696) | Sediment microbial communities from Yellowstone Lake, YNP, Wyoming, USA - YL17G09_16 | ecosystem: Environmental > Aquatic > Freshwater > Lake > Sediment | place: USA: Wyoming | collected...
GTCCTGCCAAAATAGCAGTCCACGCAGAAGCTGTACACTTCGCAGCCGACAATGATCAAACACGGCCTCGCCGTTCCCTTCCCCCCTCCATCGGCACCGTCAGACATGCATCGTCTGTTTTCCTCACGGTCCATCGGTAGAGGCGCTCAGCAGAGCACAAGGCCCGAGTCAAGCAGCCGGCATTGCCCGGGTTGCGGGCCAGTAGCGGCGCAGCCCACGGGCCCCCAACGCCCATGAGCGGGCCAGTCTTGTTTCGCTCGGGGTTCGCCGCAGAAATGCACTTCACCCTCCTCGGCCTCAGCCACAAAACCGCCCCCATAGACATCCGTGAGAAGCTGTCCTTTTCCCGGGCTGCTCTCACGGACGCGCTAGGGCATCTCCGTGAGCGCGGCCTTGCTCGTGAGTGCGCCATTCTCTCGACCTGCAATCGGGTTGAGATCTATGCGCTCACGGATGGACCTGACGTTTCGGCTCTCAAGAGTTTCATGCTTGACTCTCACAATCTTGATATGGACATTGACAAGTACTGTTATTGTCTCTCGGACGCGGAGGCGATCCGGCATGTCTGCATGGTAGCGTCCGGCCTGGATTCGATGGTCCTTGGCGAGCCGCAGATTTTCGGTCAGCTCAAGGACGCGCTTAGTCAGGCGATTGAACTCAAGGCAGTCGGCAAGACCCTCGAGCATTTGTTTGCCCGCGTCTTCAGCATCGTGAAGAAAGTGCGCACCAAGACCAAGATCGGCGAATTCCCTGTTTCCGTGAGCCACGCGGCGGTGAAACTCGCGCAGGAGGTTTTCCCTGCGTTGGAGAAGACTACCGCGCTCATCATCGGCGCCGGGGACATGGGCGAACTGACACTCAGGAATCTGATGACGAGTGGCGTCAAGGACATCTTTGTCACGAACCGGACATTTCAGAAGGCTGTGGAGTTGTCGGAGCAGTGCAAGGGCACTCCGATCATGCTGCACGAAATTGTCGACTATCTTCCCAAGGTGGACATCGTAGTTTCTTCTGTGACGACCTCGGCGTATGTTATCACCAAGAGCGACATCATCTCTCTTCACGCAAACCAAGTCCGCAAGTGTCTCTTCATCATCGACATTTCGGTTCCCCGCAGTATTGATCCCGCGATCGCTGAGATTGACTCGGTGCGACTATGCAACATCGACGATCTGCAGGAGATCGCGTCTTCGCATGGTGAGGTTCGGAAGCAGGAGGCTGTTAAGGCGCAGGCGATCATCGATGAGAAGGTGCCTGAGGTTGTGCGATTCCTGCGCACAGTCGATTTTCAACCCACGTTGGCATTGGTTCGGGAGGAGGCAGAGCGCATTCGGAAGCAGGTTCTTGCGGAGACTGAGGCCGCCACCCAATTCTCTTCAGAGCATTTGCAGGTTATCGACGCGATGACCAAGGCGCTTGTCGAGAAGGTGATACAGCATTCCGAGCACAGAATTAAGGAACATGCTTCGGCGGTGTTGCGGTAGGTGGTGGAGGTCGGTGTTGGAGTGATGGGGTGTCAGGGGGTATCATGAATAAGTACGTCAGATTCGTCTCAGGAATGCACCGGTACTTTCGGGATCGTATTTCCACCCAGGAAGCGCTGGAGCGGGCTCGTACACTCCTCACCAAGAGGATTGCCGATCGGAACCAGAACTTTCTCAACCTCCTGCAGAAAGGCGTCTACGAGTATCCCAAGAGCCCCTACCTCCAGATACTCAACGCGAGAAAGATCGCGCATGCCGATATCAAGGGATGGGTGGAGCGCGAGGGGATTGAGCATGCGCTGGGGATGCTCCTCAATGATGGCGTTTACTTCACGGTTGACGAATTCAAGGGCAAGAGGAAATTCGAGCGCAGCGGGGGAATCAGTTTCACCTGCAAGGAAGGCATGTTCGACAATCCGTTTCTCGCAACTGCCTATGAGGTGAGGAGCGGGGCTAGTCGAAGCGCGGGCACGCGGGTGCGGATTGATTTTGACTATCTGCGGCAACGTTCCCTGTATGATGCGATACTCCTGAATTCGCACGGCGTCTTGAATGCGCCGCTGGCAAACTGGTTCCCCTTGTTTCCAGGCGCTCCCGGGATCAACTCTTCGCTGCGGTTCTCCTACATCGGCAATCCGCCGAAGAAATGGTTCTCGCAGGTTGATAAAGCACAGGTCAAGGTCAACTGGGAGAAGCGCTTCGGTACAGAGTTGATATTTCTGATGGCCCGCCTGCACGGCATCCCCTTGGCTCGCCCCGAATACGCGAGTCTCAACTACGCGTTCAAGATCGCCGAGTGGGTGTCGCAGTGTCTCAAGGAGCACGGCGCCTGCGTCGTATACACCTTTGCGACGTCGGCGGTACGAATTTGCATGGCAGCAAGCGAGAACAACCTCAGCGTCAAGGATACCGTTTTCCTGGTCACGGGCGAGCCCCTCACGGCTCAGCGGCGCAAAGAGATTGAGGAAGCGGGAGCGCGTGTGGTGCCGGTGTACGGCATCTCGGAAGCCGGCGTCATTGCGGCCGGCGGCATGCATCCCTACCCGGAGAGCGACCACTGTTATCTGTACAAAGACACAACGGCGATCATCACCCACGAATACGACGTGCCTCATTCCGGAATCAAAGTGAATTCCTTCCTCTTTTCCACAATCCTCTACGAATCCCCGAAGCTTCTCCTCAACGTCGGCATGGGCGACTACGGCGACGTGTACGTCAAGCAGGACAACAGCGAATTCGGCAAGCTCGGCTTTGACACGCACGTGAGCAATATCCGGAGCTACGAGAAGCTGACCGGTGAGGGAGTTACGTTTGTGGATACGGATTTCATCGCGATCATAGAGAAAAGGCTTCCCGAGAAGTTCGGGGGTACCAGCACGGATTATCAGCTCATCGAGGAGGAAGATGAGAAAGGCCTGAATAGACTGCAACTGGTTATCCATCCTCGACTTGGTCCGCTGGAGGAGAAGGTTGTCGTGGACGCCTTCATTGGGATGCTGAAGACCTCCGAGGACAGTCCTGAGTCGTGGGCCCAGTCGGGCACGGAGATGTGGCACCAGGCGCGCACAGTCCGACTTAGGCGCGAGCCGCCCATTCCTACGAGGGCGGGGAAGATTCTGCCGTTTCATATTGTGCAACCAAAACAACTAACACCTGAGTGAGGACTTCCCCATGAGTTTTCCTGTCCACCGCATGCGGCGGCTTCGAGCAAACCCGCAACTGCGCGCCCTCGTGCGTGAGAACGCGCTCTCGGTTGACGACTTCATCGTGCCTCTCTTTGCGATTCATGGCAGCGGGATCAAGGAAGAGATGGAATCGCTTCCCAACAACTACCGTTGTTCGATCGACATGCTGGTTGACGAGGCGAAGATCCTGTTTGATAAGGGCATCCGCGCGGTGCTGATCTTCGGCATTCCGGCCCGCAAAGATGAGAAAGCAACGGAAGCCTACGCCGAAGACGGGATCGTCTCGCAAGCCATTCGCGCGCTCAAGAAGAGCATCCCCGAGCTCATCGTCATTGTGGACGATTGTCTATGCGCATATACCCCGCACGGCCATTGCGGAATAATGGAAAATGGTTACTTGGTCAATGATGCCTCCAAGGAGATCATCGCAAAGGCAGCCCTTACCTATGCGCAAGCAGGCGCCGACATGATCGCGCCTCCGGCGATGCTGGACGGGCAGGTTGCCGCCATCCGGTCGATTCTCGACGAGAATCGCTTCGTTAACACCTCGATCATGGCCTACTCGGCAAAGTATGCCTCCGCATTGTATGACCCTTTCTTCAAGCAAGGCTCCCAATCCACGGTCGCTTTCGGCGACAAGCGGACTCACCAGATGGACTACGCGAATTCCGATGAGGCGTTGCGTGAAATGGCACTGGACATCGAGGAGGGTGCGGATATCGTGATGGTCAAGCCGGGTCTCTTCTATCTTGACATTGTGTATCGCTGCAAGACTGAATTCAAGTTCCCCCTTGCCGTGTACAATGTGAGCGGGGAGTACGCCATGTTCCACGCTGCGGCAAAGAGCGGCGTCATCAACAAGGATGCGCTGCTCATGGAAATGCTCATGTGCTTCAAGAGAGCGGGCGCAGATATGATCATCACGTATTGCGCCCACGATGCGATCCGACTGCTCAAGCAGCAAGGAGTCTGAGTGATGGAACTCGACTGTCTCTTTGTTCACGTTCCGAAGATGAACAACAGGTACAAGCCCTTTGGGGATACCCTGTATGTGAAGTCAATGGCAATCGGGCTCCTTGCCATGGCCGACAAACTGCAGAGGGAAGGGTTTGCCGCGCAGGTCGTGCACATGGGTGTTGAGTATGTCGCCGGCAAATTCGACATATACGAATATGTCCGCGAGACTCGCGCAAGGGTTGTCGGATTCTCGCTGCACTGGCACCCGCAGTCGTACGACGTCATTGAAACTGCCCGGTTGGTGAAGGAGAAGTGCCCCGGGGTCTTCGTCCTCCTGGGTGGTTTGACAGCAAGCTATTTCTCCGACGAGATCATGCAAGAGTACAAGTTTATTGACGGAATCATCAAGGGCGACGGAGAGACGCCGGTGGTCAGTCTTGTCGACAAGATCAAGAAACAGGACGCTGACCTGTCTACGGTTCCCAATCTGTTGTGGCGCAATGTCGGGGCAGTCGTCAACAATGGAATCTCGTATGTTGCTGAGGACGAGGAAATCAATGACCTCAACTACATGAGCTATTCGCTCCTGAAGAACCATCGGATCTACATCGATGTCTTTGGCCGTTCTCCGGCAAATTATCTCAAGGGCGCATCCCCTTCCTTCAACACGATGCGGCGATCCAAGCCTTCAGTGATCATGCCCATTGCGCGAGGGTGCAGCGCCAACTGCAAATGGTGCGGCGGGTCCGCCCATGCCCACAAATTGAATTCGGGCAGAAAGAGGTACATTTTTCGATCCTATGACCGGGTTCTCACCGATATCCGGCAAGCGCAGGAGCAGGGATTCGGCATACTGCACTTCGCTCATTACTCGCATCCGGACGAAACCGCCTATTACGTTGAGCTTTTCAAAGCCTTGCGTAATGAGAACATCAAGGTCGATGCCTACTTCGAGTGTTCGGCGCTGCCCACACGAGAACTGGTTGACGCCTTTGTGGAGACATTCACTGACCGAACTTCCTCGGTCATGTGCCTGTCGCGCATGGCCCCAGGAGAGAAGGTCCGAAAGCTGAATGTCGGGCGGTTCTACACCAATGATGAGTTGTTTGACATTCTCGCCTACATGGACAGCAAGGGTGTGCGTATGGAACTCACCTTCACTTTGGGAATGCCCGGCGAGACCGAAGACGAAATTCCGAAGCTGGTAGCATTCCGTAAGAAGATCCTCACCGGCATCAAGCACGTCCGGAGCAGCGTGGTGCTGACCAGCCAGATCGAACCGGGAAGCCAGTGGTTTCTGCGTCCGGAAAGGTTCGGCATCCAAACCGACCTGCGCAAGTTCTCCGACTTCCACAAGTTTCATTCGATAAGCAACAGCTACTACACACATCTCGGGTACTCCATTCCTGGCTACTTCAGGGATGGCAAATCCGACAGCATCGAGCTGTTCAGGAGCAGGATCCAGAGCGTGAGATGCAAGTACTTCTGTCTTCTGAGCGGAAATCGAATCGGGTATGGCGCAAATGTGCTTGGGCGAGCCAAGTGCCTTGCCTTGTCGATCTTTTGGGGATTGAGATTGGGGCGATTCCTGCCTGGGCGCACTTCCAACTAGCAGGAGGAGTCCTCCAGAAGGCGGCATTTTGCAAGCTAAATGATACCAACGAAGACCACACGACGCATGCTCATTTCTCTCCTGGTGGTCCTGCCGTTTCTCGCGGCAGGCCTTTTTCTTGCCTGCAACTTCCTGACCAACGCCCTTGCCGCGTTCCTTAGTGTCAATAAGCCTATTGCCAATGCCCAGGTTCTCGTCGTTGAGGGATGGCTCTTCACACCGATGTTGCACTACGTCAAAGAAGAATTTGAGCGCGGCCAGTATGCGAATATCCTTGTCTCCGGTCTCCCCAGAGATGTCGTCGCCGGAATGTCAGAGCCGGCAAGCGATGCTGCCCGGACGGGGCGGGCTCTGGTCGCAATGGGAGTCGATTCATCCAAGATTGTGATCGTCCAGACCAATGCGGGTAGAGTGCACAAGACGTTCGCCATGGCCCAGGCCGCCCGTCGATGGTTCGCCACACATGATTCGTCAGTCAAGCGCATCAACGTTTGCACTGTTCAGGGTCATGGCCGTAAAACCTGGTGCGCGTACCGAAGAGTCTTCGCAAAGACCACCCAAGTCGGGATACTGTCGTTTCCCGGGAGACCGCTGCCTGTTCGCGCGTGGTGGACCACGCGCAGGGGCATCAAATGGCAGCTCTGGTTTCTGGCAGGATACCTGGACGCCAGGTTCTGGCCGATCTGGTTGTTGCCGCACAAGGAGTCGCCATGAATCGTCGCACGTTCTTGAACATCGCAGGAGGTACTATCGTGCTCAGCCAATTCATGGGATGCATTGACGTGCGTCCATTCTACAGGAGACTCAAGGCCAAGTTATCTGCATCGAAACGCCTGCCCTCCGATCGCCCGACGGCGTCTCTGCCTCCTGAGGGCGCATCGATATCCGTTGAGAAAGCGCTGAATTCACGATGCGCCGCGGATTTCGACGGAGACCCGGAAGTCAACCACTGGGGCATGGTGGATACGTCGAGGTCCCTGACCAAGGACCACATTGCTCGGATCGTGGAAGCCGCGCGTCCCGGGCGGTTTGCCGACATAGGAGCGGGCATCAGCGTGGACAGAAATGTCTTGACTTTCCACATACCTACCGACGCGAACGCCGCTACCCGCGAGAAGGCAATGATCGCCAACGGCATGCTGCAGCAGTCCGTTGGGTTGGTCTGCGCCGCGCTCGGAGTGTGCGTTGTATTCAAAAACATGGGAGAAGACGGAGCGCGCGTATCCGAAACCGAGTTCGGCACCCTCCGGTATCAACTCGAGCCGATGAAGCCGTCCTATGGCGGCGCCTTCTGGACGTCCTCACCGCCCACTCAAGAGCGCGGCTGGCTGACCGGCAATCTTCCAGACCCGCAAAGGAACGGCGTCAAGCCACTTCTTCCCGCCATCGAGTCAGCCGCAGCCGGGCGCAAGGGCTCACTGGATCGAGTTACCAGGGCTCAACTTGGGCAAGTGCTCTGGGCTGCCCGCGGCAGAACCCCGCATCTGTATCAATCGAAGCCCTGGGGCATGACCGTGCCCACGGCCTACGGCGTACAGGACCGCACGGAGATGCTGGTGGTGACGGAGAGTCAGTCGAGTGCTTATGTCAATTGGCGCGCAGGGAGGCCCACACATGCGCTCGATGCGGTGGCCGCTGCGGATCGGCGTCTGTACGACGTTCTCCGCAAAACTTTACCAGATCGCAACTGTTTCATTCTCCTGCGCACGCGGAACGAGACCGCCATGGCTCTGTGGGAAATCGGCAGCATGGCTCAGAACATGATTCTGCAGGCGTTGGCGATGGACATTTCCATTGAGTCGCTGCCGTCGGCTTCATTTGATAGAAATGCCGCCGTCTTCGGCACCGCGAAAATGCTCCTGGCGACAACCGTCATTGAGAAGATTTAGCATCCGCCACAGGCGAAAACCGGGAAGAATGCGGATTACAGTGCATCGATCGCTCGCGCCACCTCACTCGTCGCTTGACGAGGATGAGATCTTTGTGTGGCTTCTGGAGTGGTCGCGGCTGGAGAAGACTATCCCCGGGTATGCCGAACTGCTTTCGGCTGATGAGCGAAGAAGAGGGGATCGGTTTGTCTTCGACAGGGATCGGCAACGCTTTGAGGCTTGCCGCGCGGCCCTTCGCCACGCTCTGTCGCTTTTCTTGTCAACCGACTCAAGGGCATTGACCATAGCTGAGACCTTTCACGGCAAGCCCTTTGTGCCTGGGGCATCGATACGATTCAGCGTGTCCCACAGCCATGAGTACGGGACACTTTGTTTCTGTCGTAGCAGAGAAGTCGGAGTGGACATAGAATTCTGCCGAATCGGTCATTCGCCCAGAGATGCCCTCAAACTATTTGCGCATCCGAGAGAAGAGATGGCCATCAAGGGCTTGTCCGGCGCGGAACTTGAGAGGATGCTCTATACTATTTGGGTGCGGAAGGAAGCCTTGTTCAAGGGGATCGGTCAGGGCTTGTCGGGCGATCTGAACTCCGTGTGCGTCATTCCCTCGGATCATTCAAAGATGATAGTGAAAACCACTGGGCATTCATGGCATATTGTTGATATCACAACGCCTGAGGGATACTGCGGTGCAGTAAGCTACATGATGATATGATATGGGGAGAAAGCGAAGCCTTTTTGGCAAGAACTAACCGAGTCCACTACCAAGGCTCTGAGGGGATAGTCGCTATAGTATGAATGATCCGCACGCCCAATGGAATGATACCGCCAGGCACTATTCCTTGCACCGGTGCCTCCATCATTTCATCGAAGACCAGGTCCTACGCACCCCCGACGCAACTGCCCTGTCTTATGAGGGCGTTTCCCTTACCTATGATGAACTCAACCGCAGGGCCAACCGCCTCGCGCGCCTTCTCCAAAGTAAGGGCGTGAAGCCCGATTCGATCGTGGGTGTCTGCGCGCATCGGTCCGTAGAGATGGTCGTTTCACTACTCGGCATACTCAAAGCGGGCGGCGCGTATCTCCCGCTTGACCCGGAGTATCCGAGAAAAAGACTTGACTACATGGTTCAGGAGAGTCAGTGCGCGGTCATTCTCGCTCAGAAAGGCCTGGTCGAGGCGCTTCCGTCCGGCACCGCCATCATTGCGGTCGACGACATCGCCGGCGTGGCGGACTTCGCGGACAGCAACCCGCCGTTCTCCGGGACTTCCGACAATCTTGCCTATGTCATCTACACCTCGGGTTCCACGGGCAATCCAAAGGGTGTGATGAATACTCATAAGGGCATTGTCAACCGGCTGCTCTGGATGCAGGATGCGTTTGCTCTTTGCGCCACCGACACCGTTGTGCAGAAGACGCCATACTCTTTTGACGTTTCGGTGTGGGAATTCTTCTGGCCCCTGATGACCGGCGCCCGTCTCGTGGTCGCGCGTCCGGAGGGGCACAAGGACACCGACTACCTTCTCGATCTCATCCAACGCGAGAAGATCACGATCATCCATTTCGTCCCGTCAATGCTGCGACTGTTTCTTGAGGGGAGAAACCTCGGCCGCGCTTGTTCGCTGCGGCATGTGGTGTGCAGTGGCGAAGCACTTGACATTGCGCTCCAGCGGACTTTCTTTGAGCGGATGGACTCCGAGCTGCACAACTTGTACGGACCGACTGAAGCTGCGGTAGATGTGACATACTGGCAATGCAGGCGAGACTCGAATCTGCCCACGGTGCCGATCGGCCATCCGATTGCCAACATCCGGATGCACATTCTCGATGAGCGCCTGGAACCGGTACCCATTGGTGAGTCGGGAGAACTTCACATCGCCGGTGTTGGGCTGGCCCGCGGCTATGTGCATCATCCGGAATTGACAGAGCAGAAGTTCATTTCCGATCCATTCGATGCGACACCCGGAAGTCGCATGTACAAAACCGGAGACCTGGCCCGGTATCTCCCCGATGGGGCCATCGAGTATCTCGGCAGGATTGATCATCAGGTCAAGATCAGGGGCTTTCGAATCGAGCTGGGCGAAATCGAGACTCACCTGGCCCAGGACCCCGCGGTGAAGCACGTTGCGGTTGTGGCACGGGAAGATCAGCCCGGCGAGAAACGGCTTGTTGCCTATGTAGTCGAGGGTCAACGCGCCGCGTTTTCATCGAACGCCGCACGAAGCCGCCTTGCGGAACACCTGCCCGAATACATGGTTCCCGCCGTCTTCGTTGTTGTGGACGCCTTTCCCTTGACGGCGAGCGGAAAGCTCGATCGGTTGAACTTGCCGCGTCCTTCCCGCACGCGCCCCGACAGCGCCCAGCCCTATGTCGGTCCGCGGAACCAGATGGAAGAATCGATTGCGCGGATCTGGTGTGAGCTTTTGGATCTGGACTCCGTGGGAATCGACGACAATTTCTTCGATCTCGGCGGGACCTCGCTTCTTGCCCTGCGCATCATATCGAGAATTAATGAGATGCTGTGCACCGATCACCAAGTCGTCAGAATCTTCCAGCACCCAACGATCGCCCGGTATTCCGATGCCTTGACTCAGAGCAATCCTCTTCATTTCACCGATCCCATGCGACGTTCACGAAGACCGGGACGTTCCGAATCGAAGGAGGAAGGAATCGCGGTCATCGGAATGTCAGGTCGCTTTCCCGGCGCGCGGACGATCGACGATCTCTGGAAGAATCTGGTCAATGGTGTCGAGTCAATCACTACCTTTACACCAGAGGAACTCGGACCGGGCATTGACGAGTCGTTGCGGTCGGAACCCGACTACGTCCGGGCGCGCGGCATCGTGGAGGATGCCGACAAATTCGATGCGGCCTTCTTCGGCATCACTCCGCACGAGGCCGAAGTCATGGACCCGCAGCACCGGGTCTTTCTGGAGCTCGCCTGGAGTGCACTGGAAAACGCAGGACATGATCCGGGCACGTATCCGGGGCTGATCGGCGTGTATGCCGGAGCAGGCGACAATCACTACTATTCGACTAATCTGCTCAGCCACCCGGACCTGCTGAAGATGGTGGGGAATCTCACGGTTGGGTATGGCAACGAAAAGGACTACATCTCCACTCGAGCCTCCT
>Ga0315284_10015715_pt1 | contig 10755 bp, 14 predicted proteins | sample YL17G09_16_MG_FD_203696 | JGI IMG/M metagenome (GOLD analysis project Ga0315284, IMG submission 203696) | Sediment microbial communities from Yellowstone Lake, YNP, Wyoming, USA - YL17G09_16 | ecosystem: Environmental > Aquatic > Freshwater > Lake > Sediment | place: USA: Wyoming | collected...
ACTGGACCATGGTACTTATCTACAGCGCCTAGTCCGTTTACTTCCTCATAACCTAGAAGGTTAAACAAGCGCCTCTTGATTGCGCTCATACGGTACTCTAGGTTGCTATGTTCTACCATAAGATCGCCGTATTTACTGTGGTCATTACCAGCAGAGGATGCTTCATCAAAGAGTATTGGGAGGCGCTTTAATAGGAAGTTAAATTCATTTTGAAGTTTACTTACTTCTTTTTGATTTTCTGGACTACGCGCAGAGATAAATTTTACCTTATCAAGAGGATCATCAAATCCAGTGTTATGAAGGTCAGGATTTTCTTTTAGAAATTTACTGACCATAGTTCTTGTCTCAACCGGCATAGCGAACCCGTAATTATCAGCTGCACTCATGAAATTACGAACTGTATCTGGAAATAGGTCTAGATAAACTTCAATTCGTGATTTATCCCCTGAAGCAAAAGATCCAAACATTTCAGCGATATGCTCATGCACCCTATCTGTATAACCAGAGTATACAAGCTGGTTACCCACTGATGCTTTAAAGGCATCAGGCTCAAAAGCCCACTTATTATCTTCCATATTTCTCATGATAGCATCAGCTAAACCGTGCCCTGCTTCATGGAACATCGCGTGTCTTTTGAACTCCTCATCAGCTGAGAAGTACTTTGGGTGGATATTGAGGACACCATCGGTATTAACGCTCATAACAGCGCCACGGGGACTAGGAATAAAGTTCAAAAATGGATATTTAGCCTTTAACTCCCTATTAATTTTCGTATCTCTGATACTTTTTGTCCTTTTGAGGTCCTGATATAGAGCCTCAATAATTGTAGGATCCTTAGAGAATCTAGGCGTCACGAATTGTTCTTTGGAAGATTGCCCACCTTCGATAACTCTCAGGTTAGCACCACCAATTTCGCCCCTATTTCCAACGTGCTGTCTAGGGCTATTTACAGGGTTAATTTGTGGAGCAGTCGTTGGAAGTCTTAAAAATCCCATATCACGACGACGCTGCCCACGCTCAAAGGCTCGTCGTGACATATCAGACGTGCCAAGACCTTTAACCCCGTCACCAAACTCGTCTAGTGAGTTATTCATTTGACGAATCTTATCTGTGTAATAATCTTGTTGAGCTTTAATTTGCCTATATTGGGACTGCATAAGGTCTGGTACGTTAACGCCTTCGACCTGCGTACCGTTTAGTAAGTCACCAACATCCGTGCTACTTACTAGGATACGTGAATCTTGTGGATCCCTCTGTGTTAGAGAGGCCCCACCACCGTATACATCAACCCTTGTATTATCTGGTAAATTATTTGAAAGATAGTCCACCGCCCGTGCCATTAGGGCTTCCATTTCATGTTTAAACTGACTGGCTTTTAGATTTGCTTCGGCTAAATCTATGATAACTTTTCTGGCAGCCGCTCTTTGATTATCAAACTCACTATTTCCAATTGTTCTAATGCCCTGTTCATTATGAGTATCTTGAGCAGCACTTCGCGCGCCTTTTTCCGCTTTCAGTGCACCTAATAGTACACTAAGATGGGAGATACTATTTGATACGAATATAGCCGCATCCTGAGCCTTTTTATGTCGTTGACGCATTTCAAGTGGTACCACACCGTCGCCGTCTAACAGCACCGCTCTTGACTCTAAATAGTCAGCACTGGTCTGCTTGTTTAATTCTCGGGCCTGCTCAGTAAGTGTATCTATATTGTCAGACACATTTTTAATCTGCTCGTCTAGAGAATGAGACTCGTGTAACCCTGTATCAGTGGGCTTATTTCCACCCTGCACCACAGAAAGTTTAGGCGGTTTTGCATTACTAGGTTCTACAGCTGGGGTTGAGGCCTTAGCTTGCGCCATATCTTCAGCAATAAGTTTCTCTGCGGCTGCCTGATAAGCCGGATCCATAATCTCATCTATTAGCTTTTGTGTATCTGATTTCGGAGCCTCAACAACTCTGGCGTGCTGTGCCCAGTTAGGTCCGGGCGTACCGGGTGCGTGTGACGTATCAGGAGCACTAGGAGCCTCTCCAAGGCTATTAGTCATATCTTTTACTGATGACCCATAACTCCAATCACCAAGAGCTTGGGCTAAATTTTCAGGCTTAACAAATGCGTGCTGCCCCGGCTGTGGACCACTAACTGTACTAGGAGCACCAACTAGAGTCTCTTTATCTGGGTGGGTTATTACCTCCACTAACTGACGCCCACGAGGTATACCTGGAGTGTCATTACTATACAAGGTTGTAACTGTCTCTCCGTCTTGCTCAGTCCTAAGTTCACGCCACGGGCGTCCATTACTATCAGTAAGTTTAGGTACCGCAGTAACAGGCACATGCCTCGTAGGTGTAGGAGGATTAGGTGTAGGAGGATTAGGTGTAGGAGGATTAGGTGTAGGAGGATTAGGTGTAGGCGTAGGTGGAGGCGTAGGTGGAGGATTCGCCGTGCTTCCTGTTTGCCCCTTGGGCAACCTTTTTGACCCAGTTGGTCTAGGACGGGCAGCTGCTCTAGCTGACCTTTCCTCAAAAGCACGAGTTTTAGCAGCTGCCCGCTCTTTGGCTGCCCTCATTCCTCTTTCAACCGCTGCAGTGGGTTTTGCTACCTTAGCTGGATTTGGACCATTCGCAGGTTTTGGTAATGCTGGAGATTTGGGAGCACTAATTTTTAAGTGCTTTCTAACAAGTTCTATAGCCCTCGGATCATCTACTAGCTGATTTTGCCCACCCCCACGCCCAAAGGTTGCCATAGCTTCCATAAGTCCCTGAAGGTCATGAAACCTAGCCTCTGCTATCTTTATAATCTCAGCGTGAGACATTGGAGACTTACTCTCCCGTTCACCACCGAGAGGGGTCTGCCCTGCCATATCAACAAATGATGGCGCGTCTATTCCAAAATGCTTTGCAGCCATTCTTATAAGAGTTATCAGGGTTTGTTTACCTGCAACATTATCACCAACGCCGTGGCGCATACCGTGAGGCTTCTGGGTAGGAAGTGGGTCATATCCGCCTACCTCAAGGTGAGGAGCCCTAGCACCATGGGGATATTTAGGGTCTCCCGGTGACTTAATAGGGTCAGTAGGGTTACCAAACTCTGTATTATGCTTATCAATCGCTGTCCTCCGTTTAGGGTCTTTTATGAACCCACCTAACGCGGAGAGGAATGATCTTGCAGGAGATTTATCTTGATTTTGTTCAGTCATAACTATATTATACCGCATTCTATTGACTCTTGGGGAAGGCGTGATATAATAGGTTTATGCACACACATACTCCACAAGATGGCGACACAATCAAGCTCTCATCGGGAGAAAACGCCATAACGGCTGAATTTGTGAATACTAATGGTAGACTAGCTTGGCGTTTATACGACAGGCACGGAAAAGGGATTATGCTAACAGAGGATGAAATGCGCTTACTTGGTGCCCTAATATCGAATGCTTTGTCTATTAAGGATAAGCAATGACCGGGTTCTTAAAGGTTTTCACTGGTCCGATGTTTAGCTCTAAATCCACTGGCCTTATAGAACATCTACGTCGCGCAAAAATAGCTAAAAAGACAGTAGTTTTATTTAAGCCCTCCATAGATAATAGGTACTCCGATAGTGAAGTAGTATCTCATAACGGAGATAGGCTAGATGCTATCGTTGTAATGGACGAGCACGATATCGCCAAACATTGCTGGAGCTTCGAAGTTGTAGGGATTGACGAAGTACAGTTTTTCGACCCTAGCATCATGGAACTGCTAAACCTACTAGCCGATGCGGGCAAAGAGGTTATTGTTGCAGGTCTAAACGCAGACTTTATGGGAGAACCTTTCGAAACAACGGCCCTAGCAGTACATAATGCAGATCGTTTAGAGAAGCTAACTGCCGTATGCAGATGTGGTGAGGATGCCGTATGGACACAGCTTGTGCAAGACGGTGAGGAAGTTACAGATGGAGATAGGGTACACGTTGGAGGTACGGAGTCCTATGAGCCACGATGCCGTAAGTGCTTTGTTAGGAGAGAAAATGACAGATGAAGAAATGCGCGCAGCCTACATCCAGTCAATTCAGGAGCAAATCCTCGAGATTCTAAATAAGGTAAAAGAAGAGGTAGGGGTCGATACTCCTGTCGAGATAATTGTTAAGGATAGTGAAGATAATGAGTGATGTAGATAGGATGTTAGCACAGGCCGCCGCTGCACAAGGACAGCAGGGTGTACCAATTCTCGGTCAGCCTAAACCACCAACTATGTCTGGGATAAACATAAACGGTATGGTCATGACTATTAACGAGATTGAACAGCTTCCAGAGCGTGATTTCAGGGAGCTTATGCTTGCTGTGATCATCAATCTATGTGGCGGTACCTACTCCCCTACATATAAAGTAGTCGAGGGCGATACATCGGAACCAGCCGCTGCACCTGAGGAAGAAGAACTGCTCCAAGGCGCGACTTCACTTGACAATTCCGAGTAAATATCGTATCCTTATGGTATGTCGGCATTAGATAGCATAACAGAGTTCTACCATCGAGTCCTACTTGAGACTCCTGCGGGTAAATCTGGGCTAGATAATCTTATTGGCCGTGGATTCAACGAGGCCACGATTAAGCAGTTTGACGTAGGATTTTGCCCTTCCGGCATCGTTGACTATACAAAAAATGGCTACATCACCTTTTCAGAGCTTGAAGCCTTAATTGACTTCAAGCATATGTTCAAGGGCCGCAATGGTAAGTACCTCGACAAATTCTCGGGTAGGCTTATGTTCCCTGTAAAGAACAGCTTGGGTGAAGTTACTGGTTTTGCAGCCCGTACTATTACTAACGAACTTCCTAAGTACCTGAATAGTGCCGAAAGCCCTGCATACCGGAAGTCTCGAAGCTTATTTGGCCTAGACCTCGCCAAAGAAGCTATTTATGACGCAGACAGGGCGATTATCTGTGAGGGGTACACCGACGCCATGGCTTTTCATCAGGTAGGCGTAACTATAGCCGTAGCCTGTGGAGGTACCTATGCCACGAAGTTCCAGCTTGCCCAGATCGCTCGGTACACTTCCAATATATACTTGGCTTTTGATGCAGACGAAGCAGGGGACGGAGTAACCCAGAATACACGTGGTTTTGCACAGGAAATGGGCCTAAAAGTCGGGGATATCGAAATCCCGCGTGGAAAAGACCCGGCAGATGTACTCCTCAATCAAACCGGTATAATAGAGGTATAGTCAACTATTGGAGTATCAATGTCTGCAATCAGAACGAAAACTTTTTCAATATCTGATCCTGAAGACTTGGAGCGTATTGATAGCTGGTGGGCAACTCTCCTACGCAAGGGCGCAAAAGAAATACTCGGCACAGAATGGGTTGCAAATGGGGATCTTACATGGATCCTAAAGGTGTCGTGGGGTCCTGTAAACGCCACAGAACTGGCATTTAACGTCTGTATGCCAGCTTACTCCAGATTCACCGTAGAGGACCTTACAGAGATCCTAATGGTCGTGCAAGCAGAAAGGAGTAGCCTTTCTAAGAACTTGAAGCTAATTCGACTTAAGGTAGAAGACTGGGAGCTAATAGAAATAGACCCCAGTCAGGCCATGGAATCTTTTGAGGATCAAGAACAGGAGGACCATGATATTGAAGACTCCATGCTGTCGAATTTTGACATAGACCCTAGCCTATCTTACGGGGCCAAGCTGGATGTAGTGGATAAAATCATGGCATCTGAGTTCCTTTGGCCCAGCTATAAAGGTATGAAGCGGGCACTTTTGATGTGTGATGCCCGTATAGCTGAAGTAAAAAAGGAAATCGAGTACAGGGCAGACCCAGCTTACACCGTTGTACACGTGGACAGGGGTATGCTTAGAGCCTCGTTCGTCTCACAGCTTGGATATGATAATAGGTGGTTATTTGCTACAGAGGAAGAAATTCTAGAGGACCATGACCATGATGGCGAAACAGAGACAGATGACCCCAGTTAGGTTGACTTTTCACCCTTTATAGTGTAGAATAGCAGTATGAAAGGTAAATTTTAAAGTTAATTGGGTAGGATGATAAAAGACACTGACTTACATTTGTATCTAGAGGCACCTCCAAAGATCGACATCTTTATGTGCGTATTGGACAAGTACGGCTTTGTCTTTAATAACTCTGTGGAAAGGACAAAAACTGATCCACAAACGTATTTCTTTACTTGGAAGCCGCCAGTTAGCTCTGGATTTCAGCTAGTATACTTTGATACGCTCTTTCCTGACGACTTGAATACCGGAAAATACGAGTCATTTGCTATCTTAAGCGGCGACCAACTTAGTTCTAACGAAGATCTTGTAATGCTTGATTCAACCGCGTCTAAACTCTTGAATAGCTACGGAGGAAGGCTGCATAATCCCCACCGTATTGAGAAAATTTCTACTAGCTATCTCCTCTCTGGGGAACAGTTTTCCATATTAAATACAGAAAAAGGGCTTGCCAGCAGTGAGTCACCATGATATAATAGGAGAGGTTATGGAAAATACTTTAATCGAGATTCGAAGTAAGCAAGAAGCGCACGAGGCTTGGGATAGAGAGGCCGTAATCATCCGTCAAGAGGATGATTACGTCTATGTCTATCCCCTTTTAGGTAAAGGATATACTTATCCTAATTTTGATCTACGACGTGAGTGCAACCTAATGGGGTTCTCAGACGTAGATCAAGCTGTGTTTTGGTCCAAGAGCAAGGGTTATCTACCCTACGTTTTAAAGGCTAATTAATATGGGTTTCTTAGATTTATCAAAAGATAGTCTCGATATAAGGCACGATTCACAGCCAATGAAGATTGTAGAGGATGGAGCGTATAGGTATGTTCTGTACTCTACAGAAAAAGCCCTTGTGTTTAAGGGTGGTAATGAAGAGCCAAGTTACGAGATAACGCCTGTAGGATGTTCATGTCCAGCAGACAGGTATCGCAATGATGTATGTAAGCACAGGAAGTTCATCTTAGCGCTTGGCGACAGCAGTTCGGGGACACCTCTAAATGAGGAACCTGAATTTAATGCTACCGAGCCTGAGATATCGCATTATGAGGATATCGAGGATCTTTTCGGATAGCACTGCTGGTTTATGTAAACTAGTAAGTGAGGTAAGTTATTCGCAGAGACCGAAGGCCACAAGCCGGAGTCAAAGCAAGGAAGAATGAGTTAACTAAAAAGAAATTACTCAGTCTGATAACAATCCCGATATTGGCCATGGGACTGTTATTTTTGTTTGGCACTACTGAAACTAGGGGTGCAGAAGGTCCGACCAATGATCTTCCAGCACTAACGCCACAGGAGCAAGCTGATCAGCAAGCTCAAGAGGCAGCCGAGTTACAGAGAAAACTAGTAAATCAACGAAAAGCAACAATTAAGTGGAAGCGTAAGGCAGATCGATGGGCGCATATTAGGCGCACTCATTCGGTTCACCGACCTCTTTCACCAGCAGCATCCTTAAGCTACGAGAAGTATAGAACAACTCGTTGGCATAAGGAAGCAAACACACAGCGTAGGAAAACTCAAGCCTACCTGAAACACCAAAGAGCGGTAGCTAGAGAATGGGCCTTTCAAAATAGGCATATTCATAGGGCTATACGAGCGGCTGCCAAGAAGTATGGTGTGTCGTATAGCTGGCTCCATTCGTGTGCCCATTCAGAGGGCTTACGTGACGGAGGTGAACCATGGGTGATGAACTCTAGTGGTTCTGGAGCAGGTGGATGGTTCCAATTTATGGAATCCACCTTGTATGGTAACGTAAAACACGTTGACATACCACGTAGATACAAACGATGGAACAGTAAGGTTGGCCAAGCATATACGGCCGCTTACATGTTCAAGATCGGACAGAGCGGACAGTGGACCGGTCCGGGCTGTAACTAGAATAAAGGGTGGTATGGTCAATTTTGGCTGTGCCACCCTTTTTTCTGCTACAATTATCTTATGAGGGTTCACGCTACCAGCCTATCACCTATTTTATCCCCAGTTATTGCTAGGGGTATACCTATTCGTACTGGGGTACCTCCAATGGATAATATCAGTATCCCTCGTATAGACTTTTCAAAAGACTACATTATTCTATGGATGCCCGGAACCAACGACCACCTTATCCCCACCAAATTTTCTGAGTCAATTAGACAGATGTTTGGAGCTTCGGCGGACTTAGTACTATGCGATTATACGGCTACATGGCGGCTGCAGTCTAGTATAGCCGATGGTGAGGCCACACTAATGCAGACGTTAGACTACATTATTAAGCACAAGAAGAAGTCAACAAAGATAATGCTCGCCGGATTAAGTCAGGGATCGATAGTCATAAGTAACATAATGGCAGACCCAAAGTATTCAGGTCTAATCACTAGAGCCACGTTAGTTGGGCATCCCGGAGTTGCAGGGCACCACTTCGACCATGACCCAGTTGTAAAAGAGATTAATAATCAATACGACTTTACAACATTTGATTGGCACGGGGACAACCAGAAGATTATCCAATCAGTGGACATGTTTTTTCGAGGAGATATAATTGCAGGCGTCAATCTACTTAGGGTTGGTCTACGCAACCCGATGCAGGTTCTCTGGATGGCAGCAGTTAGTCTTCATAGAGTTCCATTCTTACATTTTCCTGCTATTTTTGACACAGATCCACATGATTACACCGCATACCTAGACGAGGCTGCAAGCTGGCTGTACCTAGGAAAATAGTTCTTGACTTTTTAAAATAAGTGTGATATACTATTCTTTGCAATGCGGAATGGAGAAGTGGTCATCTCGCCGTCCTCATAAGTCGGAGTTGCGTAGGTTCGAATCCTACTTCCGCCATTAGCTTTAGGTTATCTCTGCATCGCCACGGTTTGCGGGTTGTAGGGGGCAGCTATTAGGTAGCGTAAAAAGCGCCCCTACCTAAGGCATAAAAAAAGGAGCCTTCCTCGCGGAAAGCTCCTTTTTCTTTTATTGCCCTGCTCTTACACGTCTTCGCCCAAAAGGGTTCGGATCTGTCGAAGCCAGTAAGCTCGCTCAGTCTTTACATCAGCTGGAAATGAACTTCGCTGCCGACGTGAGATGAGATTCTGAAGCTCGTCAAACGAAACAGTCTTTCGCTTTGACTTTACTGGTGTTATGCTCTTAGTCAATGTAGTTGCCACATTGTCTCCTATTTGTGTAGTTTGTACAATCGCCACGTATAGTGTGGTATATCTTGATTATACATCACGGGAATCAGAAAGTCAAGTTAAGCCCTACCAACGATTCTTGATACCATAGATGTATAGGCTAATTTACGAAAGAGTGCAATGTACGAGGAGCATGTCTGTCCCAAGTGTAGTGAGTCCGTAAGTATCCTCTGTGATGGGCGGATTCTTAAGGACTATGAGTGGTGCCCTTCGTGTAAGGAAATCCACGCAGAAGCAGAGTGGCAAGTACGTTGGTTCAATCACAGGTTTAGATTTTTCACAAAGAGGGATATTTTTACTCGTGATGGATATAGCTGCTATATCTGTAAGAAATTTCTGGGGCTTGTGTCTAAAGAAGCTACTTTAGACCACGAGGTTCCAACTTCTCGCGGCGGCCACTCAACGTTCAGTAATATGCGAATGTGCTGTAACTCCTGCAACAACAAGAAGGGCGATCTGCTCCTATCTGAGTACTACGACCTGTACGGAAAGCCGGAATAATACAGTATAATTAAGGTACAGAGTTTAATAAGGAGCCGAAAATGGCAGCGATTACATTTACCATGAATAACCTAAGCATCAGCCTATCTGGTGTTAATGGGTACATGGAGCAAAGTCTTTACACAAACTACGACCCTATTGATTACAAGTTCAAAATCAAGACTAGAACCGAAACCCTTATTTACACCTGCAAGGCCAACCAACATACTCCGGTAGAAGTCGAGGGATTCAGACGCACCAAGACTGACGAATCTACGCTTAGCTTCCTTGGAGGATCTTACCACCCATGATAGTACTTGACCCAACCAAGACCAATATCTTTATTTGGGTACCCGGAACAGGCGGGCATGAAGTTCACCCGGCGTTTAAGGATGCGGCAGAAAAAGCATCCCACGGTGATTGCCAGTTTATCTGTATTGACTACCCAGCATCAGTTGACTTCATCGCTAGCGTACAAAAAGGCGTTAAGGAACTCTCTAAGGTTCTCAAGAAGGTAAGCCACACAAAACTACCGGAGCAAAAAGTTTTTCTTGGTGGATCCTCTCAAGGTGCATGGGTTATCGGAGAAGCACTAGCACACGATGCCCTTCTAAAAGAGATCCCAAATAAGGTTGTAATGTTTGGGCACCCAGGAATGTCGGCCGATCACGTTAAATTTGATGAAGATGCCAATATCTGGGAGATCAATAACCCTAATGACGCGGTTACCTTTGGCTGGAATAGCGGCGAGAGAGCAGAGATCGCTAAGGGCCTATCTGACATGTATAGATTTAGGCCACGCGGATTTGCTGTGTTACTAAAGTATATGGTTAAGAAGCCTCGACTACTCTGGCGCTTGTTCGTTCTCATCATTCTCCATACCAAGATTATTAACTGGGTCACATCCCCGCACGATTACTCTAATGAAATGCCCCTAGCCGTTTACTGGCTCTTACACTAACCTAAAGGACACACCATGCCAAATAACGGCGAATTTATTTCAGCACCAAGTCCATTCACAGACCATAAAGAATCTGTACGAGTGGCCACAGTAGCAGATGTAGTACTTATTAACATGCCAGCGATTATTGATGGCGTGACGATGGGTTATGGTGATAGGATTCTT
>Ga0315284_10015716_pt1 | contig 10755 bp, 10 predicted proteins | sample YL17G09_16_MG_FD_203696 | JGI IMG/M metagenome (GOLD analysis project Ga0315284, IMG submission 203696) | Sediment microbial communities from Yellowstone Lake, YNP, Wyoming, USA - YL17G09_16 | ecosystem: Environmental > Aquatic > Freshwater > Lake > Sediment | place: USA: Wyoming | collected...
AGTTCTACCCACAGAATATAAGGTCGGTTTGGTTTACTTATTTACGATATCCAAAAATTCCGCTTTGGGCATATACAATTGCTCCCGATGGCTATCCTACATATGACCCGGCAAACTCAACAGATATTGAGTTACCTGAAATGTGTATGGATGAATTAGCGGCTACGTTATTAAACAGAATAGGCATCAGTGTTCGTGAGCAGGGATTATCAAATTGGGCAATGGCAACTAAAAACTCAGGTGTATAATGTTAACGAAGAAGCAACTTATAGATTTAGTTATAGAGAACAAAGCAGGAGGTACAAGCCCTGACTACAAGAAGTTCCACCCATCTGTTGTTGAGAAAGCGCTTGACCTTGCGTTATCACAGCTGATAGCTACCGAAGTCCGTGAGCAACAGAAGCAGGGAGATTATGTATTAGAATCTTCATGGGTAAAAACATTTGAGGGAAAGGCCGCTTCAAGAATAAAGTGGGACCCATACAGAGAGCAAGCATATATCATCTTGCCTGCTCGTATTATAACTTTAAGTCGTAATGGAGGCCTTCGCGAAATATCGTGGGCGCAAGGTTCTGATATGCCGTTTCAGATTATAGATTCGCAGGCACATAGCGTATTGCGTAACTTGGAGTGTAGCGAGTTGCCTTCAGGCGTATTCTTTGCGCAGATAGAAGGTAACAGAATTTACTTTCCCAACATGAATATCAGATTTAAAAATAGACGATTAACTGTTAAGATGATTTGCGGTAGCGATGGTTATACCAATGACGAATCACTCCCTATTCCTGATAATAGAACGGCCGAAATACTTGCAATGCTAGACAAGATGTTTGACGAACAGAAAACAACAAAGCAAAAAATGAGTAACGATAGCAATCCAAATACATTCTAATATGAAATCAAATATAAAAGCAGCAGTTATTGCAGCAAAAACTAGCAATAAAGACGACAAAAGAGAACCCATGAATGAACATAAGACTTACAGGATGTTCGGAAAAAAGATTGAAAAAGACGTTAGCAGAACACTTAATGACGATGGTACTTATACTAGAAAAAAGACTAAATTGGTAACAGACAGAGAAGGCGACAAAGTAACTTTAAAGGAAAAAGAGCGAGTGATGATTGACGAGCCGGGTAACATAGAAACAATTGTTAGCAATAAAGTTAAAAAAACTTCTTTTTTAGGGGACGAGGATACGCAAGTAAAAACCAAAGAGCAAAATTATCCGTCTAATATGAAAATGTATTTAGAAGATAAGGCGTATTCTGAAAAGATGGAAGAAGAAAAAAAATCAAAAAAGAAAGGCAGGTAATATGAAAGCAAGTCTAAAAGCAGCTGCAATAGCAGGGAAATATGGCGGAGGGGAAGACGACAAAATTAAAAAAGAGCAGGCTAGAAAAGAAGCTATAAGCAAAGCGCAAAAATCGGGCACTGCCTCTAATCTTGCAGAGTCAGACACTTCTGCTAATGCAAGTATTTATTATAGAGGGTATGATAAAAACAAAAAAGAAGTAAGGGTAAACCAAGAGGATATGCCACAAGAGGATGATGAAAAAACAAAATTAGCTTGGAAAAATGGTGTGCGCTCGTGGACTAAAGTAACGGAAGCAGATGCCGATACTAAGAAAACACCTGAGCCTAAAAAGATGCCACCTCAAACGGAAAACAAAAGAAGTTTTGTCGGAGGAGGGTACATTGACCCAAATGAAGAATTAAAAAAAGAAAGGTTTAAGTTTAAAAGATAAGCCATGAAAGCTAAAGCAAAAGCAGCAGCTGCATCAGCAAAAATGATAAAGCGTGCTGATGGGTCGTATTCGCGCAGAGGTTTGTGGGATAACATTCGCGCTAACAAAGGGTCGGGCAAAAAACCTACAAAGCAGATGCTAGAGCAAGAACGTAAAATAAAAGCAAGTGATAAATGAAAAACATTAACTACGTAGTCAATCTTGTGCAAATGGATACTCGTGATTTTAGCACGCACAATGTTCCATTTATAACACAGTATTGCATACATGCATATAAGAATGAGCTAAGATTTAAAGCTGATAAAAGCGTTAAGGTTGCGTATCTGAAAATGAATGACGTGCTTAATGCCCCTATGCCAAGGGATTATGAATATTACACAAAAGTTGCTATTAACTTCGGAGGTCAATATATTACCCTTACCCGAAACAACGATATTGCATTACAGCGCAAGGTTGATGATTGCGGATTGCCAAAAATACAAGATGTTATAATAAATGACAAGCTGCTTGACCCATTCTTATATTCATACGGATATTACTACGCACCACACTACCGTAATGGTCAGTATGTGGGAGAAATGTATTCTATGGGTGGGGGATTTAATGAGGCAGGTTACTTCAGAGAAGATTGGGAGTTACGTCAATTTCAGTTTTACAATGTAGCAAGCAAAGAGGTAGTAGTAGAGTATGTAGCTGATGAAGAGGCAACAGGCAATACAATGATTCCATTTGCTGCTGTTGAGCCTATTCGTCAATATGCATTATATCAAATGGTGGAACACGACAGAAGAGTACCACTATACGAAAAGCAACGTGCGCAAGACAGATTTAGATACGCCATGGCTCGCTATTCAGAGATTGTATGGATGTGGACAGCGGAAGACTACATGGATGCATGTTACGCAACAACTAAATCAGGACCTAAACGATAATTTATTAATTTTATACAATATGGGAAATTCATCAGGTAAGTACAAGTACTCAGATTTTACTTCTGCCGGCCAAGACAGTAGTAGTACAGACAAAAAGAAAAAAAAGGGCAAATATGATGATTTAGATTTTACAAACGTCAGTAAAATTATAGATGAGCCAAAAGAAAAAAATAAAACTAATTGGGTAAAAGTAGATATGTCTGTACCTGCCGACACGACTGCAGTTGACACTTCTAGTAATGCTACCATAAAAGCAGCAATAGCAGCAGGCAAGTATTCATTGACCAAATTTAAACCAAAAAAATAATATGGGCTCATATATTCAAAGCGTAAAAGTAACATACACAACCGACCCTAAAACAGGCAAGAAAATAAAAGTGGCTGAAGAAACAGGACCTATGGAGGAGTATAAGCAAGAGGATATTTCTGCCAAAGAATTTAACAATGATGTTACTAAAGAAGCTAAAGCTTTAGCAGCAGCAGCTAAAGCAGCAGCAGCTAAAGCAGCATTAAAAAAGAATGGAGGAGAGCCTACATCAGGTCGCGCTATTGTAAACAAAAACGAAAAACCTATGGCGGGCCGTGGCATTGTAAACAAAGGAATGTCATAATATGCCATTAAAATCCGGGGTTCCAATAAGATTTATAATAGGGGCGCTGAATAGTTAATGCATACATATAAAAAACAAAGAGAGCCATGATTCCATCAGGTAAGGACACGCATATATTCACAGGAGTAATGGATATGGATACCGAAGCAAGATACTTTGCTTCCGGTAACTATCGCTATTTACTTAACGCACGAACAACTATCAACACGCAGGGTTCATTTGGCGCGTTAGAAGATGTTATGGGCAATGTGCTTGTGAGTAATCCTTACCTATTCAATGGCCGTAACAAAGTGATTGGAAGTTACGAGGACATACAGGGGCAGAGCTGTATATACTTTGTGTGGAACAGCCTTGGGTATCATAGTATATTTCGTTGGTATTTACAGACTAATGTTGTTGAGAAGATTTATCAGATAAATATTACATCTTATGTAACTGAAAAAAATCCATTAAACTTTAAAATAGATTATTTAATTACTGGAGTCGACCTTGTTGACGATTTATTATATTTTACAGACAACTACAATAACCCAAGGTCTATAAATATTATAAGGTCAAACAATACAAATAAAAAACAAAAGTGGAATTTTTATGTATATCAAGAAAATTTAAAGCAAACAGTCAATTATAAAATTACAGGAGGATTATATTTTCAACCTCCGGTAATAATATTATTTTCAGACACGCCTAATTCTTTATACGATAGGTGTGTTAAAATAACAAGTGATATAAATGCTAATTCAGGCGGCTTATTAATTGCAACAAATAAAACATATTATGTAGAGGTAGAGGTTGCTAATGTTGGAAATTATCATTTTACTGTAACAGAAAATAGTAATTTAATTCCGGCATATTTGCAATTGAGCAAAATGGTTCCAAGCAATTTTTATCCTGACGTTTTTACTACAGGAAATGCACAGCTAACCGAATGGTATTTTAACAACATAAAATCAACTTTGCAATGCCCTGTTTTATGTGAGTACACTACATCTATTGTAGACCCGCAAGATATTTGCTATGTAAAAATGCAGTCTTATACCGTTTCCTATTCAAATATATCAAACCCATGGTATGTTGCACTTGGCTTTAATGATGATTCTACACCTCCATTTAACGACCCATATAACCAATTTAATTTGGGGCCTCCCATAGGAAGTTTTAGTGGCAGTATTTATAGTGCATATTTATTGCCAAATCAAAATGAATTTTATAATGTAAGCGGCTTTTGCAATGTTTCAATAAACGTAGGAAGCCCTACAGAAACATTTAGAATAGTAATTGAAATTATGGAGGCAACACCAAATTTTAATATAACGAACCCTATTGCTACTTTTCAATCAGATTTATATACAGGCTCATTTGTAGGAGCATTTCCTTTTGATTTAGCATTTGAATCATTAAAACCAAAATATTTTGTAAGGTTTTCTGTTTTTGTTACAAGTGGCGTTGTTTCAAATATTGATTTAATCATTATTTCAGGCGAAATAAAAGTATTTAGTTCAGCCGTGACTTCAAAAATAGATAAAACTACGCCTTATATTTTTAGAGCAAAATATATTTACAATAATTTTGAAAACTCTGTTTATTCTGCGTATAGTATAACTCCAACGCTTTTGACATATAATGAAAATGCAATTAAGCTTACATTTTCAGATAAGTATATATCGGATACAAACTATGTATCTCAAATAAAAAATGTTGTATTGTGTTATAGTGATGATAATGGAGTTACATGGCATGATATCAGAATGCTTCAACCTTATGAATTTGTTACACAACAAGAATATATATTTTTTGGAAATGAATCATTAAATACAGTTCCAGAAAGCGAAGCAGCAATTCCATTTCATGCAGTACCATTATTAGCAAAATCGCAAGCTTACATTGATGAGCGTATTTGGTATGGCGGTATGGTTGAAGGATATGATTTGGTTAGTATAAATCTTAATTTAGCAATAGATTACAAAGATATTTTTACTGACACTTCAATCTATCCATCTAACTTTGTATATCAACAATCTTTTTTACATTCAAAGTTTGGTTCATTTTGGGAAAGAGGATACCAAGGATATATAGGGATTGTTTATGCAGATGACTATGACCGCAAGACATTTGTAAACCTAAGCCCAAATAGTTTTATATCAACAAAAAATTGGTCGCAAAATATTAATGGGTCTATCCAACCATACGTAGTTCCTATAATTGATTGGGAGATAAATAATATTGCACCTGCATGGGCAACAAAATATTATTTTGTTAGAACTCCAAATATTAGAACTGAAAATTTTTTTGAATGGACGCCGCTTTTAAAATGGGCTGATGAAAATAAAAATTTAACTTATGGTTCAAGCTATGTAAAGATTAGCCAAATCAATATTCCCGGCACGCAAAACTTAATTGATATTACAATAAATGGTCAAAGCATAATTCCACCCCCTTCTATCGGTCCTATTTATGTCCAAGTTGACAATAGTAATGTGTACAGCACTATTGTATCGCAAATTAATAATTACAGTGGGCCATACACAGCATTTTTAGGAACAGACGAAACAGGGACTGTCGTTTACATTAATGCTTTAAACGCAACAAGTACATCGCTTGTGATAGGCGGCGCAACTACATATAATATATCACCAAATTCAATTACATCAGCTTTTGTTGTTTTAGATTATGCCTCATTAGCCACTTATAACGAAAGTTTTAATTCAAAATTAGAATTTGGCTTTGGCGAAGGCGATTATTTAATTTTTAATGATTATCCATACAGAGAAAACTATGTAAGAGGTGTAGTAGGAAATTTAGTTTATTTAGCAGTAGAGGCTAGTTATCCGCTGATTGGAAACGACATTCCTACCAGATGCCAAATATATTCTCCATCCAAAAACAAAGTAAAGCCGTATTTTGAATTTGGTCAGTGCTATGATTTATATCCTGCATTTGACGTTAATTTTAATTTAATAAAATACCACAACGGACCAACTCAAAATCAAACCGCAACACAACCTGCAAAGGGAACATTTGCGTATGGAGCCGGAAATGTATGGTATCGTTCTTTAATAGACGAAGACATTCCTAATTTAATTAAGTTTCCTGAGTTTATTAATTCAATAGCGCAAGGTACTTTGGTTCAACGAACAACTATGAATGACTATACAACAGTCATTAGTAACAACAATGGCCGAGCAAATACAATTAGTGATTTAGGTAGACAAGATAAGCCTACTATGGTAAGGTTTAGTGATAGATACATTGCAGACACCGAAATAAATGGAAACAACGCATTTCAGCCGTTAAACTTTAAACAATACAATACGTACTATGGCATTATTAATAAAATGCAAATTATTAATAATGATATTATTCGTGTTGTGTTTAACAACTCTGTTCAATTATCTATCTATGTAAATCAAGGCATACTACGTCAAGGACAAGGAGCAGGAAATCTTATATCATTATCAGATAGTGTTATCGGCGATGACCACTTGCTGCAACGAACACTTGGCACAAGAAATGGAGAAAGCGTGTGCGCAAATGACGAAGGAGATTGTTTTGGCTATGACGAAAACGAAGGCGTTGTATGGCTGACTCAAAGTAATGGGCTGATGCAAATTAGCGACAAAGGCATGAAATCTATATTCAGTCAGTATAGCAATGAGCGTAAAGCAACAGGCGGCATTAGTGAAACGCCGTGTGTGTATGACTTATATCACGATGAATATATATTGACGTTAGGCAATGTCAAAGGCGTTCCAATGATACCTCCAAGTTTAGTGATAAACAACATTGCAGATTTAGGGCCTAATTATAACCAAGTGTTTTTTGATTTAAAATTATTACCTAACCCTCCGGGACCATGGATGTATGCATCCAATGCGTTTTATCCTATAATTTGGAAGTTATTAAATAGCGTATTAGTTAATGCTGGATTTGGATATACGATTACACACACGCCTAACCCATTAGGAGGACCTGATATCATCACTATAACTGCACCTAACTACAACGACTATGCAAACAAGCAATTGCAGATAACATTAGGAAATAACGTCTATGTATATACGTTTACAGGAGGGCAGGCAGCAGTTAACGACATTCCGGGAAGCACTATTGCATATAACAAGCAGAAACAAGGATGGACAAGCTACTATTCATTTGTGCCTGAGTTTTACGGACGTGTTAGAAATAATGTAGTTAGCTTTAAAGATGGTCAGTTATGGAGGCATGATATTAATACATTGGCAAAAAATTTCTATGGAACGCAATACACAAGACAATTAAAGTTTGTAAGTAACAAAGACTTTCCAAAAGTAAAGCAGTATAAAGCATTGGGAGTTACAGGCATTGGGAAGAATGACGCTCCAAGTATATTTATACCGCCATACGAGGGTGTTCCAACAGGAATGTTAAGCAGCCTATCGTCAAGATTTTTTCAAACACTTGAAGGAATACAATATGCGCACTTGCAGAAAGACAGGCTAAGTCCGGGATTTGGAGGCAATCAATTACAAGCATTAGTAAATGGTAGAAGTTTAAAAGGTCAAACAATAGAAATTACGTTAGAAAATACAGATACATCAAAATCTTCAATATATTCGGCAGATGTTGTGTATTTTTACAGTGAAAACAGTTAAAACGAAATAATATGGGAGCAGGAATAGGAGCATTAGCAGGAGTAGCAGGTACAGCAGCTGCTGCAACCAATCCGATAGGATGGGGTATGATAGCAGCGCAAGCAATACCTGAGATTTTAAAATTAAAAACAAGCATAGACCAAAAAAAGATGGCGGATAAGTATGCCAAAACGCCAAGGCCCGCCTATGAAATCCCACAAGCTTATAAAGATTACTTACAACAAACAAAGTTTAATGCAATGGTTGGCGGAGCTCCGGGCTCAAGGCAAGCAAGAGAAAAGATTGATAGAAACATTGCAAATCAAATGAACAATGCAAAGCAAGTAGGTGGTTCATCCGCAGGGTTGTTAGGTACAGTTTCGGCATTAGGGCAAACAGGCTCTGAGGCTATAGCTAATCAACAAGCAAATGAACAGCAGTATAACTACAAGAATTTGCAAAATTATTACAACGCTGAACAATTAATGGGCAAACAGCAAATTGCTAAATCAGAATACGACCAAAGAAAACCATACGATGAAGCAATGGCAGCTACATCAGCGCTACATCAAGCTTCAAGTGAAAACACAATGTCTGCAATAACAGGATTAATGGGCGCAGCTCAAACAGCAGGCAAAGCGGGATTGTTTGGCACAGGTGGCAGGGGAGCAGCGCCGGGCACAGGAGGGACTACGCCGGGAGCAACACCTGCTCCGGGAGCAACAGCGGCTACGCCTACTCCTCCGGTATCAAACGCAATGAACTTTGGAGCAACATCAGATTTTAATCAATATTTTGGTAGCCCAAATAATGCAACTGAGTATAGCTACAACACAGCAAATGATTGGATATACGGTAACACACCAAATTTTCCTAAAGTTGGATTTGCAGACCCTAACAGTGATAGGTACACGTATGAAACAACAGGCGAACAATTAATGAGTGGTCAAATGTATAATGCTACTGATGCGAATACAGGTAAAACAGTGCCTGTTATAGGAAATAGTAAAGCAGGTATGGCTATTTTTAAAGAAGCTTTACCGATAGGCAAATACGAAAATGTAACTCCTATAAGGGAATATAACGAACAAACAAGTCCCTATGATTACAGCCAATTACCTATTGGAGTTATGCCACAGCAATCAGCAGGTGGCGACATGAACGATTACGCACCCGGTGCAAGAAGAGCAGCAAGAAGAGCAGGCGGAGAGGTGTCAGAGTTCAATGTAAACCTTCCGGGCGACATTACAAACAATTGGGCAAACAATCATTTTGGAATGGAAATGCCTACAGCTTATGGTTATGGTAACACATTTAATCAAATAATGAACAAAATAGGAACTCAATACGGATTAGGAGATATGTATGGCGAAGATTTGAGCAATAATATTAACCGTGATTACAGCCGCTTTAACCCCTTTGCATAACATGAAAAAAGAACTTATAAGTAAATCACTAAAAGGAACGCTATTTAATCTTGCTGACCTTGAATTATATAATAGCCATCTATATAAATACGTGGCTAATTGGTGTCAGATGATGGGTTATTTTGGAGCGCAGAAGCATTTCTTAAAAGAGGCTGCTGAAGAAATAGAGCATTATCAAAATGTAGTTGACTTCCTAAACGATGGAGGAGCATTGCTTGACTTAGGGCAGGTAGATGCGCCAACTGAAAAGTTTACCGACCTAGGAACTGTATTGATGGCCGCTTACGAGCAAGAAGTATATACTGAAAAGCAATACACTGCATTAGCATCAAAGTCTATGCAAGAAGACCCTGTTGTTTATGAGTTTGCGTTGAGAGTTATTAAACACCAACGCAAGTCAGTAGGCGAATACGGCGATTTAATTGCACGATATAATCTTGTTAAAGATGATTCGTGTGGAATATTAATAATTGATAAAGAATTAGGAGAGTAAAATGGACCCACTTGGCGCAGTCTACCTTAAAAAATCAGGAACCGGTTCAGCAGTTACCTTTGATGATACCAAAAACAAACTTGATGATTGGTTAAAAGCAGACAAAACAAAGGCTACGGATGATATTGACAGAGATTTAGCCAAGTTAGGTGGAGTTTGGCAGCAAGATATTCCGGAACTTACGGATAGATACAAAGACTACAAATCAACATTAACAAGCTACGAAAGAGAGCGTGATGCACCTCGCAAAGCGCAGCTATACAATGATGTAATTCGTAAAGGAATTGAGTTTGAAACATATACTAATAAGTCCAAGACAAACAAGCAGCAGTATTTTACTAAGTCGCAAGAAATTTCTAAAGACAAAGGAGCATTTTATTCAGCTGATGCACAGCAGCTGTTAGATGGGTGGAAAGGCAAAAAGATAACTGACCGCCCTGATGATATGGGTATTGACATGCCTAAGAACATTGACCCTGCAAAAGCATTTGCAGAAAAGATGAAAACATCATTAGGTAAACCACAAACTGAGTCAGTAGAGGTTATTGAGGGCGGAAAAAGAGTTAAGAATAACAAACTTTACTATACCGACAAAGATATTCAGCAAGCAAAAGATAATTCATATAGTCAGTTAGAGCAGCGATACATCAATGTTGAGAAAGCGAAGATTGCTCAACAAGCAGCGGATAGTAAAGACCAATATGGTATTAGCGTTTATTCTCCACAAGAGGTAATGGATGCGCAACAAGCAATTCAATTAGCGCAATCTACAGACCCAAGAGCTGTAGATAATTTAATTAAAGATAGATTATATAAATATTATGAGCCATCATTAGCAAGCCAAGGAGTTGCTGTTCGTCCATACATACCACCGAGAAGTGCAACAGGTGGAGGTGGAAGCAAGGATAAGTTTCAGATAGGAAGCGGTAAGGTTCC
>Ga0315284_10015717_pt1 | contig 10754 bp, 13 predicted proteins | sample YL17G09_16_MG_FD_203696 | JGI IMG/M metagenome (GOLD analysis project Ga0315284, IMG submission 203696) | Sediment microbial communities from Yellowstone Lake, YNP, Wyoming, USA - YL17G09_16 | ecosystem: Environmental > Aquatic > Freshwater > Lake > Sediment | place: USA: Wyoming | collected...
AATCCCGAAAGCCATAATAACTCTTTGAGTAAAGCTTCTTTTCCGAAGTCGGGCCGGTAGATCAGTCTGGCATGATCGCCGCCTTCGCAAGGCGGAAGCCGCGGGTTCAAATCCCGCCCGGTCCACTGAATTTTCTTTTTTGAAAGAACATTCATTAAGAAACTGGGTGTTTCCGTGTTGCCGTCTATGTTTTGGCTTAGAATGATTGTTAAAGCATTTTCCAGTGTTCTTGAAAGGTTTAAGCCTTGAAGCTTGGCTGCTTCGACAAGGTTTCTGGGTAAGTAAACCGAGATTGTCTTTTTAAAATCATGGTTTCCATGTGGAGATGGCGGTTTCCACGTGGAATCTTGGTCCACGTTCTCATTCATGCTGATTCCTTCCTTTCATATTCTTTATCTAACGCTTTCCTTGTCTCCTCAAGCTTAGCAATACTCTTATCTATTCCTTGCCTGAAGCCTTGACGGTATTTTTTAGGATACCCTTTCAATATTTCATCAATCTTTGGCCACATCACACCCATTTTCTTGTTTGGCTCTCGGAAGGCTTGAAAAGTTGGTAAGAAAATTCCCATAGCCATCGCTAAAGGAGCGCCGTCAGCAATACCGGATTTAGGCGACTTAACAAGATAGAAAGCTAACTCCAACGCTTCTTTTCCCAACACCTTTGAAAGTTCAACAAGTAAGCTGATCTCTTCAAACTTAGGATAGACGTTTCTAACATTTCTTAGGACATCATCCTTACTTGCATCATTCAACAACGCTGCTATCACGCCCGAATATGATAGCCAATAAACATCAAATTTCTGTGTTCTATAACGCTTCTCATCTACAATTTCGATCAATGATTTCTTCTCCATACTCTTGAAGGCCACATGAACGTCTTTCCATCCGCTTTCCAGTTTGTTGGCAAGCTCGTTCTTGGTTTGTGGGCCATTCTCAGCTAAGAATATGACTAAGCGTTTTTGTAGTGGTGGTAAGCTCTCCCATTTCTTATGTGTTGTTGCCATATCTTCCAACTGTCCTTAAGACATGGTACACTATCCCACACCTTATAAACTTTGTCCACAATACAAGGGAACATGAAAGCGCTAAAACATGGTGCCGAACTTCGCGAATTCTGGCGCATCCAGAAAACCAAGTATCGAGCAAGAAAGAAGGCTAAGGCCGCCAAGTTTGAACCCGAGACGGCCCAAGCCCAAGCAACACCCACCATAATAGAGGGAGTTACCGTACATGAATAGTGAAACCTCACCACTTAAAACTTTTCATTTTGACACTATCAAGCCAGAGACACCAACATGTAAGAGCTTTGTTCTGTTCAAGTGGATTCTGCCTGCAGGAGCCAAACCATGACAGAAACAGACACTATGAGAAAAGACATCCAAGCCCTCTCAGAAGAACCATACTTCAAAAAACCAGTGTGTCCGCGTACAACCAAACCCAAACGCTCTTCAAAAACCAAACAACTAAGACTTGACAGTAATACTGGGGTAAACCCCAAACATACGCATGGGTTAGGCATTTGGGGAAATGAGCGTGTAGTTATGTCTATACGTGTTGACAAGGGGCTTAAAAAAGAGTTTAAACCCGCAAGCAAGGCTTTATTCGGCTCTACTTGTAACCCTATCGAGTCATGGATGGCTGGCATAGTAGGCGTATTCAAGAACCAGAAAATGAGCGGGGTAAACCCCAGTACGACTGTAAGCATTGGTGAGATTAAGATTGAGAGGAACCTTAGAGAAAGACGTAGGCTTGAGGTTGATGTTGAGCCAGAAGTAAACTCGGCTTTGAAGTGTGGTTTCACTGGCTGTGAGGAAGAGGCTATCAGTTTAGGCGTGTATAAGGGCACTCAATACCGGCTTTGTTTTAGGCATTTGGCTGAAGCTAAGAACAATCGCAAAGTGTGGACGGTGTTGCAATGACTGAGGATTTTCAGGCTTTCTTAGAGGATATGCTTGTTTACCTTAGCTGTCAAGAAGCTGGTTTGGTTCAGCTCAGGATGCAAATTAACAAGATTCTTGGCGAGAAAAGCGGTAAGGATTTGGCGAAGCTTCCTTTCGACGTTCTGACGATAAAATGGCAACAGCGCCAGAATCAGAAGGGCCCGTTTGAAATCTCTGAGGACTATGATAATGCGGATCATAAGGTGCTACTGAAATTTCTGACTGAGCATACGGGCAACTGTTTGGTGAGTCAAGGCTTTTTCTACTGGGTTTTTCCCGACTTGAAAACGTGCGGGCGTAAGCGGAGCGAACTATGCCGGAAAAAGGTGACTGCGTAAATGGCTACTCTCAGCGAAATCTTGCAAGTTAAGCGCGTGGACGGATTCTTTCTGGTGGGTGATCACAAGATTCCGAGTGTACGCAAGGCAAGTAATGGCTTTGGTGTAGTCTTGGTTTTCGAGAAAAGCCAGTTGGACAAGGATTTTGAAGCGGTTATCGGGCCGGATCGCTTCGCATGGTTTCCGAGCGCGGAGAGTTTGAGTTTGATTTCTAAGGAGCTTGACCTTTCAGACCATTTGACAAGGGATTTAAGGAAAGGTGAAGGCTGGAACAGTGGCCCGCGCCCATTCGAAACCTTAAAGGTTGCAGACTTCATATAGGATTGAATGAACATGACCAAAACATCAAAACTTTCAATGATTGTTCTCGTTCTCTGTCTTTCCGTATGCTTGATTCATGTTCCGTCTGTGTTTGCCAGTTCTGAAAGTCTATATGTGGATGCTTTCAGCTCTGCTGTGGCAAATTGGAATACACATACGGGGCATACTCCGTGGTTGAATAACGACGCGACTCATTCGATTGCAGCTTTTACGGATCATGTGGTTGATTCAGCGTATGGGTTTGCGGATACGTCTGTTTCAGATTTTTCGAAGATTTCAAGCATAAAATTGATGGGTATGGTTAAATCGAATAATGAGCTGCATTACGCGGCGTTGTTGTTGTATGGATCGGGTTGGTCTATTTCTTATGATGTTTGGGGTGACGGGTCCGGTGTGTATGCTTCTTTTGAGTCTGGCGAGTTGAAGGCCACGATTTCAAGTATAGCGCGTATTAACGCGTGTTTGATGAACGCAACAAAACATGGTGCTACTACTGGCACTTTGACTTTGCAAAAAGTCTATCTTGCCATCGTTTACACCGCAGCATCTACAACTTTTACCATCTTCAGCTCTACCAGTCTTACCTTCAGCGAAGGCTCTAAGAAATCCATGAGTTTTTCAGAACATGCGCTTATTCCTTTCCAATACCTTACCGATTCAAGCAGAGCCATAGTTTTCCAAGAAACCAGTGTCATACCTTTTCAGTTTTTAGAAGCTTATAGGAAATCCGTGAACTTTTCAGAAAAAGGCGCGGTAGCCTTCACGTTTGATTTGAACCATGAAAGAGCCTTAACCTTTATTCAACATGCGGTTATTCCGCTTGAATTCTCAGAGATTTCTAAGAGAGATATTGTTTTCCGTCCTCTTGGCTCTATACCGTTAAACTTCATTGTCATTCACTTTTCGCCTTTTGCAGACGTTCTAAACTTGCCCTTATGTATTGCAGCTCTCGGATTCGTTTTAAGCATCGCGGCACTTGTGATTTCTTCAACTAAGAAGAGTAAGCTTTTGCCCTTGATTCTTGCATGCTCTTTGCTTTCCGTTGTCGGTTTAGGTTTCTCTTTTCTGGATTCCGAAGCCTACGATATGCGACTTGGCGCTGGTGTTGTTGGATTCGTCTTTTCCATAGTCGGGTTAGGGTTTTCGAATCATAAAACTGATAGTGATGAAACATGACCAAAAAATATGTATGGTGATCTATGATGCCTCTGTCAAGTCTTGGTGAACGGCGTAAGAATGTTTCTTTGACGCGGTTAGAGCCTGAACGCCAAGTTGAATCGGAACCTATGCCAGAGCGCGATTGGCGAAGCTACCGTAAGCCTCCGGAACAAATCATTTACAGTGACACTGGACACGGATACGTTAAACAATATCAGAAGAAGCCCAGAAGTTTTACAGAAAGAAGACCGCAACCAGGCGTGTTTGCCAATGATGTCGGCGTCTATTATGGATTATCTTCCTTTAAACCTGAGTCTCGGGTTGTTGCTCCGATTTCTGAGAGTGAGCTTGAATGGGAAAGCCAGTATCGTGAGTTTAAGCTTTGGCGAATGATTACGACAAGCGACTTGTCTCAGATAGAAAAGGAGCAACTTCTTGTTCAAGTGTTTCCTTGGACGCAAGAAGCTTTCACACAAGCGCATAGTGAAGCGGAAAGTCATAAGTTCTATCAGAGTCTCGGTTATCCACAATTTGGAGGAAAGTATCAGCCTTTCACCGTTCCAAGCGGTGCGAAGATTAAAAGTATTGTTGAGTCTGGCGAAGGCTTGGACATTACCTTTGAGTCTTTAACACCAACAGTTTCAACAAAAGAGTTCAAGCTTCCCAAAACTCTTGACCCTCATGGAACGCTCTCAGAACAGTTCATAAATACTACATGGGTAACAACTGAAACTAAAGCTTCAGTTATCAAGCCTTCAAGCAGCCTCTCAAAGTCTCTTTACGACATCACATACGGCGAATCTTTGAACATCGATTATGGGAAAGGCAGCATAGGATCCACAGCCTTCAGACCTTTCGAGCGTGTTGCTGGCATTGCTTCAAACTTTGAAAGTCTCGTCTTCGGAATGGTTGACATCTTCAAACCTCAGACGGTTATTGGAACGCATAAAGTGATAGGAACGCCAGAGAGAACGCCTTTGATGCTTGAAGAAGGATTCGGCGAAATGAGTGAGGGTTACATGCAAGGCGCTTTTCTTGGAAGTATTCTTGTTTCTGAAATGATTAATCAAACCATGATTTCGCCTCTCATTTCCGGTGTTGGAAGCGAGATCGGGCAAGCGTTTAGAGGAAGCCGCTTAGAACATGCGATTTACAATTGGTCAAGGCCAGAAATAGTCAACAAGGTTGATTTTAACACAGCTTGGAAGGAAGGCGCTAATCCTTTTATGAGCGGATACGAGGAAGACATAGGCTTACTTTCCAAGCTCAAGGCTTGGACTTACCAGAAGCTTTCGCCAGCGCCAATGATTGTCAGTCAACCAACAGAAGTCTTAGGGCAAGGTGTTAATCTTAATCCCAAAATGGTTTATGCCTCTGACTATTCTTTTGAGTTTGCAACAACAGCAAGAAGCGCCGGATTCGGAAGAACAGCCATGATGGCTGAACCAGTGGTAGCTGAAGGGTTGAAAGAAACTTCCATGACACTTGCCTACATGCCTTTAAGCTTCACAAAATCACATTGGGCTAAACCAACAGAAGCTATATTCAACAAGCTTGTTAACAGCAAAAGCGGGTCGCTACTGGTTGAAAGGCCAAGCGTAGAGTTTGACCAAAGCATAAACCTTATGAAAGATGTTGGAACACAAGCAGTTAAAACTTCAATCAAAACTATTCCTTTAGCTATCTCGTTTGGAGTAGCTGTTAGTCCTCAGCTAAAGTTTTTCCGTTCAAAAGGGTCGAGTAAAACCTTTCTTCCAGCGCTCAAAGATGTGAGTCAACCGACAAGACTTAGCTCTGAAACTGAAGCATTCACGAATCCAACGGCTAAAACCGGATTGTTCAGAAGCTTCAAAACATCCAACATACTTATTCCTAAAGCGTCTACACGATTCGACCAAACCACCAGCACAAAACAGAAGCCTATATCTCTTTTACGTTCTGGCCTGAAACTTGACCTTGACTTAAAACAAGACATGATTCAATCCTCTAAACTTGTGGATCAATATCAACTACGACTACCTCAGCTTTCAGATGAACCTTTCAAGCGTCTAAGCGGGAAACGAAAACGTAAGAAGGCGAAACAAGGCATCGCCGCATGGTATATGGTGAATTGGCCTCTATCCAAACCAGAAGATTTCTTAAAGGGGTTCTAAAATGTTTGAGGAATTTAATTCCTCAATTGTTCTCATTACCGTTTACGCCATCGAATCGCTGACAGATGTAGGATTCTATGCCATGTCCATAACTATATTCCATGTGGCGCTTACACAAGCCAAAAAGGGAGAGAAAAACCTTGTTTGAGGAAATGCCCTTCCAAATCATAATTGTCATTGCCTATGCCGCTATTCTCGTGGGAACCATAGTAGCAGCAATATTGTTAAAGGACTTGAGGAATTGAGGAAAATGAGGCCAGAATACATTTACTGTCAAAGTTGCTGGATGCAAGCCTATCTTGAAACTGAGGACGAGATAGAATGAACATCTTAACCATCTTGGCTTTCTTATCAGACTGGCCTGACTGGAGCCAGATTCTTCCAGACTTCACCTTCAACATCTACACAACCTTGATACTGTTTGGAGCTTTGCCGCTAATCGTGGCCATGACGTATGTAGTAGCTTTATTCATTCGTGGCACGTTTCCACCAGTACGGCAGCTTGTCGAAGTTGTCGGCGTGTTGGGTATGGTTAGCTTCCTGATGGTTGCACTTATTCCGGTGATCACCGCTATTCTTGAAGGATATGGGTTTCCATGACAAACGTACTGGTAAGCCGGAAAGACGTTATTGGAGATCAAGAAATCTTAGACGAGTTAGCGAAGGCCAACATGATCCAAGACGCTTTCAAAAGGTTGAGAGCCAGAGCCGTCATCGCCCTGCTTGAGTCTGGAAAACGTGCAAACGAGTTAGCAGCTCTCGAAGCCTCAGACATCACAGAAGATCAACGCTTCCTTTATGTCCGGTTCACTTTGAGCAAGAAACGGAAAACTAAGGCTCAGAAGGAAAAAGCCATACAGCTTTTACAGAGAACCAAAACATACAACATTAGCTCGGACATGGCTCAAATCATAAGGGAATACCTATCCTTTTTGAAGCAGAAACACCCAGGCGTGAAACACCTTTTCCCAAGACTCAACTATGTTTTCGGACACCTTGTCAGCGTAGACTTGAACCAGCACATGAACCGATTAGAAATCTGGCGAACAGTCAAAGCCTTGAATCCTAACGATTGGGCGCACCAACACCGAGAGCGCCGCGCCGTCAAAGTTATTCAACAGCACCAAAAATTGTTTGGCAAAGCAACCGTTGAAACAATCTTCACGATTAAAACTGTTTTAGACTTGAAGGAAGCAGCTACAGCCTATCGCTATATTGAACGCTACGAAGTTCAAAAGGTAGAGGAAACGGACTTGGTAATCTCTTGATTTCAAAAGAATTGCAAGCCTTGATGGAAACGCCAGAATGGATAATCAAGAGACTTCAACCAGACGACATAACCTTTCTAACTCTCATTCAGAATGAAGGAATCAAAAGCAACGAATGGATCAACAGAACCAAAAGATTCATTCTTCCTTTGAAACGCTGCAAGGCCAGAGGACTCGTGACGCCATTCAAACGGAAAACGGGATACTTTTATGATTTGACAGCATCAGGGTTAGAGGTTCTGAAGCAACTAAGTATGCCTAAGCAAGCTCAGATAGCCAGCTCGTAGAATCTGGATATGGAAACCTACGCATACGTAGCACACATTTCCCTTTTACAATAATATAGACTCTTTAAAGCTCAGATTGGCTTTCTCTGGCGTCGAATCAAGCACCAAGAAACATAATGGTATAATGTTTCATGGTAACATGGTGAGAGCAAAAGCGGCTTGATTCTTTCTTCTTTAGCTATACAATATATAAATGCACGTGTGCAGATTCTTCTCTTTCTTAGCTTTTAAAAGATTCAAAATGTGGCGTCTGTACGCGCCTAACAGCGTCTAAACGCTGTGTAGTTTGTTACACTCGAATGTAGCTTAGGTTCATAGGTGTGTAGTTGTGGTTCAAGGTGTCCGGTGAGACTAAGACACGTGAACAGAAAAAGAAAGGGGTAACTGGCCTTGCAGCCAGCCTATGCTTTGGGTTCTTCAATCGCCAGCTTCATTTGAGAGCGTAGGTTTGGGTCCGGATTGTACTGTTGATCCTCGAACAACTGCCAGAAGACGGATGCGAGCTTCAGCTTTTCCGCGAGCTCTATGTCAAAGTTGCGATCCTCATATTCGCCTTTAACTTCGGCTACGAGGTTATTCTCTAACCAGGTCTTGGGTTCCTTTGTGATTGTCGCAAGGTATTGCATGCAAGCCTTTGGCACTTTCAAGGTTAGCTGCTCGTACTCGATTGCTTTGGGTTCTTTCTTGGCAGACACGGTTAAGCCTTCTTTGGGAAAAGTTGCTCGTACTTCTTATTGATTAGAACGCGAATGACTTCAGCGTCGTCTTCGAGGCCCAAATCTTTTTTAACGATTTCAAACTCTTTCAGAAGTTCGCCTTCGATATCAACTCGCACTTCAGATGGTCCGCATATAATGTCAAGAAGATAATCGTCTTTGACTTTCTCGAAATGCTCCCGAGTAGCTTCTTCAATGTTCACATTCCATTTCTTAGCTTCAGCAAGCAAACCAGCATCAATTGGAACATCAACACTGTTCTTATGTAGGCATGAAAAAGCTTTAACAAACGATTGTAGAATTTCGCATAGCTCACAAGATGACAACGGAAAGTCCTTAGGAACATTGATCTTAATCTTATCTACGTTCTTGCAATTTCGGCATATGGCTGGATCATAAGTAACGTTCATTGCTCGTAGGAGCAGTTTCTCAGCGTATTCGTCTGGTGTTTTGCCTTCTGCTTTGGCTCTGCTCTCAAGTTTCTTGAAGACGTGTTCGGGGATTGGAACTTTCTTTGTTTGGGTTTGCATTTTCCTTTTCTCCTGAGTGATCGTATATGCCGCATGTGGCTATTTGTGAGCTTCGAAAGTGTTATATAGTTATGCAACTTTTAATAAATCCAGAAGTGAAACATTATTAATTCGGTTCATAGTGTTCGACACTCGACCACTATTTAGAAGGTTCTCAATGGAAAGCTCGAGCATTTGTTCACTGGTTAGGGTATAGGCTAAACCGCTAAGAAACCCTCACCCTTCCATAAGGCACCCTATACCCTTGAACACTCTCTCCTTGAGATCACCAATCAAAGCCGGATTAAAGTAGTTCCTCATAAACACACTTCCAGAAACACGACCATGCAGAAAGTCTATCTCAGAAGCGTTAAGGTGCCGCGTCAAAACTGTACCATGCGCCTCTCTAATGTCTCCGAATCTAATCCGTCCAGTCTTCCTCTTGACCTTTGACTGTACACAGAAACGGTTTAACTCTCTCTCCTTGCCTATTCTCTTAACAATCTTCTTGGGAACGAAGCTGATAAACGCCTTCTTGGTTCTCCTTATGAACAGCTCCTTGAATTGAAAATGCTCTAAGACTTCCTTCTGAGTGTCGTAGTATTCGCTGAGCCGTCCTTCCTTCGCCAGCTTCAAAACCAAGTTATGAGAATTAACGCCTTCCTCAAACCGTAAACCAGAGTACAGCATCAAATCCATGAACCCGCACAAATCAGGACAAGAATCCTTAACCCATCCGACCCAGTCAAAAACCTCATTCGGATCCTCAATCCGAGTAAACCTTGAAATAATCAGATCGTCACGCTTAACGCTCCACTTCAAACCATAGTTCTTGACAAGGCTCATCCACGTTTCATAGATTCCGAGAAACTTTGACAAGCTTGAAAGCGCACTCATAGCATGACTTCTTTGATCGTCACTCAACGCTTGAAGGCTACTGCAATCTCCAGACGTGAGACAATGAACATGGCGCTTCGCATAGTACACCTTATCATAAGCAGACTTAGGACGATAGTTGCTTCTAACCCAACCTTCAAAAGCTTGAAAATCAACCTTTTCAACAGAAGAAGCCACAAAACGACCTGGCTCAAGGGAAGCTCGGAAACCGTAGGTTTTCGATTCGCAAGGCGGAAGCCGCGGGTTCAAATCCCGCCCGGTCCACTATTGGACTTGACCCCGTTTGGATATGAGTCCGATCCGACTCGCACCTACTCGCTAAACCAAAGCCTGAAGAGAAAACCCGAATTCAAAGCATTTTGCGAAGCATAGGTCTTGAACCCTTTTGGGTATGGGGACGGGAGAGGTCTGAACTTGTTCGAGTTCAAGCCCTTAAGAAATAGACGCATACTGCAATACATTAGGCTCGAAGCAACTAGCCTTTAATCGCGCGCACATGAATGCACGGATCAGGATTTAGCGCGCGCTATTCTAGCAAGACTCTATATTGCTTTTATACACACGGAGAAAGAAAAGAGAGGAAATCATTCCGTAGTTTTGCCGTCGAACTCTTCTGGTTTCGCCAATGCGTCAGCTTTCGTCTTGCGCACCGTACCATCTTGGTGCTCTGGTGGCGAGTATATCGTGTACAGTCTGAGTTCTTTAGTCTTCGAAGTATTCGTCACGTTGTGTTTTGCACCGGCAGGCACTATGACGGCGTCTCCATCATTGACCTTCTGCTTGATGCCGTCTATGGAGACTGTTCCCTCACCTTTCTCGAACCTGAAGAACTGGTCGATTGTCTTATGAACCTCTTCGCCTATTTCCTCGCCAGGTTTAAGGTTCATCAGTACCAGTTGGCTGTTCTTGCCTGTGTAGAGAACGCGTCGGAAATTGGCATTGCCCAAAGTGTCCTTCTCGATGTTGGATTTGAAACCTTTCATATGTAACACTTCGTTTATGATTCGTAGCCTTTTGTTTATAAGTTCGCCGTTCAGCGCGCGCTATGATCAAGTGCACGCAAGCTTCAAGTGATCAGAAAAAGAAGGGCAGGTGGTCTCATGTTTCCACGGTTGGTTTCCCAAATCTTGTGAACTTGGCCAGTACTGCACGAACAGTCTCCATG
>Ga0315284_10015718_pt1 | contig 10754 bp, 8 predicted proteins | sample YL17G09_16_MG_FD_203696 | JGI IMG/M metagenome (GOLD analysis project Ga0315284, IMG submission 203696) | Sediment microbial communities from Yellowstone Lake, YNP, Wyoming, USA - YL17G09_16 | ecosystem: Environmental > Aquatic > Freshwater > Lake > Sediment | place: USA: Wyoming | collected...
TTCTTCTGGAGCGCTTCCCCGACCGGACACAGAAGAAGAGATGTAAGCACTATGCTCACGCTGCGGCACACGCGTTGTAGAAACGGAAGGAGAACGCGGTACTCGCTCGATGCTCCTTTGCTCCTCTGTTGCTTTTCCGTTTGTCGAAATTGTGTGGGGGAAAGACAAAAAACGTTTTTACTACACAAAAGAGCTTTCCTAGCTTTCCCTCCTTTACGCTTGCACGCCGCATCTTCTCACGCTCGTCCACCACGGCGCTGCGGTATCGCCTTGTCCTGCTGCTGCTGCGTTCGGGAGAATCGAGCGCCGTCGCGGCAGGGAGCAAAATGGCAGCGATGATGGGAGCAGTTTCGCCGCCGATGATGACGACGACGACTGCCGCATCTTCAACCTTTTCCCGGCGAGCGCTGTCTTGTTCGGCCTGCTTTGCGCAGATCAACGTCTCCGAGAGGAGCATCAACTTATTTCACAGGGTATCGAAGATGCAGACAATGCGAAGAGGCGTGTTGTGCAGTCGCAAGCGGCTGGTTTCTTCATCGCGGCCGTCGTCGGCAGCGACTGCTGCCGCGGCGGCGACGACCGAGACCGCAGCAGCACCGACCTCCTCACCCTCAGGCTCGACCCCTCCTCGAGCCAACGTCGTCGCTCTCCTCCGCTCCCGCGGCCTCCTCAACGACGTCGCCGGAGAGGGAGCCGAGGATGCCCTCTCCAAAACCTCCACGGGGGTCTACTGCGGCTTCGACCCGACCGCCCCCTCGCTGCATGTTGGCAACCTGCTCGGCATCGTCGCGCTCTCGTGGTTTGCCGCCGCGGGGCACGTCCCCATCGCGCTGCTGGGCGGGGCCACGGGCAGGGTCGGGGACCCGAGCGGGAGGTCGACAGAGCGGCCCCTGCTCTCCGACGAGGAGATCGAGGCCAACGTTGCCGGGATCCGGAAGATCCTCGAGGAGCTGCTCGGGCGTGCGGCCTCGGGCGAGTTCACCGCCGCCGCGCTCGCCGAGGAGGCGGGCGCTTCCTCGTCTTCGCCTGCCTCCTCCTCCTCTTCCTCTCCTCCCCCTGCCCCGCGGATACTCAACAATCTGGACTGGTTCGGGCCCATCACCTTCCTTGAGTTCCTCCGCGACGTCGGGAAGCACGCCCGCGTCGGCGCGATGCTCTCCCGCGACTCGGTCAGGTCGAGGATGAGCAGCTCCGGAGCCGGGGACCCGAACGACGAGTCGGGCAAGAACTCGGAAGGGATCTCGTTCACCGAGTTCGCCTACCAGCTCCTCCAGGGCTACGACTTCGTGCACCTCTCCAGGAACGAGGGCGTGACCGTGCAGATCGGCGGGTCGGACCAGATGGGGAACGTCGTCGCTGGCCTCGACCTCATCCGGAGGATGAAGGGCGACGGCGGCGGCGAAGGCGAAGAAGGCGGCGGCGGCAGCGGCGGCGGCTCCTCGGCTCCTTCTTCCCCTTCTTCGCGGTGCTACGGAATAACCTTCCCCCTGCTCACCAAGTCCGACGGCACCAAGATGGGCAAGTCCGCCGGAGGCGCGGTCTGGCTCGCAGCCGAGAAGCTGAGTCCGTTCAAATTCTACCAGTACCTCCTCTCGTCGACGCCCGACGCCGACGTCGTCAAGTTCCTGAAAATGCTGACCTTCTTGCCTCTCAGCAAGATCGACGAGGTGGAGCGGGCCATGCGCGGCGAAGGGGAACCCGGACGAGCCCCCTACCGCCCCAACGACGCGCAGCGGCTGCTGGCGGGCGAGGTGACGAGGTTCGTCCACGGCGACAGGGGGCTGGAGCAGGCTCTCAAGGCGACGGCTGCGCTGCACGGGGGCGGGGGAGGAGGGAGCGGCGGCGGCGACGCCGCCGCTCCGTCTCCTCCCTCTCCCGCTGCTGCTCTGGACGCCAACACGCTGGAGGCCGTCGCCGGGGACGCCCCCACGGCCGCGCGCCCGCGCTCGGCCGTGCTGGGGGCAAACGTCGTCGACCTCCTCGTCGACGTCGGGCTGCAGCCCTCGAAGGGCGCAGCCAGGAGGCTCGTCGCGGGGGGCGGCGTGAGGCTGAACAACGTGAAGGTGGAGAGCGCGGAGAGGGTGTTGGAGGAAGGGGACTTGGTCGGGGGCAGGCTGGTGCTGTTGGCGTCGGGGAAGAAGAACAAGCTGTTGCTGAAGGTGGAGTGAACGTGAGAGGAAGAGCACGCGAGAGAGGTGTTTTTTTGTTTTTCGGTTTATCGGAAGCGTGAAAATGTTCATTTTCATTTTCATTTTTTCTTTTCTTCTCTTTGGAAGCATGTCGCGTGCGCTCCCATCGCCTCCGCTGCAGCTCCGCAAGGAGAGGCTGGTGGCGGTGGAGCCGGCCGAGAGTGGCGGAGGAGCTAGCCCTTGGCGGCGGCGGAGGAAGAGCGTGGTGCTAGCAGCATTCGTCTTTGTCGTCGTCGTCGTCGCTGCCTTTGGCATCGTCGGCGTCGGCTTCGACAATCGTCGCGCGCCCGCTTCCTCTCTTCAGCCCGACGGAAGTGATCTGCCTCCATCTCTGAGGAACAGGCTCGTCGAGCTAAATGCTCGAGTGGCAAGCGCGCTGAAAGGTGCGCTGGGATGCGCACAGGAAAGGCTCGCAAAGAGAATGGTTTCGCCTCTTTTTTCAAAAGGGAATGCGACAGCCGAGAATTTCCCTTGTCTTCTTCGGACCTCTTTCCCTGTTTGCTGCGCTCGGGCACTCCCTCTCGTTATTCTCTCCCCGCGCTTCTTCACCGACCATTCTCACAGTTCGCAGCGTGGATCTCTTTCTTCGACTCCCAAATCTCACTAAACACGAAAGCAGGCCGCACCGGAGCCGGCGGCGACTCCTCATCCGAAGAAGAAGAGGCCTCCCGCAGGAGCCGCCGACTCTCGCTCGCGCACTGCTCCGACGAGAGCGGCGGCAGCGGCGGAGGCAGCAGCAGCTGCGACATCCTCCGACTCCCGTTCCGCGTCGCGCTGGCAGAGGACATGGTCGCTAGGGCGGATTCGCCGCACTTCCGGCTCCTCGGTAAGAGAGAGAGAGAGAGAGGGCTTCTGAGTTCTTTCTTTCTTCTTCTTCTTCTTCTTCTTCTTCTTTCTCTTCTTTTTTCCACTTTCAGAAAAGAAAGAAAAACTCACCTGCCCCTCTCTCTCTCTCTCTTTCTCTTCCGCAGCCTTCGACGCCCTCGAAAAGGCCGACGCCGACGAGGCCGTGCACGCCGCTGAGCGGCTCCGCCGGATCCGAGGCGCGGCCAAGAAAGCCCGCGGGGGAGATGTTTCTTCGAAGAGGCCCGAGAGAAGCAGCTACGAGCTGTCGCAGTCGCTCGTCGACACCGCCGCCGACGCCTCGGGCGCGCTGCTGGTCACGTGGGCCAACTCGCACCACGCGGATTTCGCGCTCAACTGGATCGCGCACGCGCGGGGAGCGGGGATCGACAATTTCTTACTAGGCTGCCTCGACAACGGGCTGATCGAGTTCCTCGAGGAGCGCGACGCGGGCGCCGGGAGGCACCTGTTCAAGATGCCCGACTTCTCCTCTTCGTCCCCGCCTCTCGACCCTTCTTCCCCGCCGTCGCGCTCCGAACGAGAACACGGAAGAGAAAAATACACCGGCTGGGGCTCCGCCGGCTTCCACGAGCTGGGCAGGCTCAAGGTCTCGCTCGCCAGGCTGCTCGTCGAGCGGCACGGCGTCGACGTCCTGCTCTCCGACGTGGACGCCGTCTGGCTCCGCGACCCCTTCCCCTACCTGCGGCGGTTCCCCGAGGCGGACGTCCTGTCGTCCTCGGACGCGCTCGCGCCGACCAGGGACCGGAGGGCCCGGAACGGAGGGCCGGGACGAGGAGGAGGCGCGGGGAGCGGCGAGGGGGCGGACGGGCTCGAGCGCTGGCCGGCGGCCGCCGCCGCCGCCAACATCGGCGTCGCCTTCTTCAGGTCCCCTCGCTCCGTCGGCTTCCTGAGGGAGTGGGAGGCCGAGCTCGCCAGGTTCGACGAGGAGGACGCGAGGGCCGGGAAGGGCGAGAAGCGGTGGGACCAGAACGTGTTCAACGACCTCTTCCGGAGGGGGATGCCCCGCGGCGCGGGCGGGAGAGAAGAGGGAGGGGAAGCGGAAGGGGTTTCGCCCTCTCCCCCTCCGCCGCCTCCTCCTCCTCCTCCGCCTCCGCGTCCCGACGGCCTCTTCCCGGCCTTCGACCGCTCCCTGCTCTTCGGGATCCTCCCCGTGGACCTCTTCGCCTCGGGGCACGCCTTCTTCGTGCAGCGGCTCCCCGAGAGGACCGGCGCCGGCGTCGGGCTCTTTGACGGCCGCGGAGGAGCTTCCTCGGGCTCCTCTTCCCCTTCTCCCCCTCCCCCTCCTCCCTCTCCTTCTTCGGGGCCCTTCGTCGTGCACGCGACCTTCCAGTTCTCCGGGGACGAGGGGAAGAGGCACCGCCTGCGGGAGCGGTACCTTTGGGCAGTCGACGGAGACGGCGAGGACGGCCTCGGCGGCCTCGGCGGCAGCGAGGGAGGAGAGGGCGCCGGTCGGGGCGGCGGCGGGCGAGCGGAGGACGAGGGCGCGGCGCCGGGCTCTGAGGGCGGCCTCGGCTCCTACTACGACCCGCCGGGCGGCCTCCTGGTTGTCGAGCCCCCTCCTCCCTCTCTTCTCGGCCCGGCGATCGCTGCGGCTGCCGAAGAGAGAGAGCGCATCCGCTGGATGCAGCGACAGGTCGCTTTGGAGGAGGAGGAGGAGGAGAGAGGAGGTGAGGGAGAGGAGAGGGAGGAGAAAGGCGGCAGCGGCCGCAGCAGCGGCAGCGGCGGCGGCAAGAACCGAAACGCGACGACGACCATCCCCGCGGACCCCGCCGCGCTCTTCAGCGCCCACTTCGCCCTCGTCCACCTCCAGCTGCGCACCGTGGTGGCGGGTCTCGCGCTGGCGTCGGCGCTCAACCGGACGCTCGTGCTCCCCAGGCTCTGGTGCGGCGCCGACAGGTGGTTCGCGCCGCACCTGGGCTCGATCCCGGGGGCCGCCGGCCCGGCGCTGCCGTTCCGGTGCCCGGCGGATCACGTGCTCGACCTGGAGATGATGGAGAAGCTCAGGAGGGAGCGCTCGGCGGCGGCGCGGGGCGGGGAGGGGGAGGCCGCCGCCGCCGGCGCTGGCGGCGGCGGACTCCTCTTCGCCCCGCCGCCCGTCCGAGAGGCCGGGCTCCTCTCCAACCCTAGGACGCCAAGGGCCGTGAGGGACGACGTCCTGCGCGTCGTGCCCTGCCAGCCGACGCGGCAGAGCCGCTGCGAAGGAGATGAGGGAGCGAGCGCGGACGCGGGTGTCGGCGGAGGCGGCGGCACGAGGAAGGAGGCGGCAGGAGCTGCTTCTTGGAGGAAGAGGCTCGTCCCTCCTCTTTCTCCTCCTCCGAGGTCGACCGTGCTCCTCCGCTCGGGCCTCGACGACGCACACATCGTCGCGGCCCTCTCCCCCTTCTCCCACCGCCGCGTCCTCTCGTTCCCCGACGCCGCGGCCTCCTTCGGCGGCTTCGCCGACGCCGGCGACGCGAGGGCCTTTGAGCGCTCGGCGCGGGGCTGGGCCTCGATCTGGTGCTGCGTCCCGGGGCTGCACCCGGGACACGTGTGGTACGACCCCTTCGCCGAGAGAGTGCCGCACGTCGACAGGTGGGGGAGAGAGTGGGACAGGCCGTGGGCCGCGGTGGCGGGGCCGTAAAGGAGAGGAAGAGGAAAGGGAGCGAGTCTTCCTTTTTTTTGGAAATAACTCGACTGTAACTTTGTTTTGTTTTTACAAAGACCAAGAAACAACTCTTTTTATTTTTCTTGCAAGCACTTTGGTTCGAAAACGGGGAGTTCAAGTGTGTGTATGTGTGTGTGTGTGGACAAGAGCAAAAAACAAAAAATCAGCGGTCGACAGAGGAGGAGGCGACGGCGGCAGCGTCCTCCTTCTCTTGGCCGTTGGGCGACGAAAACGAAGAGACGCCGCCGCCGCTTACTTCCGCCTCCTCCTTCGTCTCTAAATCATTCTCCTCCTCCTCCCCTTCCTTCCTCTTCAGCGCCAGCGCGCCCTGCAGTTCCCCCCTGAACTCTGGCGCGAACGCTGCCAGCAGCGGCCACAGAAGGGCCAGCCGCCACCTCGATACTTTTTTGTACTTTGTTTCTCCTTCGAGCGTCGCGCGGGCGAAGCGGGCGGCGACGGCGGCGTAGAGCAGCAGCGCGGCCCCTCCGGCGAGGGACAAGAGCCCCGGCGGCGTGTACGCCGGCGCGGCAGCGCTGCCGTACCTCGGGGGCTCGACCCCCCAGACCACCACGGACTCGGAGGCGCTCCAGGAAGAGGTCGGGGTCCTGCCGGACGCCGAGCGGGTGCGGGCGAAGCCCCTGCCCCCGGGGAGGAGCCTCTCCGTCGCCTGCTCGCTCTCCCTGCTGCTGCGCAACGCCGACGACCTCACTGGCGCCGGAGGGAGCTCCGCCGCTTCGGAGGCGACGCGGGAGCCGAGGTTGGCGACCTCGCGGTCGAGGTCGTCGAAGAGGGACGAGGCCGAGGAGAAGGGGTCGTCGAAGAAGGAGGAGGAAGCCGGGCGTCGGGATGCCGCGATGACGACTCGGCGAGAGCAGCGCGGCTTGAAGCTCGGAAGGGGGTGCGCCGTCGTTGCATTTGTCTTTGCGAGAAGCATCTCGTGAAAACAGGATCTTTGCGCTGGAGGGACAAAAAGAAGGCTTCGAGGGCGCAGCAGAGGCTGGGGCGCGAGGCCCGCGATCGGCTCTCTCTAGTTGAAAAAAAGAAGTTTTGAGAAGAATCGGAAGGCGAGCGGAGCATTTTTCTTTCTCTCTCTCAATTCGCGGAGCGCGCTCTTTCATACTCGCGCCCACTCCGCTTCACTCACAATTCAGCCGACACGAGCCTCGAACATGGCGCGTCCCTCGCCTCAGCGACGCGCCTGAGCCCATTTGCCGCGGGGATGGGCCGAGCATTGACTATTAGTCTCTCTCTGTTTCTCACTTCGTGCTGAGCTAATCAGCCTCACGGCTCTGCTGTGCTGAAATCGAGAAAATAAAGCCATGGACGACGCCTGGGACGCCTCTTTCGAGGCCGCCTGCCGCGCTGCAGAGGCCGCCGCGGCCGCCGCGAGGCGAGGGACCGGGGGAGGAGGGCCTGCGGCGGCGGGACCGTCGAGCGCAGGAGCTGCAGCAGCAGCAGCAGCAGCAGCGCATGGAGCGCCGGCGATGGGCTCCTTTCGACCTCAACAGGCCCAACCGCCGCCGTTCCAGCCGCCGCTTCAGCCTCCTGCTCCGGCGGTGCGACCTCCAGCGGCCGTGGCATCGTCGGGGACGGGCGTCTTTGCGAGCGGCGTCTTCGCCGGCGGCGGCGGGAGCGGGAGCGGGGGCGCGCCTCCTTCTCTCCCGTCGCCTCCGGGCCCTCTTGCGGCCCCTTTCCCGCCTCGGACTCGGCCGCCGGCCGAACTGTTTCCGGGACAGCACGCACAGCATCATCGGCCGCAGCAACAGCAGCAGCAGCAGCAGCAGAGGCAGCAGATCGCCCCCGTCTTTGCCGCGGCAGCGGCTCGACAGCAGCCGGCCGTCCCCCCCCGGTCATTCCCGCCGCCCTCCGCCCCGCGCGTGTCCGCTCCGCCTCCTCCCCCGCCGCCGCCGCCGCAGCAGCAGCAGCACCAGCGCCAACAGCAGTTCCGCCAGCCCAACCCGCAACCCCTCTACGTGCCCCCGCAGCAGCAGATGCAATTGCAGCAGCAGCAACAGCAGCAGCATCAACCGAAGCAGCAGCTCCCGGTCCTCTCGGCCTCGTTCGCCGTCGCGCCCGACGCCGCCGGCGTCGACGTCTCGGTCTCTGACAGCGACGTTCTGAGGCAGGCACTCGTCGGCGTCGGGGCCTCCTGGTCCTCGGCCACGCGCGCCTGGAGGATCCCGTTCGAGAGGGCGGCGGAGGCGGAGCACGCCCTGCGGGCGACGACGGCCGCCGCCGCCGGCGCTGCCGCCGACTGCGGCTTCCGCCTCGTCCTCGAGCCGCTGCCCGACGTCGCGGCCCGCATCCTCCGCGCCGCCGCCGGCGCCAGGGACGACTCGGCGCTCTACGGCAGGATCCCGGAGCGGCTCGAGCGAGCCCTGATGGCCTTCCAGCGCGAGGGGGTGCGGTTCGCGCTGCGGAGAGGCGGGCGCGCCCTGATCGGCGACGAGATGGGCCTCGGGAAGACCGTCCAGGCCCTGGCCGTCGCCGCGGCCTACGCAGCCGAGTGGCCCGCGCTGATCGTCGCGCCCAGCTCGCTGCGGGAGGCGTGGGCGGACGCGCTCGGGGAGTGGCTCGGCATCCGAGGCTCGCGGGTCCTGGTCGCCACCTCTGCCAAGGAAGGGGAGGCCATCGCTCCCGGGCCCTGCGCGCCCCACGACTTCGTCATCGTCTCCTACGGCCTGGTCGGCAAGCTCAAGCCGAAGCTCGAGGCCGCGAGGTTCGGCCTCGTGATCCTCGACGAGAGCCACTACGTGAAAGACGCCAAGGCGCAGCGCACGCGAGACACGGTCCCCCTGGCCGCCGGCGCGCCGCGCTGCCTGCTGCTGTCCGGCACTCCGGCCCTCGCCCGCCCCAAGGAGCTGTTCAAGCAGCTCGACGCGATCTTACCCTCTGCCAGGCTGACGATGCGCTCCTTCGGCGAGCGGTACTGTGTCGCCGAGAGGCCCTCGCGCTTCGGCGGCCCCTTTGACGGCGCGTCCAACCTCGAGGAGCTCAACCGGGTGCTCGTCGCGTCGGCGATGGTCCGGAGGTTGAAGAGGGACGTGCTGACTCAGCTCCCCCCGAAGAGGCGGCAGCAGGTCTTCCTGACGCTCAACGCCGCGGAGAAGAAGCAGCTTGCGGGCCTGTCGAAGCAGCTCGAGTCGGCGAGGGCGGCGCTGGCGGCCAACGAGAAGCAGTTTGTCACCAGCGGCGGCGCGGCCGGGCGCGCGTTTGGCGGGGGAGGCGATCCTTCTTCGGCTGCCGCCCCTGCTGGAGCCTTCGGAGACGCCACGTCTGCCCTCTCTGGCGACGAGCGCCGCGCCGTCATGCACGCCTACCAGCACACCGCGGCCCTGAAGGTCCGCGCGGTCCAGGGCTACGTCGACGAGCTGCTCGAGAACGGCGACAAGTTCCTGATCTTTGCGCACCACCGCGAGCTGCTCGACGGCGTCTCGTTCTCGCTCAACAAGGCCCGCGTGCCGTTCATCCGCATCGACGGCAGCGTCCCCCCGCAGAAGCGGCAGGGTCTGGTCAACGACTTCCAGCAGCGCGGCGACGTGCGGGCCGCGGTGCTCTCGATCTCGGCGGCGGGGACCGGGCTGACGCTGACGGCCGCGAGCGTCGTCGTCTTTGCCGAGCTGTCGTGGACGCCCGGGCAGGTCGTGCAGGCCGAGGACCGCGCGCACCGCATCGGGCAGCCGTGCTCCGTGAACGTCTACTATCTTCACGTCAAAGGGAGCGTCGACGACCTGGTCTGGCAGGCGCTGGCGAGCAAGCTGGACGCGGTGGGCCAGGCCGTCGACGGCGAGGCGGGCACCCTGGGCGTGGCCGCGGCGAGCAAGGCGGCGGCGGCGGCGCCCTTGCCCGCGGGCCAGGCGACGATTGAGCAGCTGTTTGGCGGCGGCGGGAAAGGGAAGGGTAAAAAGCGCTCCCTGGCCGAGGAGGCCGCCGAGGCCGAGAAGAGGAGGAAGAAGGAGGAGGAGCTGGCGGAGGGGGGAGAGTACGACGACGGCTTCAGCTCTCCCGTGGAGGCGGGCGGCGGCGGGAACGGAGGAGGAGGAGGAGGAGGAGGAGGAGACGGCGCCGCTGCGGCGGCGGCGTTCGAGGACGACGACGGCTTCAGCTCTCCCGTGGGCCCCGCGAGCGACGAGAACGAGGCTCCCTCTGGCGCGGCTTGAGCCTTTTCTATTGAACGAGTGAACTGTAAATTGTTTGAACTTGAGCGGCGAGGAACTGATGCAAAGAACTAGAGAGAGACGAGGGAGAGGAGATTGGTCGAGGTCGACTGAGAATGGTAGAGGTCGACTTAGATTGGTAGAGGTCGAGAGGTCGTTTTTTGACGAAAAAAAGAGCGAGCGAGGTCAGCTCCGCCGCGTGGTTACAATCTCCCCGTTTTGCTCTGAAACACGCTGCGGTGCCTGTGGCATCTTCTCCCTTTTCTTTTGTATTGTTTTGCGCGCAAGGAAAAGGGGTGCGAAAAGGTAAACTCTCAATTTATTTTTGCTCCTGTCTTGTCGTCCTCGTCGACGGTGACGACTTTGGCGGTGACGACTGCAAAGAACGCCAAAACACTTCAACCAACGCTTCACGCCGGCACTTCTCAGCCCGTCTTCGCCGTCGAGTGCGGCTCGTACGGCTTTGTCTGCACCTCCTTAGCCTCCTGGACCTGCTCGCGCAGGTCTTGGCCCGCGCCCTCGGGCGCCTCCACGCCCGAAAGGTCCTGGGCCGCGGCGAAGCGCTGCTTGCTCTCGTCCGCCGCGGCCTCGTCGCCCGGGCGGCGCTCCTCGCGCGTGCCGGCGGCCTTGGCGGGCTTGCTCTCTCCCGCGGGGGTCTTGGAGGCCTGCTGCTCCATTTCGGACATTTTGGTCGGTCGGTGTTTTGTTTTTGGGGCTGGGGGAGGCTGTTGTAGGGTAGGAGAGCCGAGTCGAGAAGAAAAGAGAGTTGTGAAGAAGAAAAAATATATATAACAAAAAAAAGTTTCCTTTTGACCGGCCAATCCCAACGGAAAACAGTCACCGCCTTCCCCGCTCCCCCTCCGTTTTCCAGTAACCTTCTCAGACAGCAGACGCGAGCGA
>Ga0315284_10015719_pt1 | contig 10753 bp, 10 predicted proteins | sample YL17G09_16_MG_FD_203696 | JGI IMG/M metagenome (GOLD analysis project Ga0315284, IMG submission 203696) | Sediment microbial communities from Yellowstone Lake, YNP, Wyoming, USA - YL17G09_16 | ecosystem: Environmental > Aquatic > Freshwater > Lake > Sediment | place: USA: Wyoming | collected...
CTTCTGGCAGCGTCCAGACGGCGTGCAGATGATCGGGCAAGAGCACCATGGCCACGATGTCAAACGGCCGCTCGCGGCGGGTCAAAGCCAAGGCATCATGGAGCGCCCGCCGCGCCAGCGGCAAAGTCAGGATAGGCCGACGATGATACGAGACGACGGTAAAGAAGAACGTTCCGCCTTTGACCATCGGTCGGCGATAGTTGCTCATACGAGAATCATACGCCCGCGCCTGCGTGCGTGCAAGCACGCACCCTACCTACTGCTGCCCCTTTTCCGGCGGGCAGTACTTCATATCCAGATACAATTTGACACTGAGGTAGTGGTACGACAGCGCCTGTTCCTGGAGGTCGGCGATCTGGCGGGGGCTCCCGTCCACAACGTCCACGGTCCGGTCGCCCAGGCGGAAAAGCGCCGGCGCACGGCCGGGCGGCAGGACGATCAGGCGGTCGGCGCGCACAAAGCCGATCATGTCGGCGCTCCGCAGGAAGGCGAAGCCGTCGTCGGGCGGGACGGCCAGCAGGTTGCGGCCGAGAAAGCAGTGGTCGAACTGCCCGCCCAGGAGCGCCAGGATCGTCGGCGAAATGTCGGTCTGGCTGGCCACCGCGCGGATGCGCCCCGGCGGCACGATGCCGGGGGCATAAATGACACACGGCACACGGTAGCCCTCGGCGTCGATCAGCGGGCCGGGAGAGAAGTCGCGGCCGTGGTCGGCCACCAGGACGAAGATCGTGCGATTGAAGTACGGGGCCTGGCGGGCCTGGCGGAAGAACTCGCCCAGCGCCCAATCGGCATATCGGTAACAGTTGATTTTCTTGACTTCCTGCGAGTCGCCGGGCAGAAACTCCACCCGCCCCGCCGGGGCGCGGAACGGCTCGTGGTTGGTGATCGTCAGGATCGCCGCGAAGAACTTCTCGTCGCCGTAAGAGACGAAGCGGTCGTGTGCCTTCCTGAAGGTCAGTTCGTCGGCGACGCCCCAGGGGTTGACGAGTTCACCCTGCGGCCCGTCTTCCTGGCCGATGAACGCCTCGACGCCCACGCTGTACAAGAACGCCTGCATGTTGTCCCAGGCAGGCTTACCGCCGTAGATGAAGGCCGTCTTGTATCCACGGTCGCGGAAGAACTGCGGCAGGGCCAGGAAGTTGCCGAGCGCCCGCGCCCGCACCAGGATCGACTTCTCGCCGAAGTCAGGGTGCCCGCACAGCACGTTGCATATGGTGCGGCGCGTCCGGATGCCAACAGCGTACATGCGCTCACAGTAGAGCCCCTCGCGAGCCAGGGCGTCGAGGTTAGGCGTGTGGCTGGGCGAATGGCCAAGAATGCCGACGGGCTTTCCGGCCAGGCCTTCCATGAGTACCACGACGACGTTGTAGTCCGTCTGCGGCTTGCCGGTGACCGTCCGCCGCCAGAGGGGGTTATCCGCCCACTTCAGGTCAACGTCATGGGGCTGATACACCATGGAACGGACCACCTGCGCGGCACGCTCGTGCGGCGGAAACGAGAAGTCTCCACGCTTGAGGCTTTCATCGCGCAATTCCGACCTGATTGCCGCCACAAGGGTGCGGATGTCGTTGAGCGTCAACTGGCCGACCGTGTTGTTGGCGCTGACCGCATAGGCCACACCGATGCGAAGCGGCCTGCTGGCTAGCGTGCCGCGGATCGCGAGGACACAGATACCGACCAGGGCAATGGCCAGGATCGGCCGCATCCAGATCGGCCCGCACGGCCGCGCGCCGGACCACAGCAGCCGCGAAAGCCCCCAGTACAACACAACCACAAGGGCCGCCATGCCGGCAAAGACCCACACGACCGGATACTGCTCCCAGATGTACTGGAGGACCTCCGACGGCATCGCCAGGTAGTCGACGACGATCCAGTTGAGCCGCGCCCCGAACTGGAGAAAGAAGAAGGCCCCTGACACGACAATGAAAAGCGTCGCCACGATCACCGCCGTCACGTAGCCCGTTACGATGCGGCGGAACCAGGCGTTGCCGAAGGCCAGGTCGGGGGCAAGCGCCAGCGCCAGTGCCAGCGGCAGGCCCGCGATACCCACCGGAAACCCATCGAACCGGGCGCCGACGTAAAGGCAGCGGACGATCTCGGCCGCGGTGACGCCTTCGAGGCGGTCTCGGCAGACGATGAGCAGGATGATACGGGCGGCAGAAAAGACCAGAAAGCCCGCCCCGCCGAGAATCCACAGGGCGCGAACGCGATGGCTGAGGAGCACGGCCGCCAGGCGCGCCCCCCTGCCCCGCGGCGTTTGCGGTCCAACCGGTTGAGTTGTCTCTTGCGTCTGGTTCATGGGACCGCTTGTGATGGCGCCGGCCATCCGATGAGATTGTGCCCGCCGCGATGTTCACGGCCGTTGCCGTGTGCGGCGACGGCTAAACTTAGTGCGACAGCGCAACTTCCCTATTGTGCGCGGCGGTTCTCCTGAACCGCCGCGCAAATTGCCGGCTGCCGGAGCGGTCATGCAGCACTCTTGCGCGGCGGGTCAGGAGACCCGCCGCGCAAATCGCAATCCTGCGCTGTCGTATTAGGGTACGTCGCACGGCTACAGCAGGTTCTTGTCCGATAGGCCGATGTCGTGGGCGATGTCGCGAAACTCGTCGCGTGAGATTTCTTCGAGGCGGCGGCCGCGCCCTTTGAGTTTCTCGTTGAACTTCACAGCCTTCTCCTGCATGACGCCGTGTGTGTCCTCGCTGCCGCCGACGAGGTGAAAGTTCTCTCCGCGCGTAATGCGGACGTGGCCGTCTTTGCCGTCGAGGCCCATGCCCAGCAGCCAGGCTTTGTCCTTTTTCTTCGGCGCCCGCGATTTCATTGCAAAGTATTAATAGCGGCCGGCAGGCCCGGCGTCAAGCGCGTGAGGCCCGGCGCTACGGTACGTAAGGCCGGGTGCCGTGCGTACGGCGGCTCGGCCATATTTAGCCCCCCGTGAATACACGGGGGGCCGAACGTGGAGGGCGCTTGTCGCCGCGCCGCCCCCCGTGTATTCACGGGGGGCTAAATAGTACGACAGCGCAACTTCGGGTTTTTGCGCGGGGGGTGCGGAGACCCGCCGCGCAAACCGTAACTGTCGCCCTGCGCGCGTGGCGACAAAAGCCTTGTGTGGCCCCGCCGGACCCCCTAGAATCAGGCCATGCCTTACGAACTGTTCATAACGAGCGAATTCAGCGCCGCGCACAACCTGCGCCATTACAAGGGCAAGTGCGAGCGGCTGCATGGGCACAACTGGCGGGTGGACCTGCGGCTGGAAGGCACGCGGCTGAGCCGCGAGGGGCTGCTCATGGACTTCGTCGAGGCGAAGCGCATTCTCGCCGAGGTCATCGATCCGCTGGACCACGCGTACCTGAACGAGGCGCCGCCGTTCGACCGCCTGAACCCTTCGAGCGAGAACATTGCCCGCGTCGTCGCCGAGGCCGTGGCCAAGCGCATGCCGCGCGGCGTGCGAGTCGCATCGGTGACATGTTGGGAGTCGGCCAGGTGCGCGGCAACGTATACGCCAACGGAAGTTCAAAGTTCAAAGTTGAAAGTTCAAAGTTCAAGGTAAGGACGACGCCGCTGCGGCCGTGCCCTGTGTTGTTTCTTTGAACTTTGAACTTTGAACTTTCAACCTTGAACTTTGAACTCTGTCGCATGGAGATTCGAAAGTGCCGGTAACACTACAACTCGCCCTTGACTTGCTCGACCTGGAGCGTGCCCTGCGCATCGCGGCCGAGGCCGTGCCGCAAGGCGTCGATTGGGTCGAGGCCGGCACGCCGCTCATCAAGAGCGAGGGCCTGAGCGCGGTGCGCGCCCTGCGCGAGAAGTTCCCCGACAAGAAGATCGTGGCGGACATGAAGACCGCCGACGCCGGCCGCGTCGAGATGGAGGCGGCCGCCAAAGCGGGGGCCGATTACGCCATCGTCCTGGCGACCGCAAACGAGTCGACCATCCGCGAATGCGTCGAGGTCGGCCGCAACTACGGCCTCGGCATCGGCGTGGACCTTATCGGCGCGACGGAGCCCGAGCGGCTCGTCGAGCAGATGGCCGACTGGGGCCTGGTGTTCGTCTCGGTCCACTGCCCCATCGACGTGCAGATGCGGGGCGGGGACCCGTTTGAACTCCTCGCGCGCCTGGCAAAGGCGACGCAGATTCCGCTGGCGGCGGCTGGCGGCCTGAACTCCGAGACGGCCCCGCGGGTGGCGGCGGCCGGGGCAGCGATCGTCGTCATCGGCGGCGCGATCACCAAGGCCGAGTGCCCGGGAAAAGCCACGGCCGACATCCGCAAGGCCCTCGACACGGGCAAGGCCGTCAAGACGGAACTCTTCCGCCGCGCCAATCTCGAGAACGTACGCGAGGTGCTCCTGCGCGTTTCAACGGCCAACTTAAGCGACGCGGCGCACCATCGGCCGTGCATCATGGACCTTGCGCAGATCACGCCGGGGGCGAAACTGGTCGGGCCGGTCCTGACGGTCCGCACCGCTCCGGGCGACTTCGCCAAGCCCGTCGAGGCGATCGACCTCGCCGAGGCCGGCCAGGTGATCGCCATCGACGCGGGCGGGTCTCCGCCGGCCGTCTGGGGAGAACTTGCCACCGAGAGCGCGACGCAGAAAAAGTTGGCAGGCGTCGTCATCGACGGGGCCATCCGCGACGCCGACGAAATCCGCCGCCTCGCCTTCCCGGCGCACGCGCGGCACGTGTGCAGCCACGCGGGGTACCCGAAGGGGTTCGGCGAGATCGGCGGGCCTATCCGCCTGGCGGGCGTGGAGGTCATGCCGGGCGACTGGATCGTCGGCGACGCCGACGGACTCATGGTCCTGGCGAAGGAGAAGGTCGTCGAACTGGCCAACCGGGCGCAGGACGTGCTGGAGGCCGAGAACCGGATGCGGGCTGAAATCCGCGAAGGCCGGACCCTGGGCCAGGTGGCGTACCTTCAGAAGTGGGAGAAGCAGCGGTGAATCGCATTTAGCCGGCGGGCTTGCCCGCCGCGTTTGAACGCACGCAGCCTTCGCATGCCCACGCATACAGCAGCGTGGGCATGCCACCCTTGGAGAGGAGTCGTAATGCTGATCATCGCCGAACGCATCAACGCCACACGCAAGCGCGTGGGCGCGGCGTTTGCCGCCCGAGACGCGGCGCTCATCCAGGAGGAAGCCCGGCGCCAGGCCGAGGCGGGGGCGGATTACATCGACGTCAACGCGGCCCTGTCGCCCGATGCCGAGCACGGCTGCATGATCTGGGCGGTCGAGACGATCCGGGCCGCCACCGATAAGCCGCTGGCGATCGACTCGGCCAACCCGTCGGTCGTGCGGGCGGGTCTGGCGCGCGTGCCCAAGGGCACGGCATTCCTGAACTCCATCAGCGGCGAGCAAGCCCGGCTGGACGCCATGCTGCCCCTGGCCGTCGAGTTCCAGACAAGAATGGTCGCCATGGCGATGGACGATTCCGGCATGCCCACGTCGACGGACGACCGTTGGCGGGCCCTCGAGAAGATCTTTGCCGCGACCGACAAGGCAGGCATCTCGCGCGACCGCATTTTCGTGGACCCGCTGCTGCGGCCCGTGTCGACCAACCCGGAGCAGACGGCGCAGGTCCTTCAGATGATCCGCGAAATCCGCGAAAAGGGCGGCGGCGCGGGCACGGTCGTCGGGCTCTCGAACATCTCGTTCGGCCTGCCCGCGCGGCGGCACCTGAACCGCACGTTCCTGGCGATAGCGGCGGCGGCCGGCCTCTCGGCGGCCATCCTCGACCCGCTGGAGGCCGACATGATGACCACCGCCATTGCGGCGGCGTGCCTGACGGGCCAGGACGAGTACTGCATGAAGTACATCATGGCGCAGCGGGCGGGAAAACTATGAGAATTGCGGATTGCGAATTGCGAATTGCGGATTGAGAAACGGAAACGGACATTACAACTGCGAATTGAACGGCACGGGGGGGGACACCATGACGCCCGAGGAACTCAAGCAACGAACACGACAATTCGCGCTGCGGGTCATCCGCCTCTCGGAGGCACTGCCTCGTACGCGAAGTGCCGACGTTATTGGAAGGCAATTGGTGCGGGCAGGAACCAGCGTAGGAGCCAACTACCGCGCCGCCTGTCGGGCCCGTTCCAGGGCCGACTTTATTTCGAAAATGAACATCGTGGAAGAGGAGGTTGACGAGGCCATCTATTGGATGGAACTTCTGGCCGATGCCAAAGTCATCAAGGAATCGCTGCTCGAATCGCTTGCCGCAGAGGCGCGGGAATTGCTCGCCATCACCGTTGCCTCGGTCAATACGGCGCGTGGCAAACCGCGACAGAGGCAGTAAGGCCGGGGGCGTGCCGTCGTCCGTCAATCCGCAATCCGCAATCCGCAATCCGCAATTCGCAATCCGCAATGGGCGGTTCGGTTGACTTCCCCCCTTTCATCCAGTATTATGTCTCTTGAACTCACCCGCACGGTAAGGGAGCGCTTGTGATCTGCCAGCGGTGCAAGAAACAGCCGGCCACGGTCCACCTGACCGAGATACTCCACAACGAGAAGCGCGAGCGGCATCTGTGCGAGGACTGCGCCAGGGAAGAAGGCGTGGCCGTCAAGGCCCAGATCAACCTCCAGGACATCCTCTCGGGGATGCTCGAGGCCCACCAGGTGGCGGGCAAGGAGGCGACCCTGACGTGCCCGGACTGCGGCATAACGTACGCCGAGTTCCGCAGCCAGGGGCGACTCGGGTGTCCGCACGATTACGACGTGTTCGCCGAGCCGCTGGCGGAAGTCCTCGAGAAGGTCCACGGGGCCACGGAACACCTGGGCAAGTTGCCACGCCGGGCGGGGGCCGACCTGACGCAGCAGCGTCAACTCATGCAGTTGCGGCGCCAACTTCAGGAGGCCGTCGAGGGGGAGAAGTACGAAGAGGCCGCTCGCCTGAGGGACCTCATCAAACACAAGGAATCCCTGGGTGAAACTGGATGAGTTGATCCTGTCGCCGAGCCCGTGGCTTGAGCCTGGCGGCCCGCAGAGCGACATCGTCCTGTCGACGCGGGTGCGCCTGGCGCGCAACGTCGCCGGCAGGCCGTTCGCCACACGCCTCAGGCCCGAGGAGCGCCAGGACCTGGAGTCCTTCCTGAAGAATGCCGTCCTGAAGGCCCTCGGCCCCAAGAACATCACGTGGTTCGAGTTGGGCGACGTCTCCGAAATCGACCGCCGCTGCCTCGTCGAACGCCACATCATCAGCCGCGAACTGGCTGCCGCCGAAGGCCAGCGCGGCGTGGCAGTCGACGGCCACCAGCGCCTGGCCATCATGGCCAACGAGGAAGACCACCTGCGGCTTCAGGTCATCTTCCCCGGCCTCCAACTCCAGGAAGCCTGGCTGGAGGCCGACGCCGTCGACAACCACCTCGAAGAGCAGATCACCTACGCCTTCTCCCCGAAACTGGGGTACCTGACGGCTTGCCCCACCAACGTCGGCACGGGCATGCGGGCCAGCGTCATGCTGCACCTGCCGAGCCTGGTGCTGACGAAGCAGATCGAGAAGGTCTTCCGGGCCGTGGCCCGCATGCGCCTGGCGGTGCGGGGCCTCTACGGCGAGGGCACCCAGGCCACCGGCGACATCTACCAGATCTCCAACCAGGCATCCCTGGGGCGCAGCGAGACCGACATCCTGAAGACCCTCGGGGCCGTCATTCCGCAGATCGTCGCGTACGAGCAGCAAGCACGCCAGGTGCTGGCGGACGAGAGCCCGGCCATCCTGGACGACCGCATCTACCGGGCCTGGGGCATCCTGACGCACGCCCGCACGATCTCCAGCGAGGAGACGCTGACACTTCTTTCGGCGGTGCGGCTGGGCGTTCACCTGGAGCGCCTGAAGGGCATCGCCATCGGCGTCATTAACGAGTTGTTCCTGCAGACCCGCCCGGGCCACATCCAGAAAATCCGCGGGGCGGAACTTGCAGAGTCCGAACGCGACGTGGCCCGCGCCGACTACATCCGAAAACGCCTGGGCTCGACCTGACCATGCACGACCTGCCCCTCGGGACCGTCATCGCGTTTGATTTCAAGACCTGGAACGTGCAGGAGGAGATCGCGCTGATTCAGGAAGTCGGCATCGGCCGCGTCCAGATCTACCGCAACTACAAGCAGGGCATCGCCGCCGCCGAGGTCCGCCGCACGCTCGAAGGCGCCGGCCTCGTGCCCGACAGCCTCCACGGGTACTTCTCGCTGGAAGGTTTCGACGGCCCCCCCTGCGACCTCTCCTCCGCCGACGAGGCCCTGCGCCAAGCGAGCGTTGAAATCATGCGCGGCGAGGCCCAGTACGCCCGCACCCTCGGCTGCCGCGACATCATCATTCACCCCGTGCCGTCGGGCGACACGCAGAACGACGTCTTCCGCATCGGGACCCTGACCGAAAGCGCCCGCCGCCTGGCCGAGATCGGCCGCGAGCATGATGTGCGGTTCCTGATTGAGAACATGCCGCCGCCGATGTTCGGCCGCCGGGCGTCAGACCTGCGGCAGGTGGTTGACGCCGTGGCGAGTCCGCACGTCGGCCTAGCCTACGATTCCGGACACGCCACGCTGGCCGGCGACCCGATCGGCGCCATCCACGCCATGGGGCCGCGGCTATGGGGCGTTCACATCCACGATAACCTCGGGTCCAAGGACGACCACCTCATCCCCGGCATGGGCGTGATCCCCTTCGACGACGTCGCCCGCGCACTCGCGCAGGTCTCATACAGCGGCACGTTCATCCTGGAAGTCTATCGGACGACGGCCGAAGTGCGCCGCGACCTGACGCCCGAGCGGTTGGCCTTCATCGAGACGCTCCGCCGCAAGGCCTCCGGCCGGTAGCCCCACGCGCCCCTGCCCTCGCCCGCCGCGCGGCGAGTCGACGGGAACTGAAAATATAAAACTGGAGACTGACTGGAAGGATAATGCTGTGAACACAAACTCCGAAGTCCGATTGCTGTCCATGGGCATCGTGTTGGTGGCGCTCATGATGATGGTATGCGCCGGTCCGGCGGTGTCGGCTGAGCCCGAGCCGGTGAAGAGGGTAATTCCGTGGGATGTTTCCGCGCTCTCGAAGACCCCTAAGGTTCACCCCGCCACGGAACGTCCCGTGAACGGACTGCGCGCGTTTTTCTATGAGGGCGCGGATTACAAAGGCAACCCGACCTGGGTGTTTGCCTACTACGCGGCCCCGGGAGGGACGCCGCCGGCGGGAGGTTGGCCCGCGGCAGTGTGCGCCCATGGGGGGGGCGGCACCGCCTATCCCGGATGGGTGAGGGCCTGGAATGGCCACGGTTATGCGGCCATCGTCATGGATTTGGAAGGCCATTTGCCGGGCGGCAAGGACCATGGAATGGAAGGCAACTTACCGCTTGGGGCCGGCCATCAGAACGCCGGACCCGCGCGCATCGACTGGTTCGGTGATCGGGCTCTGCCCGACAAAGAACAATGGTTCTATCACGCGGTGGCCGACGTGATCCGGGCCAACTCGTTGCTGCGCTCCTTCCCGGAGATCAACCCCAAAAAGATCGGCCTCACGGGTATTTCCTGGGGCGGGACAGTCGTGAGCACGGTGGCGGGGGTGGACCCGCGATTCGCTTTTGTCATTCCCGTCTACGGTTGCGGCTTCATCCACGAGAGCGATAACCCGGGCCTCGCGTGCTGGTTCCCGCCAAAGAATATGACCGCAAACCAGTTTCGTGACTACCGCACGAAGTGGGATCCGTCGGCCCACTTGCCCTTCGCAAAAATGCCGATGCTGTGGGTGACCGGAGTGGCTGACCCCGTCTTTCAGGTCGATATCTTTGCGAAGTCGGCCAGGACGGCGGGCGGGCCGAGCAGCATGTGCTTGCGGCCGTTTTTGGCCCACGGCCATGGCAACGGATGGGAGGATGCAGGTGAAATGTACACCTTTGCCGACAACATCGTGAAGGGCGGGCCGCCACTGCCAAAACTGGAGCGGCCGGAATTCAATCCCGCTACCGGCATCGCGCGTACGAAGTACACCGGAGGCTTCACGGAGGCATGGGTTTACTTCACGACGTCGGGCGGCAACTGGCAGGGCCGGAAGTGGAACTTCATTCAATGCAACGTCAGCGAAAAGGAACTGGTCGCCCGCCAGCGTCTTCCCAATGGAACCACGGCATTTCTGATCTACGGGTTTCGGGTTGGCCAGGGCAACCAGCGCAGCAACCATGCCGCTTCCGACTTGGTTGTGATCAAGCCGTAAAGCAGGCGGCGACAGGGCGGTAGCGTACCGATAGCCTGTACACAACGGCCTCTCGGCTGGAGGGTAATGCTGGAGGCTGACCGGAAGGATAATGCCGTGAACACAAACTCCGAAGTCCGATTGCTGTCCATGGGCATCGTGTTGGCGGCGCTCATGATGATGGTATGCGCCGATCCGGCGGTGTCGGCTGAGCCCGAGCCGGTGAAGAGAATAGTGCCGTGGGATGTTTCCGCGCTCTCGAAGACCCCTGTGATTCACCCCGCCACGGAACGTCCCGCGAAGGGGATGCGCTCGTTCTTCTACGAGGGTGCGGATTACAAAGGCAACCCGGCCTGGGTGTTTGCCTACTACGCCGCTCCGCAGGGAAAGCCGCCGGCGGGAGGCTGGCCTGCGGTAGTGTGCGCCCACGGCGGAGGCGGCACGGCCTTTCCTGCATGGGTGACTCGGTGGAACATAAATGGGTACGCGGCCATAGCGATGGACTTGGAAGGCCATTTGCCGGGCGGGAAGTTCTTTGGCGTGGAAGGGAATTTTCCGCCGGACCAGGGACACGCTAACGCCG
>Ga0315284_10015722_pt1 | contig 10752 bp, 3 predicted proteins | sample YL17G09_16_MG_FD_203696 | JGI IMG/M metagenome (GOLD analysis project Ga0315284, IMG submission 203696) | Sediment microbial communities from Yellowstone Lake, YNP, Wyoming, USA - YL17G09_16 | ecosystem: Environmental > Aquatic > Freshwater > Lake > Sediment | place: USA: Wyoming | collected...
TGCGGCCGGTCGACAGCATGATACGGACCATTCACGACATAACTCTCGAGAACATGAAGCTCAAGATAACGGTCCCCGGCACCAGGGACGAGATACAGAAGCTCGCCGAAACGTTCAACGACATGCTTGAGCGCCTCGACAAAGCGTTTACTTCGCAAAGGCATCTTTTCGAGGACCTGTCCCACGAACTTAAGACGCCCCTCACGATCCTTAAAGGTGAGGTCGAGGTGGTATTGAAGAAGATGCGTTCGTCCGAAGAGTATGAAGCGATCCTGAGATCCAGCCTGGAGGAGATAGATAAGATGACGAGGCTGGTCGAGAACCTCCTGATGATGGCCAGTTTCGAATCTAAGAAGATAATGCCGCAGCGTAAAGCCCTGGACCTTAAGGCGCTGATCCTCGAGGTGATAAACAATATAAAGAGACTGGCCGATCATAAAGAGATAACTATCGGCCTGTCGGGAGAGGAGGGCCTGACCCTTCCAGGCGATGAGAAACAGCTGAAGCAGTTATTCCTCAATCTGATAGATAACGCGGTGAAATATACGTTATCAGGAGGCAGGATCGATCTCAAGCTCGAGAAGTCCGGAGACGACGCCAGGATCACGATAAAGGATGACGGGGTGGGCATACCGGAAGAGGAGACCGTCCATATATTTGACAGGTTTTACAGGGTCCACAGCCTGAAGGCGAGCCATGGTTTCGGCCTGGGCCTGAGCATAGTTAAAGCCATCGTAGACGCGCATCACGGTAATATTAAGGTAGAGTCAAGCACCGGCAAAGGCACCACCTTCATAATAACCCTTCCGCTTTCCTAACATTAGAAAAATTTAATATTACTTTAACCTAACTTTAATGGCCCCCGGTGTATACTAAAGACAAAGAAAGGGGGAAGTTATGGCGAAGAAACTTTTATATGTAGCTATGCTAATAGCTATGGCCTGCGCGTTGGCATTGCCGACGGCAGCAAGCGCGGCCGAAAAGGCCCTGGGCTCAGCCACTGAGCTTGTGGTAGCCGATTTCGACTCCGGGGAGAAGCCGAATAATATAGGCGGCGACTTCGGCGCATGGTCGAAAGATCCGACAGACTTTTCACAGGGCTGCACGGAGTCGTTCGACAGCGTGAACAGGGCTGGCACTAAGGGCTTCGGGATGAAGCTCGAGTACAGCGTAGATTCGAAGAATCCGGCTTATAACGGATTCTGGCTGTTCCTGCAGAACCTTGATGCCTCAAAGTATGACAATTTGGCGTTAAAGGTTAAAGGCGACGCAAAGATCGGCTACACGACGGTATTTAAGATCGAGCTGAAAAATGCGGCGAAACAGGTCGGGCGGTATTATATCACTAATATTTCCGACCAATGGCAGGAGATGGTGGTTCCGCTTAAGGATTTCAAAGGGATCACCGATTTCTCGAATCTTACGGAATTCGTCGTCGTCTTTGAGGACAGGATCGCCTCGAACAAGAAGGGCGTTGTCTACATAGATGATCTCAAGTTCATTAAGAAGTAAAATTTTTCAAACCGTTTTCAAACCTTGAAGGTTGCCGCAGGCAGCCTTCAAGGTTACAGCGGTCCATCAAACCAGAAGACCAATCCCTATGTCCCAATACACAAAACGCAGCCTCATTCTCATCTCCATACTTTTCGGACTCTTTCTTAATATATTATCCCCGGTATATGCACAAAATAAATTCGTTCCTCTCGTAGTCGTAAGCGATTACTCTAACGGCACTCTCACCAACAATTTGGGCGGCATATCCGGCGGCAAGGAGACGCAGCCGGGCGTTTTATACGCCACCATCGTCCATGACGACCAATATGTTCACGGCGGCAGCGGCTATGCGCTGCAGCTCGATTTCGACGTCCGGAAACTGGGCGAATACGCCTTTTACTGGATGAAGCTCGGCAGGGATATCCCCGGCAAGGATAAGGCCACCGAGACGATGGATCTCACACACTATAACTACCTGTCGTTCTGGGTGAAGGGCGCCCAGGAAGAAGGCGACATAAAGATAGAAATTCATCAGGATATAGATAATAACGGCATCTTCGTATTCGATAAAGACATAACGAGCTATGTATACGCCAAAGGATTTTTAAGGCGCGGCATTATTACGACTGATTGGCAGAAAGTGGTCATACCTTTAAAAGAGTTTACAAAGATAAAAGACTGGAAAAAGGGCCTGGAGCTTGTGCTTGTATTCGAGAACAAGGCCGGCAACAAACTGGGGCGCGTCTACATAGACGATATAGTATTCGGGTATAAGCCGCCCAAGGTCCTGGAGGGCGTGGGCACGAAAGAGATAAAAGCGCCCATCGAAAGCACTTTCACCATAAATGGCTCCAGCGCCAAACAATGCGCCGCCTTTACAAGGCTGACGACATTATCGATAAAAGCAGAGGACATAAATGACAATCCCTCAATAGAGAGCGTCAGGTTTGAATACAGCATCGATAAGGGTTCCAGCTGGAGGACGATAGGATACGACTATAATACAGGCAAGAAGATATATAAGGTGGACTGGCAGCTTGACAACGCAAGATCGCTTTACGATTATCAGTTGAGGGTTGTCGCATCGGACTTCAACGGCATGGATAAGGCGACAGGCGTGCTGATAGAGTGCGGCGTAAAGCCGATAACCGACGACGAATTCCTGAACCTGGTTGAAGAGAAATCTTTCGAGTTCTTCAGGGACCACCAGAACCAGGTGACGGGACTCTTCGCGGATACGTCAGGCGGTGGCGACGCGTCTATAGCCTCGACCGGTTTCGGCATGGCGGCTTTGGCTGTCGGGGCCGAAAGGGGATGGATAGATAAGAAAGAGGCCAGGGCCCGGGTGATGCGCGCCCTCGATACGTTCCTGCCGCGTAAGCCTGATACCGAACCCATGGCGGAGGGGAAGTACGGGTTTTTCTACCACTTCCTGAACCCGCACACAGCAAAGCGCGCGGGAAAAAGCGAGATATCCACCGTAGATACCGCGATACTTATCGCGGGCGCTCTTACCGCGGGAGAGTATTTCGGCAAAGACGTTAAGGCGAAGGCCGAAGATCTATATAAAAGGGTGGAGTGGGAAAAGTTTCTGTGCACCGAAAAGGGCGGATGGTATAACTGTTATTCGATGGGCTGGTCGCCCGAGAGGGGTTTTCTCCAGTCTTACTGGGACTATTATACGGATGAAGTTATCCTGATAACACTGCTCGCGATAGGTTCTCCGACACATCCCGCGCCGAGCGATGTCTTTTACGCATGGATGCGGAATAAAGACTCGTATAAGGGTGAAGCGTTCATATATAGCTGGCACGGCAGCCTCTTTTCTTATCAATACGTCAATATATGGTTCAATTTCCAGGGCATTGTTGACAGGCAGGGTGTAAACTGGTTCGAGAACTCTAAAGACGCCACGCTCGCCAACAGGCAGTTCTGCATAGATAATGCCGAAAAGTTCAAAGGATTCGGGCCTAACATGTGGGGTATAACTTCGATGTCGAGGCCGGAGGGGTACACTATGCATTTCGGCTCACCGCCCACCGGCAACGGCGAGCCGGAATACGACGGCACCATTTCGCCGACGGGGCCGGCGGGGTCGATAGTATTTACGCCGCTATATTCACTCTCCGCGTTAAAGCACATGTACATAAATTATCCAAAGCTCTGGGGACAGTACGGATTCAGGGATTCGGTAAATGTCGAGCATGGCTGGTACGCGCCGACATATTACGGCATAGGCGAGGCGATGATGCTTTTGCCCGTCGAGAATTTCCGGTCGGGATTTGTGTGGAAAAATTTCATGAAGAGCCCGTATGTAAAAGACGCGTTAAAGAGAGCGGGCTTCACTGCGGAAAAGTCCAAGAAGCCAAGGAGCTGAAAATATGAAGAGACTGATATTGGCGGTATTTATAAGCTGTGCTTTTATGCCGTTCTCTTTTGCAGCAGAGGCCGATAACGCCGCAGCGGAAGCCACGCAGGCCGAAGGAACGCCTGAGCCGTCCGTTAATTTTGACGAAGAGCTTTCGCGCCTTTCCCGCGCCGATTCCGATGCCGCGATCATGAAGGTCTCGGAAGAGGCCGGGGCCAGGTGCGGCGCGTGCGAAGATTTCGGCAAATTCGCGAACGGCGTGAAGAAGATCATAGCCGACAGGCCAAATTTCAAATATCTTCCCGCCCTCTATTACGTGATGGCAAAGGCGAGGCTCGACGAGCTCGCATGCCTCTCATCCAGGGGCGACATAGAATCGGGGCGGGCCTACATGTCGCTTAACGACGCGTACCGTAACGAGGCGAACGAGTGCCTTGACAAGGCATTGAAGGACGCGAAATCGAAGGACCTGATGCTGGACATATCTTTCCTCAAGTTCCTTGCGACTAAAGAGGAGTTCCAGGCGCAGAAGGCCGAAGAATTCTTAAACGACATGGCGGACAAGATCTCGAAGTATTCGGACGACGCAAGCTTGAACAGGCGGCAGCTTGACCGGATGTCGGACGAATTTGCCTCGAAGGGGTTCGGCGACTACTCGCTGAAACTCAAGATAACCTATGCAAAGCGGCTTGACCCGAAATCGGCCCAGGAGATATTCGAGGATATACGCAAGGACGGCGACAAGAACTTCGCGCAGGGAAACGTCAAGGGCGCCAACGCCATCTACGACGCCTACATGAATGCGGCCCAGGGGTATTTTACGAAGGATGTCATGGCCGCGAAGGTTATGGAGATAGCCGAGAAGTATTTCGGCGCCAACCGTTATAACGAGGCGAGAAAGTATTACGATTCGTATGCCGCAAGCTATCCCGATTCGAAAGTCATCGATTACTGCAAATACAAGATAGCGCTCTGTTTCTATTTTGAGAAAAATTACGCTAAGGCCGCAAGCTCGCTCGAAGAGTTCCTCGGCGCGAACCCGAACTCAGTCTGGTTCGACCGCGCCTTCGAAACGCTCGCGCGCCTGTATTTCTCGAACTTTCCGAAAGACATCGCCATGGCGGGCGAGCAGAAGCTGGTCGACAGCTATTACAGGAAGAACATAGGCGATTTCGCCTATATCCTGATGGGGCTATTGCATTATGTAGACAAGGAATACAATAAGGCGCTCGAAGATTTTAAGAAGGTGGACCTGAACAGCGTATACTCGTACGCCGCCAATACGATGATCTCGGAGGTCAGGGATATAAAGAACGGCTCGAAGCCGTCCTACAGTTTCGGGTCGAAAGAGAGATACAGGATGTGGGAGCCGGGCAAGCCGATCACGATAGACATGGCGCCGATGGAGGCCGGGGACGCGAAGGCCTGGCTCAAAGGGTCCGGTAAGGGCGGGGATAAAAAATTGGAGATCACGTATACCGAAAACGGCGCGCCCAAGGTGACGGTGAAGCCGGGCGCAAAGATAAAATTCGCGCTGGCCACTCTTTCGGACGAGGATAAATTTTCCGAATACCTGCAGGACAAAGAGGACTTGAGCCGGCTTCCGAAGCTTGTCAAAGAGGACACCGAGAAGGACCTGCTGATACTTCAGTGGGGATGCGAAGGTGGGAAGTTTGCGGACGAGATCCAGGCGAGGGACAAGGCCTGGCAGGCGCCGGACGAGCCAGGCCTTTACAAGGTCTCGATAGCGGTGGATGACTTCGGACTTGTCCGCGCCCCGGATAAGGGCATAAGGAAGGATCCCGCGAAGGACTTCTCGCTCATGATAAACGTTGAAGGGGGCTAGAATCCAATGAGTAAAGTTTTTAACCGGATCTCTGCTGCCGCGCTCGGAGTACTTGCGTTGATATTCATATCGGCCGCCTCGGCCGATCAGGACCGCTTCTCGGTCGTAAGTGATCCTACCGGCTTCAGCATACTGGAGGCCGGCGAAAAAGGCATGTTCAATATGGGCCCGGCCATGGGCGACGTCATATCCGAAACCGAGGCGATCGCAAATAAGGACGTGCTCAAGTTCGACTACACGATATTCTCAGGCGCCATCGTCGGCATCTGGACGAAAACTTTTCCGAAAAAACTGGGCCCTAAGACCGTAGACGCGGTACGGGTGAGCGTGAAGGTCCTGAAACCGGAGCAGCTAACGCAGATATCGGTAAAGGCGGAGATCAAGGGTTATAGCGATATGCAGACGATACCGCTTAAGATAGACCCCGGATGGACGCGGGTGCGCGAAGCGGTAGACTGGGGCAGGATCGGGGAGCTTAAAGAGGTCGTATTCGTGGTAAGCCCTACCGTGGCGGCGAAGAAGTTGGAAGGCATAATATATTGCGACCTCGATTTCTACAAAATGACATTTTTGCAGAAGTATTGGGCGTTTTTCAAGGCCTGCATCGTTTTGCTGACGGGGCTCCTTATCGCGATACTGGCGGCATTTCTCGCGAAGTCATTTGGCAGGAAAAGCTCTTTGCAAAAGCCTTTGGCCAGCCCGCTCTCCGGTATCGGCCGGGACCTTCTATACGGGATATCGGCTATATTGATCATCGGGGCCGGACTATCGATCTATTCCATGGGAACGATAAGTCCGCTCGACGCAGGCTTCAGCTTAAGTTTTCTATGGGCTGCCTTAGGAGGCCTTGCAATTGCGCAGATCCTGAAGTACGGCCTGACCAAAACGTCCCTGACATCTTCAGAGGTCTTCCAGAATTTTATAGTGTCAGGGCTCATCGCCGCTTCCGCGACCAGGATGGAGATATTACAGGCGCCTTCCTCATTGGTCCAGCTCATAATGTTCAACTCTCTCATTGCCGCTCTTACCTTTATTATATATCACGCATCAAACGCCAGGCAGCTCGCCTCATCCGGCAGGGGATTAAGGCCCATCATAGGGATCCTGATAGCCGGGACGCCGTATCTGTTCAACTGGTTACTTTTGGTAGAGAATGTGAATATCCTGACCTCCTCGGTCAATACGTTGACTTTGGGCCTTCTCGCAAGCTATCCGGCAGTCCTCCTGGCGATCGGCCGGACGCTGGTCATCTTCGGTTTCAATGAGGCCATCGCAAACGGCATATGCCTGGCGACAAGGGGCAGGATGCTTGAAACGGTCAAAGCGCATCTTTCCACCCTTCTCGTCTCATTGGGGGTCGTCATAGCCCCGCTCATCGCCGACCTCGGATCGACAGGCGCCATAGCCGCATTGCCGTCGGGACTTAAGATTCTGGCGTACCTCCTGACAACGATGCTCTCGTTCGGCGGGCTCTGGGGCGAAGTCTATCTCATAACAGGCATGCTTCTCGATGCCGGTAAGCTCGTAGCGCCCTCATATCAGACGCTATCCAAGCATGTCAATGCCGGGATGAAGAAAGGCATGGCGTTCAGCGGGATATTCATGCTCATCCTTTTTGCGCTGAACATGGCCATAAGCGCCCCTATTTCTCAGAAGATGATGACGGCACTGCCGATAGTGGTGGGGTTATTTTCGGGCGCGCTGATCTTCCCGTTCCTTAAAACTATAATCGAATCTTTTGACGGCAGCCTGCCGTTCTTCGAAAGGACGCGATATAGCTATCGCGACTGGTCGCTATACGCCAGGGGCGCTGTCGTAGGATCCGGTTTTGCCTACGCCCTCACCAAAGAGATGATCGTCCGTCCGATGTCCGAGAGAATGCTCTTCGGCCTTATCGTCGGTTTTCTTGCATCAGGCGGCGTGAGCGTCCTCAGGGATATCATATATGCCTTGAAAGGCCAGGGCAAGATCCAAACCTGGAAACTATATTTCGTAGATTCGCTATTCGGGATCTTTGTGGGGAGCGCGATCGCGTTCTACATGGATGCATTACAGGTCCCGGTCATCGTCGAAAAATTCAAGTTATATATCAGCCCGATGCTTACAGGGGCTCAGTTACATCAATTCAATGCGGCTACTTTCTCTTCCGAAGGGTTTTATAATACATGGCCATTGGTCAATAAATGGGGATACATGAATTTAGGGCAATGCACCGGGGGGGTAAAGCTGCTTTTTCTCGAGTCTTTGGCCGGAGTCATCAACTGGTCGATCGCGGCGTGGCTCTTCGCAATAAACAAGGTCTTCATGCAGGCGTACTTCGAGAAGGACAAGACGCCTATCAAATTCTTTTTTTCTAAAGCGGGATTTGCGCAGCTGGTCGAGCACATGATATATGTGCTGCGGTGGGGCTTGTGGATGTCGCCGATAATATTTACCGGTCTTCGCATGATGCCGGATCCTACCTGGTATAACCAGGACGGAGCTATACGCAGCGCCTTCGCCATATTCAATAATATCACGATGTCGCCCGAGGCGTTCCGCGCGTGGAGCTTGCAAGTTTTCGTCTGGCTGATGGCCTTCGATGTTTTTCGGATACTTATATGGATGGACCACATGGGCCTGCGCGTCGCGACCCTCGTAAATTTAAGCTTCCTGGGCCTTGACCGGCTCGACGAGAAATTAGCGCGCTTCATAGGGCCTGCCGCGGCTCAGAGGCACATCCCCGATGCCGTAAAGCGCTTCGCGACATGGGCGCCGCTCTTGATCCCGTTTTACATACCGCGCGGCCAGGAGTGGGACTACGTCTGGAATACCACGACTACCATGCAGAACGCCGCGATGCAGAAGGGCGGGATAGTCTACGCGCTGCAGTCTCTCACATTCCCGGGAGCGGCGCTTCTCATCGCCGGCTCCGTGATAGCGGCCACAGCCGCCTCTTTCGTCATAAGGCGCCTGGCCGGCCGCGCCAGGTCGAAGAACGTCGTAAGCTTCGAACTGGCCAACAGGGAGTATAAGGTCATATTGAGGAAGTCGGGCGAGATATTCTCGGAAGGCATCCACAGGGAATGCGATGTATCGAGGCGCTCGTACGACCCGATGGATCCGTGCGGCAGGGTGCTTTACGTATTCGATGCGGCAGAGAAACCGGACAGCTTGGGGCGCTTCTGGCCAATCGTCGGGAATTTCCCGCATGGAAAATTCGAGGCCTCCCGCATTGAGAGATCGGATGAAGGGCTTAAGGTCGTCAATACGAGCCACGGGGTGAGGACGACCGTGAAGATAGGCCTCCCCGATAAAGAGAGTACGCTTGAGCTGTGGGAGATCACCGTCGAGAACTTGACGGATAAAACGCGCGAGCTAAAAATAGTTCCGTATCTGGAATGGGTGCTCGTGGGCGGTATCCACGACAGGTTCCATACGCAATATGCCAGGCTCTATCCGGAAATGGAATACGTCCAATCGATGAATGCGGTCCTCGCATGGCAGAAGAGCGCGAAGAATATGGGGCTTTTGGCGAGCGACGCCGCTCCCGAAGGGTTCCTGACCTCGCGCGTAGATTTCATAGGGCGAGTGCGCAGCATCTGGTCGCCGAGGATAGCGGAGACGCTCGATTTCCTGGGAGCGCGCGACACCGAACCCTATCCGACATTTGACCCGATAGGAAGTTTACTCGTAAATTGCAAAGTCGCGCCGAAGGAAAAGCAGGAAGTGCGTCTATTGATGGGATTCGCGAAGAACAAGAAGTCGGCCGTCGAGATGATATCGAAATACCTGAAGCCGCAGGCGCCCTCAAATACAGCGGTGGTCCGCGGAAATTTGAAGAGGGACCTGCTCATCGGGCACGGCGAGATACCTCCGGGGACCCCGCAGCCGTATTCGACATTTGCCGATAACGGGAACAAGCTCATTGTCCATACGCCTTTTACACCCAGGCCGATCGACCATGCCGTTTCAAACGCGATACATACAACCATGGTCACGAACCGCGGTCTTCACACGTCTTCGAACGGCAACTCCCAGCAGAACCGCCTTACTCCGGACTGGCCGGACGTAGTCACGAAGGAGATCCCGACGGAGGCGTTTTACCTTTACGATCCGGACCATAACGAATGGTACTCTCCGACGTATCTGCCGCTCGGCGACAGGCAGGCCTTGAACGAATCCGAGTTCAGCGTCGACGGCACGGCGCTCTTCCGCATGACGCGCTGGCCAATCTCGACCGAGCTTACGGTATTCGTCCCGCCGGATGAACCGACGGGAGTATATCTATTGACGATAAAGAATAATTCTTCCGCACCGAAACGGCTTAAAGTAGCATCGTACTTCCAGATGGTACTCGGATTCCAGCCGGAAAGAGCAGGTCCCTTAGTCCAGCGCCGCGACAAGTCGACGAATGCGCTCTACTTCTCGAACCCGCGTAATATCTTCCGGTCGGGATGGGCATTTGCATCGACGTCTTTAGCAGCGGAACGCGTCGAGACGAATCGCGGCAGGTTCTTCGGCTCCGGAGGGTCCGTGGCGCATCCATTTTTCGTGGAGAGGGGCAGGCCGGATACTTCTCAGGCCACTGACGCTTCGCAGGCGGCCGCTTTCCTGGGTGAGGTCAAGATCCCGGCGCGCGGAGAGGTAGCCGTGTGCGTTATTCTCGGGCAGTCAGATGATAAGAGAGAAGGCGAGCAGTTAGTCAGAAAATATAAAGATGTCGAAGCGGCCCGCAAGAGCCTCGCGGAGACTAGGAAGTGGTGGCTCGGCCTGATGTCAACGCTTGAGGTTCAGACAAATTCGCCTGAATTCGACCGTTACCAGAACTGGCTTAAATACCAGGCGCTAGCGGAACGTATATGGGCGAGGCGCGGCTTCTACCAGACGAGCGGCGCGTACGGTTTCCGCGACCAGCTCCAGGATACCGTGAACCTCATCTGGGTCGATCCCAAGTTAGCGCGCAAACAGATAATTTTGCACGCGTCGCAGCAGTTTATCGAAGGCGACGTCTACCACTGGTTCTTCACGCTTACCGACGGCAGGACCGCATTTTCATGCCGTT
>Ga0315284_10015723_pt1 | contig 10752 bp, 1 predicted proteins | sample YL17G09_16_MG_FD_203696 | JGI IMG/M metagenome (GOLD analysis project Ga0315284, IMG submission 203696) | Sediment microbial communities from Yellowstone Lake, YNP, Wyoming, USA - YL17G09_16 | ecosystem: Environmental > Aquatic > Freshwater > Lake > Sediment | place: USA: Wyoming | collected...
TTTAGCGGTGAATTCGCCACCAACGGGCCCACAAACAGAGTGCTTACTACTGCGGCAACCTACAATGAACCGTCGTATGGGAATGGCTTCTCCAATGCATGGACTATGGGGGTAGCGGGCCATGCACGGTATACAAACTCAGCGCCTGACCTCTCTGCAGATACATCAGTCCCGAAAGATTATCGAGTCTCGATGTCAGAGGCCTATACCAATGGAAATCTGAAAGATCCCTACCGTGTGAGCGGAACAGAACACCCGCAAAAATATGCTGCGGGATCCGAACTGTATATGACCGATTGTAATGCGGGAGTAACCAAATCTATAACGGTGAAAATCCCGACAACGGTTGGGCTCCGATGGGCACAGGGATCCCAGCATGAAATTAACTGGGAAGTAAACGCCATAACGGGGAATGTGGACATTTACCTGATGAAGGCGGGGTCAGAAGCATCACCGGGTTACTTAATCGCTACTGTACTTGCCAATCAGGGTTCCTATTCATGGACTGTTCCGGATGCGCAGACCATAGGAACTGATTACAAGATTCGGGTACGAACACGAGACAGTACTACAAGTGGCAACAGCGGAAATAACTTTGAAATCTACGCAAAATCTGCCACTCCTGCCGACAATCAGGGCGGTCTGACGTTCTCTACCGTTCCGACAGGAGCCAGTATCTACCTCGATGGATCGACAACAAGCTCGGGGACGACGGCAAATCCCTTAACCGTAACTGGCCTGAAGCAGGGGGAGCACCGGGTAATAGTGAAACTGTCAACGTATTATGACCAATCGTATCTGGTAACCGTCACAGCCAAGGTTACAACTACCGTTTCGACCTGGAGGCTGGACAAGATAGAATCTGATACAAACGGTGCACCCTTGGACTGGATCCCCTTCGGTGGCATGGAAATTACGTCCGATCCGGATGGAGCTAAAATCTGGATTGATTACGATTTAACAGATAACATCCCGGCAGTGTATAAAGGAGATGCAATCGGTGAAGCAAAATTGGATCTTCCACCAGGAAACTACGGTGTATACGCGACAAAAGATTACTACCTACCATCTGTGACACAAATCGTACCCGTCGAGGTTTACTCTTTCGACAGAAATCGAGTTCGTGTTCACCTCACGCTCCTTCCGTTACCCAACGTTGTACCGGTCGTGAACGCCATAGCAGATGCGACAATTACCCGGGGTAGCACATTTTCCCAAGGTGGTTCCTTCACAGATCCGGACACTAATCCTTGGACTGCAACTGTTAATTATGGGGATGGATCCGGTAACCAGCCCCTCCCCCTCACTGGTAAGACTTTCACGCTCAGTCATACGTATGTGAATGTTGGTCAGTATACCGTCACGGTTACGATAGATGATCACGCGGGTGGAGTAGGCACTGACACAGCGATTGTTAAAGTGGGTTACACATTTGCAGGATTTTATCAGCCGATAGATATGGGAAAGGTTATGAATGAGGCTAATGCCGGGAAGACTATCCCCGTTAAATGGCAATTATCAGATGCGAACGGACCTGTCAATGATCCTGCAAGTTTCGTCAACCTTACGTCCTCCAAGGTCAATTGCGGAACAACAACCCCACTCGATGCCATAGAAGAATATAGTACTGGTAACTCAGGCCTTCAATCTTTAGGAAATGGGAACTGGCAGTATAATTGGAAGACTGACAAATCATATGGAGGAACATGCAGGATAATGTATGTAAACTTTAACTCCGGTGAGACATCACTACAAACCACGTTCAAATTCAAATGAGGATCTATTGTTCAACAAATCCTCCTCATTTTTTGTAAGGGCACAACCTGAAAAATGTTCTTTATTTTTGTATTCTCCATCCATTAACTTTCACGTTCCGGAACGTAATCAACGTCATCAATAACACCGTTACTCAAAAACAGTAACTGATGCTGTGGCGTGCCAGGCAGAAAAGTCTTCATCCAAGTTGATGCAGAATAAACTACCCTCTTCACTCTCTTTTTTCCTGCTATAGTATCAGGATCAGATAGCACGTACGCCAATGGAAACCTGACGGCACAGGTATTTTCTAATATTATTCAGAGCGGCGGTCAATATCCCTCAGATAAACCCGTATTCCGATTTCGATGAGTAATTTATTCTGGTTTATCCTTGCTGGTTGAGGATTTTTCCAAAAATATCAAGAGATCAGATTCAAAGAATCCAAAGTATAAAAAATATTAGTAGCCATGCAGCGGTGCAAAGCGAAATTGTATTAATGTTCTAAATATTTCATAATTAATTATTCAGCTCACTAAAATAATTCAGGTATCTTTCAGCCATCATGATGACTGCGAACTGTAGCTGAAGTTTGGGAAAAAATAGCGAAGTGAAGCATGAGGCAGACACATAGAGTCAAGGGTATTGAATCTCTCTTTTTCACTCTGGTTATTGTCCAAGGTGTGCAACGCTCTCAGGGAAACAGCGATCTCTACCACGGAGATGGTTAAGAATGGAAGACAAAAACAACTTGAATAAGAATATTTTAAGATTTAGCCGTCAGGCACTTATCATTTTTATGATACTCACTTGTTCGATTCTGGTCATTGGAATCGTGCAGGCCGACCAAGCCGTGGTCCCAAGGGATCAGACGGGGTTTGATATCGCTTTTAGTTCATCTATAATGGAAGAGTCAGATATTTCAACGAGTGGTACTACTTTCTTGAGCGTATGGAGATCCCCGACAGGATCTATTGTTGGACAGTTTTTCAGTATGGACGGTACTAAAATCGGGACAAATCCACAGGTATTTCCTACGGGTACACGTCCATCTGTTGAATCGGATGGATCCCAGTACTTAGTAGTGGATACAGTATCCAGTTCAGTCTATGGAAGATTCATTGACAATGATGGGAATATGGGAGTGTCATTTCTCGTCGGATCCGGTAGTAACACCGCGAGTTCACCAGAAGTCGTATATGATTCTGATGATGGAAAATTCCTCGTAGTGTGGGACCAGTGGGACGGTTCATTTAGACAGCAGATATGGGGCTGCTTTGTCTCTTCATCGGGCATTGTTGGGACTAAGTTCATTATCAGTGACGTCAACAGACACAACTGGCACCCGATCGTTACGTATGGAAATCACCAGTTCTTTGTTGCATGGACAAGTGAAGAAGCGAGCAATAGCCTTAATCGTGATATCCATGGAATCCGTTTGGCTACCGACGGAACTCCCATTGACTCTTCTGATATTCTGATTTGTACTGCACCGTTGGGTCAGGACCTTGGAGCGTGGGGCACCAGTGGGATTACCTTCGATGGGACGAATTATATTGTTATCTATAGGGATTTTGCCCATAGTACAGAAGAACAATTACACGGCGCACGAATTTCTACGGGTGGACTTTTATTGGATGGTCCCTCTGAAACCGGAGGTAAACTGATTCCCGGGTTCGACAATGGAGTATGGGAGTCCCAGATTGTCTTTGATGGAACATCCCGTCTTCTGATTGGGGATAGACCTTTGAAAAGTGCCCATTTGGACAGCGAACTGAATGTTATAGATTCAGCACTCATAGTCACCCCTAGTAAATATGGTACTTATCCGAGACTGGTATCTGGCGGAGGAAAATTCTTTTTAACCTGGGTATCCGGCAGCGGCGGTCCATACACACTTAAGGGACAGATTCTCGTCTATGATGAGCATCCTGTCGCCGTCACCGGGCCGGACAAGATCGTAAATCTCGGCCAAATAGTATCATTGGATGGCTCAGCGAGCAACGATCCTGACCATAACGAGCCATTGACGTATTCATGGTCATTTGTGTCACGACCGGCCGGAAGTGTGGCAAGTATCACGAATCCATTAACTGCAACACCTTCCTTCACTCCTGATAAATTGGGTGATTATGTGGTTCAATTGATAGTGAAGGACACGTACCTGCTTGCCAGTGCACCCAAAACAATTACGGTTACAGTAACGGGGCCCTCGACTCCCGTCCATAATATACTCAGAGGAACGAATTTCGTAACCATCCAGGCAGCGATCGATGATAGTGCTACGGTGGCTAATGACGTAATCACCGTTGACAGCGGCACGTATGCACCGTTTACCGTGAATAAACAAGTAACCATCAGAGGTATAAGCGACGGTTCCGGTCTTCCTGGAATAAAAGGAACCTCGACACTTCCTGCGATTACCACCACAGTCCCCTATGTCAACCTTCAAGATTTAATTGTAATTACTAACCCCCCGAATGGAAATACGGGTGTGTTTATTCAAGCAACAGCAGACCACAATACATTAACAAATATCGCCGTTCAGGATTGTGGTGTAGGAATATGGATAGAAGGTCCTTTTAGCACGATAGATGGCTCCACAATTACCCAAGGAAAGCATGGCATCCTTCTTTATTCGAATAATAATGTGGTCAAAAATTCTGTATTTGATGGGATGTCTTATTCGGGTATAACGTTAGGTGATGGTCTTTCAGATACTGTGAATTTTATTCAAGATAATACCTTCAGGAATATGCCAGCTGTCGGTACCGTTCCGGCAATTGCATTATATAGTCCCTATAATTATATCATGAGAAATCATTTTGACAATAATTACCTGGCTATTATTACCTATCCGGGTGCGGATGAAAATTATATAACGGATAACCATTTCTGGAATTCCCCGGTGAATGGCGAAGGAGAAACTAACCATTGGAGTGAATCCGGAAGGATTCCCGGTACCAATATTATCGGCGGTCCTTATATTGGCGGCAATTACTGGGGAAATACTGGTGGTACAGGCTGGTCTCAGACGTGTACTAATAACGGGTACGGGATGTGTACGGTAGGATATATGGTCGTCACTTCCCCTCCCAATGGTGACGGTTACACGCTGACGGACACCGTTGCAAATCTCCCGACATTCGATTCAGCTGCGACTGACAGTGCCGGGAATCATATCATCATCTATTTCTCTGAAGCGATGGCCGACCCTCCCGGTATCGCTTTTGAGTATTTCAGTTACTATATTAATGGTGGGGGAAATCTTGGGTTCTCTTCAGCCGCTCTCGATCCGATGGATTCCCACAGGATCATTCTGACCGTAAGCGGCCCGGCGATTGCGTATGGGGATGGGGTTAAGGTCAGTTATACAAAAGGAACGGGCTTAGGACCGGTAACCTCCTCTGATGGCGTTTATCTTGCATCTTTTACCCCTCAATTTGTACAAAATTTCGTACCGACTGCGCCAACAACAGCTCTCCACTTGAGGGCGCTCGTGGTGAACACCAACGGTGGAACAGCGCTTGCAACCGATTGGACTCTCGCAGCAGCTGGAACGACTCCTCTCTCAGGTCCTACACCGGTTGACAGTGGCGCAGGATTCTCAGCTGGGACCTACACCCTCTCAGAATCCGGCGGACCTGTCGGATACCAGGCGACTCCATGGGAATGTGTGGGTGGTACACAGAATGGTGATCAGATAACTGTCGCTGCGGGACAAGATGTAACCTGTACCCTCACGAACTGGAATCTCATCCCGTCCCTTAACTTGATTAAAAATATTGTGAACACCGGTGGCGGAACACATGCTGCAACTGAATGGATGCTCAATGCAGCCGGTCCGACCCCGATCTCCGGTATGGGAGCGGTTTCCAGCGGCTCATCCTTCTCAGCTGGAACCTACACCCTCTCAGAATCCTCCACACCTGCCGGATACACACCGAGTGCATGGAATTGTGTTGGCGGAGCACAGAATATCAACCAAATTACCGTTGGTCTCGGAGAATCCGCAACCTGTACCATCACGAACACTTACAACCCGCCGGCAACAGCCCAACTCACGCTGGTAAAGACAGTTATCAACGACAACGGTGGTACGAAAGTAGTCACAGACTTCCCTCTCTTCGTTGGCTCTACCGGTGTCTCCTCTGGCGCAAAGATTGTATTCACTCCCGGTACTTACACGGCAAGTGAGACCCAACAAGCCGGATACACTGCCTCAGTTTGGGGCGGAGACTGTGCTGCTGGTGGTTCAATCACCCTTGCACCAGGAGATGACAAGACCTGTACTATCACGAACAACGACAACCCGCCGGCTGCACCCGTTGCTAGCTTTACTGCCAGTCCAACAACCGGACCAGCTCCGCTGGTCGTTCAGTTCACGGGCGCATCGACCGGTGGCACCCCCGACGGCTATGCATGGTTCTTCGGAGACGAGCCATTCACGAACGCGTGGACGCAGCAGACTGCAGGTGCCGTTTGGCCGGCAAGAATGTTTTCCAGCAGCGTTGCGATGCCGGACGGCAGCATCGTGATCATGGGTGGAGATGGCGGCTCTTATGGCTTTTTCAATGACGTGTGGAGGTCAACAGACAACGGCGCTTCGTGGACGCAGATGAAGCCTAACAATGCAGGGGGATGGTCGCCAAGAAGCGATGCAAGCAGCGTCGTGATGGCGGACGGCAGCATCGTGCTGATGGGCGGTGCGGTTCCTGGGGGATCCAACTACATCGGTACGAATGACGTATGGCGGTCGACGGATAAGGGCGCATCTTGGACTCAGGTGAGCACGATTGGACCCATGTGGCCGGCAAGATTCAGCCATCGCAGCGTGGTTATGGCGGACAACAGCATCGTCCTGATGGGGGGAAGCCCGGATTTCACTAACCCCTATTTCCATGACGTGTGGCGGTCGACGGATATGGGCGTTCACTGGTCGCAGCAGACCGCAACTCCCGGTTGGTCGGGACGAGCTGGTCCTGAAAGCGTGGCGATGCCAAACGGCAACATCGTGATGATGGGAGGTCACGAAACCGGTTGGGGTGAGTTACCTCGTGATGACGTGTGGCTGTCGACGGATAAGGGTGAGACATGGACTAAGGTGACCGCGAATGGCCTCATGTGGTCGGCAAGATACGGTCATAACATTGTCGTGATGCCGGACGGCATCATTGTGCTGATGGGTGGTAATGACGGCACTGGAGCGAAGAATGACGTGTGGTTGTCAACGGATAGCGGCGCTACGTGGACTCCGCGAGCGAATTTTGGGACGTCGGGAAAATTCGGTCATAACAGCGTGGTGATGCCGGACGGTAGCATCGTGATGATGGGCGGTAGTGACATCAGCGGACCGACGAAGGACGTATGGCGGTTCAACCCGGTCGGAACATCGGCAAAGAGCCCGCCGCACACCTTTGCCACGGTAGGGTCCTATAATGTAGTGATGACGGCATTCAATTCCGGTGGGTACAGCCGTGCGAATGGGATGATTACGGTGACGGGTGCGACGGGTAGCATTACTGTTACTTCCGACCAATCAGGTTCCGATGTCTATATTGATAATGTATTAAAGGGTCAGACAGGTCCTGCCGGCAATACTTTTACTGGTATACCCGAGGGAACCCGTCAGGTGAAAGTCACGAAAACCGGGTACTTTGATGCACAGCGGCAGGTAACTGTAGTAAGCGGAGTGCCAGTCTCGGTGTTAATCACGATGGATGCAATTCCTTCAACATCCGTCCTTAATCAGAAGGTGATTGATGCCGTTGACGTAGTGCTGGACCAGAAACTGCATTATGACACAACTGGTGTGACTGTGTCAGCAGTCAAGAGTGTGTTTGACTCACCACCAACGGTTCAATTGTACTGGGGACAGCCCACACTCACCTTTGCGACCAGTTCCTGCTCTCTCGTTGCAACTGACCACGGCCCGAATGCCAACGGGGAACGCCCGATCACGTATTACTGTGTGGATGCAACTGGAACGATTACTGAAACAAAAGAAGGCAATTCACCCTCAACGAATTATGCGTTCACTCAGGCCGCAGGAGAAGCTTTGGATGTAGGAGAGGATTGGATCCCCTTCGACCCGGACGCTTGGGAACCCACAACATGTACCGAAAACTGCGACAATTATTATGCCGTCCTCATATCCGGTGGGACTGACAAGAATCAAAATTACCGGCGATACTGGAATGATATTGCGTTCATGTATATTGCCCTGATAGAGTACGGTTACCGGGCTGATCATATCACCGTGCTGATGTCCGATGGATCAAACACTGCCGCGGACCGTTGCATCGCAACATCAGGAACTACGTGTACTCAATGGGATAGTTCTCCGCAAAATCTTGATGGCATTGGCGGAAACGAAGTGATTACAGCAGCAACGAAAGCTGATGTGCAAGCTAAACTCAGGACGCTGAAAACCGGACTTACCTCGAGTAATAAACTGTTCATATTTACGACTGGTCATGGCGGCGGGGATAACGCCGGTGGTTCAAATCTCAAGCTCTGGAATAGTGAGCAGATTACCGATAGTGAGTTCTTTGGCACATTGTACGGGACTGGTAGTGGTGAAACGGCCGATGCGAATGGCATCCCCTCTCTTAACATGGTAATGGTGCAATGTCAGGGTGGAGGCTTTAGCGGTGAATTCGCCACCAATGGGCCCACAAACAGAGTGCTTACTACTGCGGCAAACTATAATGAACCGTCGTATGGGAATGGCTTCGCCAATGCATGGACTATAGGGGTAGCGGGCCATACCCGGTACACAAATCCACAGTTTGACCTCTCTGCTGACAGCAGTAAAGATCTACGCGTCTCGATGTCAGAGGCCTACACCTATGGAAATCTGAAAGATCCCTACCGTGTGAGCGGAACAGAACACCCGCAAAAATATGCTGCGGGATCCGACCTGTATATGACAGATTGTGTAGCGGGAGTAACCAAATCTATCACCGTGAAAATCCCGACTTCGGTTGGGCTCCGATGGGCACAGGGATCCCGGCATGAAATTACCTGGGATGTGAACGCCTTAACAGGGAATGTGGACATTTACCTGGTAAAGGCGGGGTCAGAAACATCACCGGGCTACTTAATCGCTACTGTACTTGCAAATCAGGGGTCCTATCCCTGGACTGTTCCGGATGCGCAGACAGCAGGAACTGATTACAAGATTCGGATACGAACAAGAGACAGTACTACTATTGGCAACAGCGGAAATAACTTTGAAATCTACGCAAAATCTGCCACTGCTTCCGACAATCAGGGTGGTCTGACGTTCTCTACCAGTCCAACGGGAGCCAACATCTACCTCGATGGATCGGCAACAAGCTCGGGGACGACGACCAATCCCTTAACGGTAACTGGCCTGACACAGGGGGAGCACCGGGTAAAAGTGACGATGTCAGGGTATTATGACCAGTCGTATCTGGTAACCGTCACAGCCAAGGTTACGACTATAGTGCCGACCTGGACGCTGGACAAGGTCGATACTACTGCAAACGGTGACCCGTTGGACTGGTCACCCTTCGGTGGCATGGATATTATAACCGACCCGTATGGAGCAGAAATCTGGATTGATGAGAATATTCACGATTCAAACCCGGCAGAGTTTAGAGGAATAGCACCAGCGTTGTTGAATCTTGCACCGGGAGAATACCAGGTGTACGCGAAAAAAGACGGCTACCAGCAATCCGCGACACAACCTGTAACCGTTGTGAGTTACTCTCTCTTAAGAGATCCGGTGCCTGTTGAACTCACACTTCCACCATTACCCAATGTTGCACCGGTCGTAACCGCATTATCGAACGCGGCTCTCAACACGGGTGGCACATTCAGCCAGGCCGGTACCTTCACCGATTCGAACACAGATGATACCTGGACTGCAACCGTCAATTACGGTGAAGGTGGCACAGTTCCTCTCACTCTCACCGGACAGACATTCAGTCTCAGCCATGTATACGCGAGCAACGGAGTGTTTACGGTCACCGTTGAAGTGACTGATAAGAGTGGAGCGAAGGGTTCAGGTACCGCCACGGTAACGGTCACAGCAGCCAATACGAAACCCGTGATCAATGAAATCCTCGTGCCGACTGATCCGGTCCGTATCCCTCAAACAATTACGGTCACAGCTACAGTGACGGATGTGGGTAACCGTGATCCCTTAACAGCCGTCTGGAAGTGGGATGACCCTTCACTACCCGTACAAACACAGACAATCAATACGGATCCGACTACTGGAAAAGTCACGTTCTCGATACAACATCCTATAAATTCGCCCGACGTGTACAAGGTCAACCTTACAGTAACCGACAGTGGCGGTCTGTCGGATTACAAGGCAGCCCCAATCTATATTGCGGGATATGACCCGAGCGCCGGATATGTAATTGGAGCGGGGACGATTGTTTCTCCTGTAGGAGCGTATTTACCGCAACCCACATGGGGGGGAACCGGGTACTTTGGATTCGTCTCGAAATACAAGAAGGGAATATCCAGACCGCAAGGCGTTACTGAGTTCTATTACGATGCCGGTAACATGAACTTCTTCTCGGATAACTATGATGTACTCGTTGTTGCCGGGAATAAAGCGTGGTATAAAGGCTCCGGTCGGATCAATGGTCAGGGCGATTATGGTTTCCTGCTGACCGCTACCGACGGAGCGTTAGCACCAAAGGGATCCGATAAATTCCGTATTAGGATCTGGAGTAAGAACCCAGTCAAGAGGGTTTATGATACTATGATGGACCTGCCGGACGATGCAGACCCAACCACACCACTCAAGTGGGGATTCATAGTCATCCAAAAATAATTTTCATTTTTTTGAGATATTAAGACCTGAACAAAATCCTCATCACCCCAATTCTCCGACGTGATCGCGTTGGCGGGTAACAGCGGGCGTCCGTCTGCCTTTCGCACCCTCCTGCGATATAAATGAGGTGGCAAAAAAAGTGACCAACCGGAGCCCGCTAATTGCAGGATCTGAATCCG
>Ga0315284_10015725_pt1 | contig 10751 bp, 21 predicted proteins | sample YL17G09_16_MG_FD_203696 | JGI IMG/M metagenome (GOLD analysis project Ga0315284, IMG submission 203696) | Sediment microbial communities from Yellowstone Lake, YNP, Wyoming, USA - YL17G09_16 | ecosystem: Environmental > Aquatic > Freshwater > Lake > Sediment | place: USA: Wyoming | collected...
AAATGTAATTTAACCAAATTTACTGCAATCATAGTAATCATTCCGTCAAATCATAAATTAAACTCTCAATCTCTGTATAATAATCAATTTTTTTATCTTTACAAAAGTTTATTTCATTGCATGAACCAATCGAAGTCGTATACCCTTCAATACACAAAGCCGCATCGCATCTTTTTAATATTTCCAAATAGCCTGTTAAAAAATTTTCATCCGGTATTGAACCAGCAAAAAAATGAGTATTCGTATGCGGGCATATAACGGCAAATCCATTTTTCCATAACTTCAATGCCGCTTCTTCAGCTCTTCTTATATTCTGTTCTATCAACCATACATTTTCAGCCCGAAATGGACCAATAATATAAATGAGTTTCATACTTACCCCTTTATTAAATGTAAATAATGTATTTTTCTCTTTTACTCTAAATCAATCTTCCATTGTTTTTCAAGTTCTAATATTCTTTGACATAATACATATACAAGTTTATCACCTGTTAAATTGCTACATGGTTTATTATTTCTTAATACTTCAAATTTAAAAGGTTTATCTTGTATAATAACTTTATACTTTCCATCTTCTAATTTTATTTCTTTATGATCAAAATTTTTTCCATGTATATTACCGCTTATTTGTTTTCCTCTAAAAACCGGTCTTTCTTTTTCATCAGAATTTTTTTCCATAATCATCCCCTTTCAAAATAATTGCATCCTTTTACACAACTGCACCATTTATTTTTTCCGTCTGTCGCTAAATGGTACCTTCCGCATTCAGGACATAATTCACCATGCAGTATATGAGCTAAATTTTTATTTCCCGTTTTTTTTGCTCCTTTCGTTTTTCGAACCATTGATACATTATTTCCAGCATTACTGTTATCACCAATCCGATTATTATTGACAATAGAAGAATAATTAGTATCACTATCAATAATGGTATTATTAATATTTCCATTTTTCAACCCCTCTTCCCATTCATTTATTTCTAACCATTCATCTTCAGTCCATTTATAACACCACATTATACCTATTGCTCTTTGACCTGTTTTCTGATTTTGCATTCTCAAAATAATATCTTTTTCTTCTGTAAATTCGATATACAACTTCGAAAAATCACCCGTATCTTCAGATATCTTCATGATCGTATCAATTAACGGTAGTAATCTTTTTGCATTTACAATTAATTGAATGCTCTTTTTATTGTTCAAACATCTATTATACATCTTTCTATAATCAGGATAACTCATTGGATTAATTTTACCGTCAATACTCCTTTTTCTTGCACCATCATATAACTCAAATCTTACCGTTTTTTCATCTTTACAAATAACTTCAGAATGTTCAAGCATACCTTGAAAGCGTATATCATTTGGAATATTTTTCAATACCTCCTTTGCAGTATCACTTGTAATAGTAACACCATTCGATTTTTCATCATTAAATATACTCTTCAATTTCAATTTAGTATCATCAGGAACAGGCGAAACGGCAATAAAAGACTTTCCGTTTCCTCCAATACTACTTCCATTTTCTTCTATTCTTACACAATCCAATACAGGTATTTGCTTATCAACTTTCGTCAAATTAACTACAAGTAAATTTGATTTACTTATGATCATCTTGGACCTCATACTTTTTTAAAATAAATATGATAAACTCTTCGGAATATTCCCCTGTTTCATAATTTTTTCCAAAATTGCCAGTTTCATTATTAAACTCAATTAAAAGTTCTTTTATCTTATCTTTCATAATTAAACCTCCGTATATAAATAAAGTTCAATACCACTTACTAACCGTTTATCAAAATATTGAAATGTACGTTTAATAGTTTGCTCTTTATCTAAAAATACTTTAATATTATTCGTAAATTCAACAATATCTAATATTTTTGAACATCCGCATTTTGTAATAAGAAGAGCTTTCATTTTTTAATCCTTTTAATTAAATGTTTATTACGACATGCGACATATCCTACATAATTAGGACAATTTGACATTGGATCATCTTTAAATTTTATATACTTTCTAAAATTTCCACATTTATCAATTATACATTTGCACGATACATCTTTCATACTTTAATCTCCTTATTTTCATAAACCGGTTTTTCACAATTCATAACTTGATACGATGCAGATATATTAATAAGTTTTCTTTCATCGTAAGAACTACAATTTATTATATTATTGTTTTCAACATCGAATTCAAAAAAATCAGGTGAGCATTTAGTATTATCATTTAAATACGTATCACATAAATTAATTTTAGTATTCATATATTACCACCATATCCTTTCCAATATTTTAACAGGGTTGAATTTAATACCATCTTCTTCTAATCTTTTAATTGCTTTACTAACTTTATTAAATTTGCATTTAAAAACAAACTTTATTTTATTTCTTGTAGTCACACGACCTTTTATTTTTTCATATTTAATTCCAAAATATTCATTGACGATTGCTTGCATATTATCGGCAAATTGAATATATCCTCCTATTGTTACCTTATCAGAAAAAAGACTATATTGAAAACCTATTACCATATCACTTTGAGTATTGCATAAAAAACCTTTCATAATTATTTATCCTTTCTTTTTAAAATAGTTTATAATACCAACAGATTCTTTTTTATCTTTTGAAGTTCCTTTGATTAAACTATCAACAAACTTTTTATGAAAATCAAATATATTATCGACTAATTCATTTAGTTGATTATCTGTTATATGAATTTGTATACTATTTATAATATTATATAATTCTTTTTTTGCACTCATAACTACTTTTCCTTTCTTTTATTACATAGCAAGTAAAATGCATTTAACTCATTGATTTTAATCTCAATTTATATTACATTATTTCATAATTCATTGATTTCAAAATGCTTAAAAAAAAATCTTACATAAAATCTTACATACACAACATAAGACAGGGTATCTCTCCATTTTTATTCCTTCTTTACTTATATTATCCATATATTATTATTATTTGTAAATTTAAGCTATATAATAGAAAGAAAACAAAAATTGAGATACTCCGTCTAGTATACATTATGTAAGATTTTATGTAAGATTCCGCAAAATGATAATTCATTTTGTTTAAAATCAATAAGTTATAAAAAGTATTCATAATCGTTTTCCAAATTGACCATTTTTACAACTTTTCGATAACAATGAAAATATTTACAAAAAATAACGTTATTAATCAATGACTTACAATCATAAGACAAATGATAAAACGGTAAGACATTGATTTTAAACAAGTTCTTTTTTAATATGTCAATCATTTTTAATCCTTTAAAAACTACGTAAGTCATTGAATTGTATATCATATCAATTTACAATTCTTCAATTTTACTGTTTTATTCAATTTTTCCATAACATTATTAGAATCAATTACATAGTAAAACCAAAGTCTTTTTCCATTAAAATATGCTTCTTCATATTAAATTATTATTCTGTCAATTTTTTTGATCATTTTTCTGATTATTTTTTACTTTCAAATCTTTATTTTTACAGTTCATTTTCTTAATCTTTTGTATAAAATTATTAAATTTTGCACTATTATCAATTATTTGTTCCTTATTAGACTTTTTTATTTTCATAGTTTTTCTTTTCATAAACATTCAACTCTCGCTGAAGTATCATTACCATCATTTAATACAATACTGATTACATGTATATCCTGCTCGAAAAACATTCCTCTTACAACTCTTTCCAGTGTCAACACAATATTTTCGCAAGTCGGTTGATAGGGCATCACGAATACTTTCTGATGATTATTTTTAATTCCTAAAAAATGACATGCTTTCTGAATGTTTTCATCAAATTCATTTATGATTAATGCATGATCAAGATTATTGAATATCCAAAAATCAACTTCATCATATTGTGATTTAAACAATACAGTATCCTTTTCATTTAAACACAAATTATTAATATGTGATAATCCTTTCTGCAAAGTAATATCAACTTTAAAAGTATGACCGTGAATGAAACCTTCTTTCGATTCATCATTATAATTTCTATGTGCTGCATTAAATATAAATGATATTGTTGTTCTAATCTTGTTCATAACGTCTACTCCTTCTAAAATTAATGAATAATCAAATCAGTGAAACCGGAGCTTTTTGACCACTGGGAAAGAACGTCAATTAGTGCATCTCTCTCATTTTTCTTGCACTCAATTTTTACAGTGCAATCCTCATTATCAATTCTTTTCAAATCCTTTTCTATAAAAAGTATTTTTAAATCTTCTTCGGAAAAACCGGAGAACTCTTCTAATCGTTTTTTATTATGTCCTGTCATATCAATAATATCTTCACGAACGAATAATTCCCTTAATGCATCTTTATCAAATTCAGACCATTCACTGCTTTTATTATCGAATGCTCCGGCCAAATCCGCTTCAGCTTTACTTATAAAATCTTTCCACAATACCCAAATATTCTTCTGTTTAAGAATTTTTGTTATTGCTAAATACATTCCATTTCCAACTCTTATTTGTTTATCAACAGTCCATACTACCGCCGGTCGCCATTGTCCATAAGTTTTAATACCTTCCGCGAGCCTTTTTATTTCAGAGTCAGTATGCTTTTTTACGTTTCCTTCCCACAATTTAATACTGTCAACAGACACCAATTCAAGATTTGCTTTCATATCTTCACTTAAAATTGGTGATTCTAGCTTTTTTGTATTTACTTTGATAGCCATAAGTCACTCCCTTCCTTTCGTAAGTTTGCTCTTTCCAGAGTCTTGTTTGCCAAATCGTAATATGTTTTACTGATTTCAGATCCAATAAAATTTCTATTCATTAATTTCGCAACTTTTGCAACAGTCCCACTGCCTAAAAATGGATCATATATCAAATCTCCTTCATTCGACCATGATGTAATATGATCAATAACCAATTGTTTAGGGAATACTGCCGGATGAATACTCCCACTTTCCTTATTATCTGAATTATCATTTGATGTTATTTCCCAAACGTTATTTCTAATTTTATTTTCTCTTGTAATAAAACTTTTTTCTTTTGTTAAACTTCCGTTTATTTCTCTTGTAGACACGTAATTATTAATTTTATTTGCTGTTATACATTTAATACGTAAAGGATTAAACGTATTATTTTTACCTTTTCGAAATACAAACATGTATTCAAAAGATGGATTATATCTACATTTTAATATTGATGGTCTGCAAACTGGAGTGCATTTTTTATAATAAATCATAGTGTCAAGTAATTTAAATTTACACTCTTCAACAAAATAAATTACCTGTTTGAACGATGATAGTGATTCACAAAAATCTTTAGTTTCATCCTGAACAACCCATACAATAATTCCACCATCTTTCATTATTCTATAAAGACCTTTTGCAATATCTTTGAATATTTCAAAGTCCCATTTGCAATTTTCATACATTCTTCTATTGTCATAAGGTGGTGAAGTCAGTATCATATTAACAAAATTATCCGGCATTCTTTTAATAGTTTCAATACAGTTTTCATTATAGATTCGATTAATTTCAATCATTTGTATACCTCAAATTTTTCACATAAAATTGATTTATAAGAAAATATTCTATTTCGTTCATTAATAAATTTCTCATATTTTAATATTCCCCATTGTTTAGCCATTACATTCGCTATTCCTAAAAAAGTTTTACTTCTTCCTTCACTTCTATTTTTAGCAGAAAATTGATTATACCATTTGGGAACTCTTTTACCACTTTTACATATATAATATTCACCTTTATCAACAACATTAATATATCGAAGAAATGGTAAATTTTTCAACCATAAACAAGTTTTTTTACTAAATTCATCCCCAAACATCCAAGGATTAATTATCTGATCTGGTTGACGTATAACAGTATTAATAATGCCAACTGGATTTTCAATGCATATTCGACTAATTTTTGCATTCATAAGATATTCTACAAATTCAACTGCTTTATCTTGTTTCTCTTTTCTTCCTTTATTTGTAAACCACCTTGCACCTGATGTACATAAATATGTACAAGGTGGATGAGCGATCATTAAATCAAAACCATTATTTATTACGTCTTTTACATCTCCTTTAAAATGAGGTCCAGGAACTTCAGTATCTTTTAAATCACACGAAATTGCATCATGTCCTAATTTTAAAAATGCATCTCTTACTCTTCCTGAACATTCACATGCAACTAATATTTTCATTATGAGTACAGCCCCCCACTTTCAATCATTTGTATACCTTAAACCTTTCAATTTGATTTTTCTTTTTCAATGGTAGATAATCATTCCATGCATCTTTCATAGACTTGTATTTCCTCCACATAAAAGAATCAATAAATCTTTTAAAAGACCTTTCATACCAATTTCTTGTAAATGGCATTATATATATGTCAAAACCATTATCTTTTATCACTTGACATCTATGCAAATCTTCTTCGATTGTTGTATCAAATCCGATTAGTACATAAAATGTACCATGAATTTTAAATTTTTTAAGAATATTAATTCCTCTAATAATTTCTTTTTCATCTTTTATTCTATCCCATGCAAAATGAATTCTATTTGCAAATGTCATTTGTTTTAAAAATGATGCTTTCTCATCGTCAATTAATCTTACATCATAACCATTTTCATCTACAACTATTAAATTCTCACTTAAAATTTCTTCAAACGTCAATTTCCAATATTTATCAGCGAATGTATTATTATTCAATAAGCAAATTTTATTAAAATTGATATTGTGAAATTCAAATATAGAATGATGATCATTATCAGGATGTTTCATTATTGGTACTTTACAAAATGAACATCGTCGTATACATGTTCTATAAGAATATCCTAAAGAATAATCAATATTAAATAAAGTATAATCAGGTTTGCAAGTTTCAACTTCATTTGATAATACACTATCTAAAATTGCCGGACCTCCATAAACATCACCTTTTAATCTTCCTATTGACTTATTAAAAAGTAAACTTACAAAAGAATAATCGCATTTTTTAAATGAATTTAAAAAGACAGTATTACCGATTCTTTTTTGATAAGTAGATATTTTCATTAATGCAAGATTATGTTTAGGTGCATCAGTTATTAAATTAATATTCATTTTGAATACATCTCCCCATTTATAATCAATTCAATAGTCTGTTCTGTCAGTTTATACGAAGTTTTTAATGATGTAACCGGAATCTTTTCAATGACGTTCAATGCAACTAAATTTTCCGCTTGTCGTTGCACTGTTATTGCAGGTAATTTTAATGTTTTACAAATGTCATTCAAATTTGCTTCACTCTTTAACCCGTTTTTAACTATCTCATGCAAAAAATGTTCTCTGGCAAGAGGAATAGTGCTTTTTGCTATGTCTACTATCTGTCTTAAATCATTTTTTTCAGGCGCTTTCTTCCTTTTAAATGCACATATCCCGGTCAATTCTTTTCTCAATTGAATAAATACTCTTGTTGGTAATGCAATCATCGACTCAAAAGTAATTTCTTTACTAAATCTATCTCTTTGAACAGTTCCTCTTAACATTTCAATTAATTGTGCTAAACTCATAATTTGCTTTATTATTTTTTCAGATACTTCAATATCATTTAACATGTATTCAAAATCAAAAACTTGTTTCATACAATCTTTCATTTCTTTTTTAGCAATATCTCCTTTATTAATTTGTAAAATATCTTCCATTTTGAGCATTATTTTTATTATATCTTCCAATGGAATATTGAATCTTATCCATCTTTCCCCCAGTGCAGTATGACCATCTGTATATTTTTCAATTGCATGAGTCACCCCTGCAATAAAACCGAATTTACTATTGTATGTTCTTACCATTGTACCATTGCCAAAACCTTTTGAATAATGCCCGTCAAATGCACTTCTTAACTGACCGAAAATTTCATCACGTACCATTGACGGCATTTCTAAAATAGTTGTCAAATCTTTTGTAACTAATATTCTTTTATCAAGTCTTAAAAGTAAAGAAGGGTCCGCACCACCGGCGGCAGTCATTCCACTTACAAGAGTTGAAGCTGTAAATGTGTCAACTGCTTCAATGTCATAATGACAATCTAAAGCTTCACAAATTACAGATTTTGCACTGCCGGAAGGACCAACAATCTGTAACCATACAGAATCGGAGGGTAATCTATTTGCCAATACGCAACCTATCACTACATCAATAATATCATTCGTTTTTAATTCCAACCATTTCCCAAATACATTGTAAACATCATTCGGAAAAATACCTTTTCCTGATCGCTTTTTTAATTCCGGTACTCTTTCCGCTTTTGTATCTTCACTTAAAACAGTTGAATCATTTGATACTTCCTTTAAATCAACTTCTGGCGGATATTTTTGCATTAATGATTTCAATTCATCGAATGTTTCTTTTGCTTTACAATTGTTATCAATATATAGATCCCTTATATCATAACCATTTTTGAGTTCTTTTTTCCAGTGAACAAAGTCGATTGATTCAACAATTTGACTCATTTTATTGAATATTTTAATCATTCCTTGATTACCTGCACCTAAAATCTGTTTACCTTTTACTTCTCTTTCATGATCATTATGCAGGACAATATGAATAATTTTACCTTTTAAGTGCATTAGCAAATCATCTTTAAATTGCAATGCACCCGGTAAACTTATTATTCCCTGATCTTCAATATGTAAAGTCGAAAAAATTTCAATCATCGTAGGATAATCCCAGTGACCTTCAACAATCCAATATTCATTTAATTCTTTATTCAATAAACAATTTCCACCAATAACCCATTGATTACCGCCGGATGTTATTGCACGATAGCATTTTCCGGTTTTACTCCATGAAAATAAAACTACATTTAAAATTTCTTGATTGTTAATATCATAACAGGGAAATAAGTACGTTTTTTTAATAGGATTAAACCCTATACCAACTTTACGAAATGTATTGATTTTTAATGATCTGTTTTTTGACAATGTAACAAGTGGTTTTACCGTGCAGTTTTCTTGTGACCAACCTACTAATTTTTCAATAAATGTTTTATAACCTCCTGATAATCCGCAAAGTTTACAGTCCCACATTTTAGTATCGACATTTATATAAAATATTTTAGAGTCACCATTCGCTTTTGTACCATTGCAAAAAATACAATTACCGACAACATGATTTTCACCTGAAGTTGAAACAGGATTAAAACCATGTTGTCTAAAAGCAATTAAATTTTTATGATTGAATACTTCTTTGTTGATCAACATGATTTATTTCCTTGCATTTTTCGACTAATGTTTTTAATGTTGTTTCAAGTTCCGCCCAGTCATTACGCGAAAGATACCCTCTTTTCAAATGCAAAGAATTCAATCCGACTAATCGACCGACACGGATAGCTATATCAGATCGATTAGGTTTTCTTTTAATGTATTTTTGTTTCATTTTGTTTTCCTTTACAAATTACAATTTCTTCACCTCTTCCATTACCTTCTCTTATTTGGTTTTCTTTACTAATTTCAAAAATTTCTTTAGAAAATTCTTTAATCATTTCAATACGAATTACTGCATCATTTTTAAAATAAATTTTAATTTTCATGCCCAGTCCCTTCCCATATCTGAAAATATTGATAATCTTTGTAAATTCTCATTTTTCTTGTTTATAAAATATTCCAATGCATTACTATCCATTTTTATCTTATCATACATGCGTAAACATTCTATATAGGAAATATTCTCATCGATTACTTGTTTCAATGTTTCATTTTTATGCTTTCCTGATTGAAACTTATATTCTAATCCTGCTTTTAAACTAATATTCATTGTTTTCAATCTCCTTTTAATGTAAAATTTTATACAAAAATTCTGAAAAAGTTTGTCTGACTAATACAGTTATAAATTTAAGATTTATTTTTACATGATGAAATACAAATTGTTTACTTAATAAAAAAGGTTCAATATCATTTCTTATCTTTAAATGATTGTCTATTGCAATTAAATGCAATTCAATTCTAAATGCACCACTATTGCATATTTTATTAATTACATCTTTCATATCTTAATCTTTTCCGCTTTGTCCCAAGTCGTATTCGTCATTTTCCAACCAACATTTAAAGGAACTGAAATTTCAGGGCAATAAGTCATAAATTCACTTATGGTTTTCATTATTTCTTTTCTTTGAGGGAGTAATGAACGATTTAATTTTATTATAAGTTCGTCGTGCACTGGAAAAAGAATGTTCAACTTTTCCAATGAGAAATCTTCTTTGAACCATTTCATGCATCTGACTTCAGCACGTTTCACAATTTTTGCCTCCATGTGCTGAATTTTATAATTACCTAACATGTGCAAATCTTCACCAACCCCATAAATTTTTGGTCCGAAAACAGTTTCAACATAACCTTTTTCTTTTGCTTCTCTCATAACATTTTGACTGTAATAGAATATTTTCGGCCATCGTGCAGCATATCTCCAATACCCATATTCTGCAATGTCAACAGGTAATCTTAAAGTATCTGCAACTTTTTGTAAATTAGCGAAAAATGGTTTAGCAAAATTTGCATTTTTAGCAGCACTTCTCATTATGCTTTTAAACTCTTTGTATGCTTCTTCTTTTCCTTTTTTATCGACTAATATTTTATTATCAGGTGACATTTTAACCATGTATTCGACGCATTGTTCCTGATCTGTAAATAGTTGATCATAGAATATTTCAGCTGCAATTGTATGCGGGTCCGCATTAATCGGATCATTTTTCAATAAATCAATAAGTTCCTCTTCTCCAGAGTCTGCAAT
>Ga0315284_10015726_pt1 | contig 10751 bp, 14 predicted proteins | sample YL17G09_16_MG_FD_203696 | JGI IMG/M metagenome (GOLD analysis project Ga0315284, IMG submission 203696) | Sediment microbial communities from Yellowstone Lake, YNP, Wyoming, USA - YL17G09_16 | ecosystem: Environmental > Aquatic > Freshwater > Lake > Sediment | place: USA: Wyoming | collected...
TTCTAGGCGGCTTTTTTGAGAGCTTGTTCTTGCGAAGAAGATTTTGCAACAACGGGTTGAAGAAAATTTTGCACCTGTCTTCTCGCCTCCTCGGGCGGAAGCTTTAACTCCAGCGCTTCCTCCATCAGTAGCTGTTCGACGCGGCGATACGCCTCTAAGTCTTGATTCTCTATCGGATTCTCGACCATACCCCATTTAATAGTTGCGCTAAAAAGCAAATAAGTCAACAAATTCCGGTTGTTCAATCCCCAAAAAAGAAAGAGCCCTGAAGGAGAGAAGAAGGTGTTGACGGGTTGTCGTCACCGGTCCCTCCTCCAGGGCATTGAACAGGGCCGCCGCGGGCTGGGCTTTTTACGGGGGCAGTCGAACACGAGAGTTGCTCGCACACCCGATACGGGTAGGCCGTGCACCGCAGTTGGCGCGAACCGGCTTATGTTGAGCTTGTGCCCCGTCCCCACCAAAGGGACATCTCGAATCGTATTGGCCGAACCCCTCGTGCCTCTGGTCCCCGGCGACCTCTGGCCAAATAATAAATCCGAAGCCTTTCAATGTCAACTATTTGGGTGATATGGCCTTACTCAGCTGATGGACCAGTGGCCTGCACAGGCAGGCTAAAATCCCTGACCTCAGTAACCTCGGTCAATGTACCAGCTGTCTTATCCCAAAGACCCCTAACTCTAACTCTTTGACCTGTAGCCAGGTTGCTAAATGTTATTGCACCTCCGGAACGGTTAATAAACTTTGTCGAAGAACCTGTTGTCACTGTAATACTGTTATGTCTAAGGGTCTTCAATACAAAAGTGCTCCCACTAATTGAATCTATTGTGCCGAAGAAAACTCCGTGCTTTTTTTGAACGGAAAGGTCTCGAACCATGAATGCGTTTATGGCTGTATGGCTATCATCCGTCCAAGTTCCTATTATGTTTACTTTATCGTCAACTCTTAAATCGGAAAATGCCCCATTGCCCCAGAAAAGCCTGCGGAATTTGGTATTTGCGTCTGTGTAAACGGGATAATCTTTTCCGCCGGCGCTAACAGTAAAATCACCAGTCAAGCCGAGAGAGGTAATAGTTGCATCCCCGATGACTACTCTTCCGCTTTTGGCGAAGAAGTTTAATATTCCTCGAGCTTTTGGAGTTGGATCCGGCTGGTTTTTCCTTGCTGCAAGGGCGGGCGCTACAAAAAAACCTAGGCCAATTAGGCTCACCAAAAATAATACGAAAGAGTCTTTAAAAAGTTTCATTGATTGGGCACCTCATAAGTGACTGTCAAATCCTGCTCCGAGCTAAAACCGTTGTTGTCATTTGCGCTCACGGTAATTTGGTTATCTCCTTCATCTAATGTAAGCTGCATTGAGAAATTTCCATTCGCGTCGGCCGTAAGCTCCGTGTCATTCACAAAAACATCGGCTCCCGGAAGGGTTTTACCGCTTACGGTAATGTTGGGCGAACTTACGGTTGCGCCATTAACCGGGCTTGTAACTTCCAAAGTAATTTGGTTATTGGCCGGCGTTGGCGTGGGGCTACCTATCTTAAAAATATTTTGGATACTCGAAGGATATGTTACCGTTCCCGATTTGGCTTTCGTCCAGTAGTAATATCCTCCGGCGATTAAGACTATTACAATTACTGCGATAATTATATTTCTCATTTGTTGCCGATAAACAATGATACTATAAAAAAATTGATAGTATTGCAAGAGCTATTTCAATGCTTGGTTGATAAACATAAATAGTGTACAAAAGTCACGATAAATCCCTAAAATACGGATAAAATATTTACAACCTAAACTTGGGTTTTACCTGCTGTTTGGCAAGTTTTTACCGTTTGATATATCCTTAAAATAGTAAGGGGGTGAAGAAAATGTATAAAAAGATTACCTCATACCTTGAAAAGCACCCAGTTTACAATAGTTCAATTCACGTAATAATCGGGGCAGGAATAGGGATACTTGTTACCTATCCATTTGTTCAGACTCATCCTGTTCGATGGGGCGCAGCCTTGCTCGTAATCGGAATTTTGGGTCATCTGTATCCGCTAACAATTAAGAAATGATTGTTAAAAGAAAAAACGGCTATTATGTTCTCTCCGAACGTACCCGCAAACATTTGGGCGGACCGTATAAAACAAGAAAAGACGCTCTAGAGCGTCTTCGCCAGGTAGAATATTTCAAACACTTGAAAAAATAAGCTGACCACCTGGGACTATATTAGAACTTATTATTCTAAAGGTAAAATATATTAATATTATTAAGTTAGGTACTTTTTGCTAGGCGGGTCGGTCTAGACCCTTCCGAGCCCACAACCAATTACATTTTTTAATCTATCTAAGAAAACTGTTTGAATAATGGAATACTCCTTCAAACAAAGAAATCACATAAAAAGGTTTTTGAGAAACCAGTTTAATTACAGCCGTTTGTCCGGGCGCCACTGAAATTTTTCCACCGGCGATTGTTCCATTGTCTACCTGCAGCATATTATTTTCTTCTGTAATTGGGATAAGCTTGCCGTCGACACAAATATTGGTTATTGAAGCAGAACTATTGCTGTCCTGGTTTGGCATTTTAGCAGTGAATAAATAAGAATCAAAAGTCTGATCGTATGACATATGAAATTGAGTATTCCATGCCGAAAAATGTTGTAGAGGACCCGTTCCGCCGCCGGTTCCGCCATTCGTTGCTTCTCCTAAAGCAACCCTTGGAATATACAAGAAGGGAAGAAAAAAGAACGCAGTAAAAATAATTATTAAAGAAATCACGCTTAATCTTCTTTTGTTGGCAAGTTTCAATCGGGCGATAATATCTCCCGTAAAAAGAAATAAGGAAGCGGATAAAAAGAGGTATTTGATTAATCCCAATATAGCATTTGTTATTAGAAGTTCTTTTATATCAATCAGTCCCGGGCAAACAGACAATTCTATGTTTTTATATAAAGCTAAATTACTCAAACCGACAATCGTGAAAAAGTAACCCAGACAGCCAAGGAAAACAAGTAAGCCGTCGAAAAACAAACGGTATCGGTGGTTGAATAACAAATACAAGGCCAAAAATATGTTGGGTAAAGCCAAAATAAGATAAGGGGGGAATAAAAGCAGCGGAGAAACACTTATAAAAAGCAATATTGCCAGCAGCTTACGAAGACCTATCTCTATCCCGGTTGCCCTGATTCCCAGTTCTTCTTCCTGCGTGCTTTTAAGCTTCTCTGCCTCTTTATTTTTTTGAAAAAAATCGTGTAGAGTTTTTGTTATCCCAAATAAAAAAACCAAAAAACAAAGTAGTGCAATTACAAAAGCAATCGGATTAGTTATCTGGTTATCAACAACATGACGGTTTCCCAGGGTGAAGAAATCCAAGAAGAAAACAATAATGGCCAAAACTACTAATTGCCAGCCTTTAATCTTCATAAGAGAACTCCCCTCATTGTAGCAAAAATCTACTCAAGGTTATTGAAGATCGTAGGCTGCGGGGCCTGGATTCGAACCAGAATTGATGGCTCCAAAGGCCACTGTCCTACCGTTAGACGACCCCGCATCGTCGGACCTAGCTTCGCTTTCCGCAAACCGCTTACGCTTTTTGCTTATCGCTTCGCTGTCCCTCCTCTCAAAATCACTTAGTGATTTTGTAAACCAAAATTTCGAAGAAATTTTGAAAGGAGAAGCAAACTGCAAGATAAGAGACGGCGCCCCAATGGGCACGTCTCGCTAAACTGCAGTTTAGCTTCGACGTGTGAGCCTGGGAGGACTCGAACCTCCAACTTACTCCTTAAAAGGGAGTCACTCTGCCATTGAGTTACAGGCCCTTGGTGACCCCACTGGGATTCGGACCCAGGTTACAAGGCTGAAAACCTCGTGTCCTAGTCCACTAGACGATGGGGCCCTCAAGACAGCGTATTTTACCATTTTTTGAGGCTAAAGGAAAACTAGGCTTGGGTGAAGATTTCTTCCTTTTTAATTCTGACAAAACGCACCCACTCCTCAATAACCTCAAGGAAGGCCTTTAATGGGGCCTCGATAATAAAGTCAAAAATAAAGCCCAAAACATTCAAGTAGGTAATCTGAACGGAAATCCACTGCCCTACTCTAATTATGGGCAGGAAAAGAAAATCGATTAGGGATGCAAGAAATCCTTGTTTTTCCTCTTCGTAAACATAATCCCTGGCAATACTTCTTACTTTGAAAGCAAAAAAGGAAACAACGCAAAGGAAGAATAGAAAAATACCTTGGCTTACCGGGTTAAAGTGGAGCTTATTTAGTCCCCAAATTACAAAGGCGAAAACTCCTATGAACAAAAGGCTGTAGAGTGCCAGGAAAATTTGTTCGAATACGCTTATTCTTTTTTGTTTTCGACCTACTTCAATTATTCTCGGAGACTTTTCCCCATAAATATACTCATCAATCTTGTCGACTATTCGCTGGGTATTAGCCCCGTCCGGAATCTTTACTCCAAGATTAAAAAGAAACATCAAAGCAGGAGGAAAAAGAAGATTTATGGTGAGAGCCGCATAATTGGTTCTTCCTACAAATAAATCGAAAGGAAGCTCCAAAGCCAACCCAAAAACCATCTTAGTAAGAAAAATGTAAACTATGCTTCTGGTTGAGGCCCGAATAAGCTTTCCCCTATTTTCTACATAAAGAGCATCCAAAATTTCCCTTACCGCTTTGTCAAACGCGCTTTTATCTTTGACCGAATTTTCAAAAAATTCAGGATTTCTGGTAACCATCTCCCGTATTACATTAAACGGCGGAGATAATCTTGTAACTTCCCTTTTAATGTCCAGGGCCAAGGGATACTTGAGGTCTTTGTCTATTTCGTCCTTAGTTTTAATCAATGGTCCAAAAAGCCTGTCCATGTCTAATGCCGATGCTTTTAGCCATTCCGGAAACATAGCCTTTAAAAGATGATAGGTAATAAAAATCTCGCTATTTTTCGCAAATGCCCTTTCTATTGCAATATAAATTTGAATATCTTTTTGTTTTTGGCTTTCCTCGCCCACAATATTTATTTGGCTCTGAAGGCACTGGGCAACAAAGTTAATAAGAAGTTGAGGATAAGGATTAAAAACCAGGCTTTCTTCAATTTCGCACCCCGCCAAACCCAGAAGCCATTCGGAAAGCTATCCGTTTTCCGCTTGTTTTAAGGCTTGTCTGTATTTATCGATTTTTTCTTCTATCTCGCCTATTTTGCCCGCAGCCACAGAATCGTCTTTCAGGTATCTGGCCCAGATTAGTTCTTTAACCAAAAGAAGGGCTAATTTTTCGCTCGACTGGCCCAAAATAAGTCTTCTTCGCAAAATCCTTACAATTGCGGCCTGGCGGATAAGGTGTTCCGACCTAAACTCTACGGCATTTCTGGCGGCTTCATATGCAATCGCCAAACTTGAGGCAACATTAGAAGTTTTTATTGTCTCTTCGTTGTGGGTGGGACTTAAAATTGCAAAATTTATTCCCTCTACAAAATCTGTGCCTGTTGAATTCAGGTTCGCCATGATATCTCAAAGAATAGTGGTAGAATCATCTAAAGTCAAAGGATGAAAAGGCTAAACGCAGCTCAGCTTCGAAAAACAAAACCTACAAAAAAAGAGCTTGCCCAAATAAAAAGAAACCCGATAATTTTGGTACTCGATAGAATTATCGATACTTACAATACGGGTTCGCTGTTTCGTTTGGCAGACGCAATTGCAGCCGAAGAGGTTTATCTTTGCGGTAAGATGGAATATCCCCCGTCTTCCCGCATCCACAAAGCCGCAGTGGGAACCGAAGAGTGGGTTCCCTGGAAAAAGACAAGTTCAACAGTTCGAACCGTTAGACTATTAAAATCTCGGGGTGTCCAAATTATCGCAGTCGAACAAGACCCCCGCTCTATTGCCTACACCGACCTTGGAGGTGCAAGCTCCGCTTACTCCATCCATTTTCCCTGTGCGATAGTTGTCGGCGCCGAAACCGGCGGAATGGAAAAAGAAGTTCTTGATGAAGCCGACATAATTGTCGAAATTCCGATGTTTGGCGTAAATAAATCCTTCAATGTCTGGGGTAGCGCCGCCATTATCGCCTACAAAGCTCTGGAGAGTCTAACTTCCTAGAATTTTATCTATAATTTGCTTCAGGCTGTTGTAATCCGGAACACCCACCAGTTGCTGTCCGTTAATATAAAAGGTTGGCGTCGAAGTTATACCAAGTGCAGTCCCGTCGGCCATATCCTGTTGAATTTTGTTGGAAAATTTATTGGCCTTTACGTCGTTTTCGAAATTAGTTACATCAAGCCCGATGTCTTTTGCGTAGCCGCTAAAAACATCCAAGGGTAACTCACTGTTTTCCCACTCACCCGGATTTTCATAAATCTTATCGTACATTTCCCAATATTTATCTTGTGCTCCTGCTGCCTCCGCTGCTTCCGAAGAAATTTGAGCTTTGGTATGCTGCGGTAGAGGAAAGTTTCTGAATACAAAATTCACTTTACCGTCGTAGTCTTTAAGCATCTGTTTGGTCACCGGATGGGCCTCCTGACAGGCCGGGCACTCAAAATCCCCAAATTCTACAACCGTAACCTTAGCGCTCGCCGAATCGGTTGCGGTTTTGTAACTATCGTTTCGGACCAAAAGTGGGCTATCGGCAGGCATCTGGCCTGTACTGCTTGAAGACTTATTCGACCTACTCATCAAGAATATTCCGCCAAATAAAATAATCAGCGTTGCGGCTACTATGCCAAGAAGAGTTTTAGTTTCTTTTGACATTTTTGTAAATAAGCATGCAGGCTGTTATGACCATAAAGGCTGTCAATGATAACAAAGGTATGGTCACAAAGCCATACCAGGCAAAAAATTTCGTTGTGCAGGGAATTCCGAATCCGCACGGAGCGGTGCTTTCGGGCAAAATTCGATAGTACAAGAGGTTGTGGTAGAGGGCAATAACAAGTCCGGTTATGCTCAAAGGCAAAACATATCTGTAGATTTTTTTATCTTTATCGGCAATTCCGATTGCAAGTATAGCTACTAAGGGGTACATGCAAATTCTTTGATACCAGCACAAAACGCACGGTGTGAAGTGTCTAATCTCGCTAAAATACAAGCTTCCGGCCGTTGCAATCAGAGCCTGTACCCAAACAACATAAAGGATATTCTGTTTGAATGAAGACTTCATAGCAGTTTCAAGGATACCACGAATTAAAATTCGTGGAGGAATTGAACCTGATATACCATCCTCCCTCAAGGGAAACCGCAAACTTTAGTTTGCGGAGGATGTTATTAGCTTCCCAGTGCTGAGTTAACAGCCGATTCCATATCTTTGTAACTAACTGCTCCGGGGAAATTGACCGTATTTATGAAAAATCCCGGAGTTCCCGAAACTCCCAAATCTGTTGCTATCTGTGTATCTTCCGTGAGCCTGGCATCATACTTGCCACTATCCAAGCAGGATTTCATCTGCGTCGGATCAAATACACTCTTTAAAAAGTTGGCTAAGGTTCCGGATTGGCTTTTGTCGCTTTTAACCGTGTTGTTCAAAAGATTATAGCCCGCATCCGTCATAAGTTGGTTATGAACTTCCCAAAACTTACCTTGCTCGTTGGCGCAATATAATGCCTTTGTCGCCATCTCTCCGTTTCCGTGCCCGGGGAAATATATATAAACAAAAGAAGCTTTGCCGGAATTTACCAGTTTTTCCATCTCAGGAACCGGCGCAACATATGTTCCGCCTTGACTGACAAGCTTAAATTGGGCACCCAATTGGGCATTTACGTTGGGGCTTAGTCCCGCCGCAGCATGGCAAAAAGGACAGGAGGGGTCGGAAACCTCAATAAATAAAACCTTCCTGTCTGCATCTCCAAAAGTAATTAAATCTTTGTTGGCAAAAAGGGCTTTTATTTTATCCAGACTGACTATGGGTTGTGACGGGGGTGTTTGGGTTGTATTGGTCGCAGTTGTCGACGTACCGCTTTTAGCATTTTTCTCCAAAGTCAGTATTTTCTGCCACAAAAAACCTACAAAGAAGGCTAAAACTACCGTGAGAATAAGAATAAGAGGAACAAATCTATCAAGAACGTTTCTTTTCGGCATGAGAACTATTCTGATGAGAAGTAACTAAAAAGTCAAATCTCAAAACTAATAACCATATCTAAAAACTGTTTAACTTCTTAAGGATCTATAGATTTAAGCTATGGTTTTAAGTTATCAGCTTTAAGATTTAAGTTCCTCTAGGTATTTGATGGCATCCATGGCCGCCATGCAGCCGAAGCCGGCTGCCGTTACTGCCTGTTTATATTGATAGTCGTGCACATCTCCCGAAACAAATACGCCCTGCACGTTGGTTGCGGTTTTGTATCCGCCAATTTTCTCGTCCCAAAATCTTTTGACATAACCTTTCTCGTCAAGCTCGATCTTTCCTCCAAAGATTTGTGTTGAAGGAACGTGTCCTATTGCTACAAAAAGTCCGTCAACAGTAAATTCACTGGTTGTGTTGTCTTTATTGTTCTTGAGCTTCAATTTTTCCAATTTCTGCTCACCAATCACTTCTGTCACTTCCGTGTTCCATAAAATTTTAATCTTGGGATTTTCCTTCACTTTCTGCTGCATTGCGGCGCTAGCCCTAAATTCATCGCGCCTGTGGATAATCGTTACTTCAGTCGCGTATTTTGTAAGTGTCACTGCCTCTTCCATTGCCGAATCCCCTCCTCCAACAACAACCACTTTTTTATCTTTGAAGAAGGCCGCGTCGCAAGGGGCGCAAGAAGAAACCCCGCGACCGATAAGCTTTTTGAGTCCCGGAACATCCAACCATTTTGTCTCCGCACCTGTAGCAATAATTATTGATTTTCCCAGATAAACCTTTCCCGCTGCTATAACTTCAAAAGGTTTTTTGGAAAAATCAACGTCGGTTGCATTTTCCCCAAGAAATTCCGCCCCAAAACGCTCGGCCTGAGCCCGCATCTCCCCCATTAACTTGGGTCCCAAAATTCCCTGAGGAAAACCGGGAAAGTTATCAACTGTTGTGGTCAGCATAAGCTGGCCTCCCCAGACTTCTCCGCCAATAATTAGCGTTGAAGCGGCTCCTCTGGTTGTATAAATTGCGGAAGTAAGCGCTGCAGGACCCGAGCCTATGATTATTACATCCCAAGACTCGCCTTGTTGCGGCTTTTTTGCAAAGGTTTCTTCCATGACAAACCTATTTAAACTGTTCCCCCTGTACCACCAGTAGCTGGCGGTTCATTCACGGGTACTTGAGGCTCAGGAGCTCCTGCGGGAGGCAGTGTTGGTTCGCCAGGCGCCGGCGTAGGTTCCGGTGTTGTCGGTACTATTGGTTCCGGTGCCGGAGGCGGCGTTACTGGCGGCTCTGCCGGAGTAGGCATGGGAGCCGGTGTGCCCATAGGCTGCGGCTGATCTGTTGGATTAGTCGGTTGTGTTGGTTCCATTCAAATCACCCCCTTTTTAATCAAATCTTCGAATGCTTGTTTTCCTGCAAATCCTACCTGCCTTCCCAACTCTTTTCCCTCTTTAAAAAGAATTGTTGTGGGAATAGACATCACGCCGAATTTTGTTGCCGTATTGGGATTCGCATCAACATCTAATTTTGCGATTCCCACTTTGTCTTTATACTCACCGGATAGTTCTTCCAAAACCGGCTCGGCCATTTTGCACGGACCGCACCAAGTTGCCCAAAAATCTACCAAAATAGCTGTCTTACTTTGAATAACTTTGCTTTCGAAGTCCGAATCGGTGATATTAAATGTCGCCATGATTTGTCGTTTCAATATACAGAGCTTGAGTAGGTCAAGTCAACACTCTTTTCACAAATGTGTTCGTCGAAGCGTCAGTGCATTGGCCACAACGATAAGTGATGAAGCGCTCATCAGAAGAGCTCCCCATTCGGGCCTCAGCGTAATTCCGTAACCCGAAAATACTCCGGCTGCGGCCGGAATTGCCAAAACGTTATATCCCGTTGCCCAAGCAAGATTTTGCTTCATCTTGGCATCTGTTTTTCGACTTAGAGCGATTACTTTGACAACATCCAGAGGGTTATTTTTAACCAATACTATTTCTGCGGACTCAATGGCAACATCCGTTCCCGCTCCTATTGCGATACCAACATGTGCTTGCGTTAGGCTTGGAGCATCGTTTACGCCGTCCCCCACCATCCCGACAGTGTGGCCCATCGATTGGAGTTCTTTGACCTTATTAACTTTTTCCTCGGGCAGGACTTCGGCAAAAACGGTATCTATTCCCAGCCTTTTACCTATGTCTTGCGCAACATTCTCCTTGTCACCCGTAAGCATCGCAATCTTTAATCCCATCCCATGAAGTTTATCAATTGCCTTTTTAGACTCCGGACGAACCTCATCTTCCAAAGTGATATTGCCGATAAATTTTCCATCCTTTGTTACGGAAATATCTCTTCCTCCAACTGCTATTTTTGATTTTCCGACCATGCCTTCTATTCCCTTGCCTGGATACGATTTAAAATTTCTGACTTTTGGTATATCAATTCCTTTTTCCTTGGCTGCCATGACGATTGCCTTCGCAATCGGGTGCTGAGAATATATCTCAACCGCCGCGGCCAATCGCAAACATCCTTTGTTTGAAAACTTTGTTACTGCAAAATTTCCCGTCGTTAGCGTTCCGGTTTTGTCAAAAATTATGTAGTCCAGCTTTCTTGCAATTTCCAATCCCGCCATATCGCGAATCAAAATTCCATTTCTGGCCGCCACAGCCGAAGTAATCGTTGTAACCGTGGGAATTGCCAATCCCAATGCGTGGGGACAGGTTA
>Ga0315284_10015727_pt1 | contig 10751 bp, 9 predicted proteins | sample YL17G09_16_MG_FD_203696 | JGI IMG/M metagenome (GOLD analysis project Ga0315284, IMG submission 203696) | Sediment microbial communities from Yellowstone Lake, YNP, Wyoming, USA - YL17G09_16 | ecosystem: Environmental > Aquatic > Freshwater > Lake > Sediment | place: USA: Wyoming | collected...
AATACCAATCCCTACAATTGAAGCGAAAATAATAATCAGTTTTGTTTTCATAACCCGCTTTAAAATCATAAATTCTGGTAGAGACAAGGCGGTGACAGCCATCATAAAGGCAAGGGTTGTTCCTAATGCTACTCCTTTTTCCGTGAGAGCGCTTACCAGCGGTATAACGCCAGCGGCGTTGGAATAAAGCGGAATACCTATTAGCACAGCTAAAGGCACGGCATACCATTTATCAGCCCCAGCATATTTAGCCAAAAAATCAGCTGGCACATAGCCGTGAATCCAAGCGCCAATACCAATGCCAATAACTACATACGGCCAAACTTTTTTAATAATGTCCCAGGTATAACCACGGGCATATTTGATTCTTTGAGGCCAGTTCATTTGAGGCAAAGCTAAAATATTTTTGGCTTGGTTTTTACGCACAAAATCAGCCAGCAAATGTTCTACTGGTAGATAACCGATAATTAAACCTGAAATAATAGCAATTACCAGACCGCTGGCTATGTAAATGCCCGCAATTTTCCAGCCAAATAATCCGAACAACAATACTAAGGCAACCTCATTTACCATTGGAGATGAAACCAAGAAAGAGAAAGTTACGCCAAGCGGTACGCCTGCTTCCACAAAGCCTAAAAATAGAGGTACGGCCGAACAAGAACAAAAAGGCGTGATAATGCCAAAGACAGCGGCCATTATATTGCCGATGAATTTATGCTTGCGGGATAATATCTTTCGGATTTTTTCAGGCGGTAAAAATGATCTGATTATTGAAACTGCAAAAATAATTACTGCCAGCAAAATAAAGATTTTGATCGTGTCAAAGATAAAAAAATTCACAGCATCACCGGCAAGTGAGCCCTTCTCAAGGTTAAATAAATCATATGTTAACAAATTGGCAAATAGTTGTATCGGATAAAACATAAATAAAAAATAATTAAGAATCTCGTTTTAATAATTGTTTTATTTCTTCCACGTCAGGAATGCGTCCATAACTTAAAACTTTTTCATCAGCGACGAGGGCAGGCGTACTCATAATGCCGTAATTCATTATGGCTGTCATATCAGTGACTTTCTCTATTTTTGCGTCTAACTTAAGTTCAGCCACAGCCTGTTTAGCGTTAGCTTCAAGTCTTTGGCAATTGGGACAGCCGGAACCTAAGATTTTAATAATCATAAGTTTATTTAGTTAAATAGTGCGCTAAAAGCGAACTATATTTATTAATCTCTTTTTGATTAATTGAATATATCACCTTGGTGCCATCCTTTTTAGATTCCACCAGATTAAAATCTTTTAACACTTTGAGATGATGGGAAATGAGATTTTGAGGCAAATCTAAATATTGCCAAATTTCGCAGACGCATCTTTCGCCCTTGTTTAGCATACAAAGAATTTGCAGACGATTTGAGTCTGAAATGATTTTTAAAAATTCTGCAGTTTGCTGCAGGTTATTTTTTGATTTTTTAGTTTTACAGCAGTTGAAGTTCATAGTGCGTGGGGTTAAATATCAATGGATATTGATATTATAGCAAGCCAAAATAAAAAAGTAAATTATTTAATTGAGGATAACTAAAAATACTGCTAATGAGCAGTATTTTTAGTTATCATGCGTCTCTGAGGCCTTCGGGTCTCTCGAACGCTTTCTTCTTGGTACCGCCACGGGGAATCGGACCCCGGTTACCAGGATGAAAACCTGGTGTCCTAACCACTAGACGATGGCGGCATGTGTAATTTTAAAGATGTCCTAATCCGGTCTGGCCTTGGCTTGCATAGACAGGATGTAGCATAATACCAGTGGAATTCTTGCCAAGACAGGCTTCGGCTCGGTGTGTCTCAGGAAATTCTTTGAGGAGGTAAATATCAAACCTCAGCCGAGACGAGCCACTAGACGATGGCGGCGTGGTAATAACTAATAACTTATAACAATAACTATAACCTTGGAATTTTTGATTTAAACTAAAAATCCCGTAAGGGATTATTTGTATTATAGAGTAAAAATAGGACAAAGTCAAGACTTGATTAAGGATGTTTTGAAAATGAAAAAAGGACGCTACTTAGTAGCTGTCCTTTTTGGTTGCTTTACGCGGTAATTTTGGCGTCTTCTCTGGCCAAGTCTCGCTCATGGGCAGTGTTCCGCCTGCGGACAAGATCACGGATGTACTTTTTTCGCTCTTCTTCATCCATTTCCAGGATGGCGCCTGGATCCAATCTCAATGAGCGATCAAACTCGTTCTCACGAATCCAGAGCCGGTGCCACCAGAGTAAGAGATGTTTGTTCCAGACGCGCCGCTTGATTGTGCCCGGAAGAGCTTTTAAGTCCCGCCATAAGGCAAAAAGTTCCAGCCCGATTTCTCGTTTGAGGTGCTTGCATCTGGACCCCCAGGTTTTGAGAATATCACGTTTGAGCTTTTTAAGCTCTTCATTTCTGGCCGGCCAGAGCATAAACCAAATTTCTTTCCATGGCATGGTTTTCCCTCCTTTTGTACTATTGCAGATTAAATCTGCGAGATTATTACTCTGACAATTTCAGGTTCCGGATCATCGCCAAACACATGGTGCAGATCCGTTTCCTTGTATATTGTCAGGGTTTTCCGATGACCGGCCAAGAATTCTTCCCATTCCATCTTGGCTAAAATGACGATTCTTTCAGGTTCGGGCATCTCATCCTCCTTTTTTGATATTATACTAAACGAGTATTATTATGCAAGCCTTGAAATAATCATATTTTTGAGGTAAAATTATATTAATCTTAAATTAACCAATAAACTATTAAACCAATTAACAATGATTATCTTAGCAATAGAAACCTCCTGCGACGAGACCGCCATTGCTTTGTTAGAAATTAACAAGGGTCATTTTAAGGTTCTGGCGAATTTTGTGGCTTCGCAGATTAATATTCATAAAAAATACGGCGGGGTGGTGCCTGAAGTTGCGGCACGCAAGCATTTGGAAAATATCTTGCCGCTTTTGGATAAGACCTTGAAACAAGCCAAGGTTAAGACCAGTCAAATTGACGCCATAGCTGTTGTTTATGGTCCGGGCTTGATTACCTCGTTAATTGTGGGCGTGGAAACTGCCAAGACCTTGGCCATGGTCTGGAAAAAGCCTTTAATTCCAGTTAACCATATTAAAGCTCATATTCTGGCAAATTATTTAAAAGGGGAATCAGGCGAATTAGCGAAAATAATTTATCCGGCTTTGTGCCTGATTGTTTCCGGCGGCCATACTTCTTTAGTTTTACTTAAAGATCCTAATAATTTTAAAACCATTGGTTCAACTCGTGATGATGCGGTTGGTGAAGCTTTTGATAAAGCCGCTAAAATTATGGGGCTGGGTTATCCTGGCGGGCCAATTATTTCCAAATACGCTGAAAATGCTGATCCTGAATATTTTAAACTGCCGCGGCCCATGATTTATTCCAAGGATTTTGATTTTAGTTTTTCCGGCTTAAAGACTGCGGTGCGAAATGAATGGGATAAGGTTCGTTTCAAAGATGCCAAAGCTATTCGCAATATGTGTGCCGGATTTCAGCAAGCCTGTGTTGATGTTTTAATTGCTAAGACTTTAAAAGCCGCTAAAAAGTTCCAAGTTAAGTCACTATTGCTTGGCGGCGGTGTGGCAGCCAATCGGGAATTGAGACGCCAATTAGCAGCTCAAGTTCAGACCAATTTACCCAAGGTAAAATTCTTTCAGCCTGACTTGCATTTGACCACGGACAATGCTTTAATGGTAGCAGTAGCGGCGTACTTTGAAGCTGGTAATGATTTGGCTAGGTTTAAGGTAAATTGGCTTAAAATTAAGGCCAACCCCAACTTAGAAGTATAATTGCTTTGAGCTTCGAGCTTAGGGCTTAGAGCTCTAAGCCCAAGGCTCATAGCCCAAAGCCTTACATATGAAAACAATAAACATCAAAACCGAACAAGACACCCAAGTCTTTGCCCAAAAGCTGGCCAAGTCGCTAAAGGGCGGCGAGATTATTGCGTTGGAAGGTGAATTGGGCGCGGGCAAAACAACCTTGACCCAGTATGTGGCCAAAGCGCTTAGAGTTAAGGAAAATGTAACCAGCCCGACTTTCGTACTATTGAAAGTCTATGAAGTACGAAGTCCGAAGGCCGAAGTACGAAGGTTAGTTCACGTAGACTGTTACAGATTAGATGACCCGCAGGAACTGTTTTATCTTGGTATTGAGGAATATTTAAATAAAAAAGATGCGGTTGTCATTATTGAATGGGCGGATAAGATTAAGGCCTATTTGAAAAAATTTAAAAAAATCACCTGGATTAAAATTGACATTAAAAATAAGGCAAGATTAATTAAATTAAGATCAAAAATATGAGTTTTGAAACTCCCCTGGCCAGAAAAAGAGTTTTACGCGAAATAGTTTATGGCGAGAGCAAACTGGAAGTAATGAGTGACCTTTTTAGATCAAAAATTCACAGCGCGCTGGAAGCTAACCGCCCGCAAATGAAAGATTTTCAGGGGATTTATGGAACGGAAATCAAAAAAGATGAGCAAAAAATAAGAGAGTTTAAGCAAAGCCCGGAATATAAAATTGATAATGATGAAATTGGTCAGCTGGGCGAGGACATTATGATCTATGGCTGCCAAACGGAAAAATGGCTGCCCACGGTAGATGTTTTGTTGCCGAATAAATTTGATGATTATTTCCGCGGCACTGATTTGATTTTAAAATTTAATTCCCAGGCTGGGCCGCTTTATTTAGGGATGGATGTCAAGACTGTAAAGGACAATACGCATATGTTGGAAAAAAAGAGAATTATCCAAAACAGGCTGGAACAAGGGAAATTAACTGAATTAAAATATTTTAAAGATGCTGCCGCGGGCAAGCTGGGAGCATTGGAGCTGCCTTCAGTTGTAATTGTTATAGATCCGCGTTTTGCAGTCGCCATGCAAAATATTTTAGTTAAAGCGCCAGAAGCCAGGAATGACTCCGAACGGCAGAAGACTGATTTAATTAAAACGCTGTTGCAATTAGAAACATTAAGCAGCCTTTTTGCCATGGATTTATACCTTGATTTGGAAAAATTCAATCAGCCCTTGGCTAAAAATATGCAAAAAAAATATCAGCAAATAATCTCCGCTATTATAACTCAAACTGATTTGAAACAACTGATGGAGGAATTAGAGCAATTAAATGAGACTATTGCCAGTTTGCGGGAGCCTTTGCCTGCGGAAAGAAAAAAATATCAGGAGATGAAGATGTATATGGAAGAATATTTTGAGAGAAGAGACATTAAAATTTAAATAATAAGAAAAAGCCCTCTGGTGGGGCTTTTTAAAATTTGGCGCGGATTTTTTCTATTTTTTGTTTCTTTGCTTTTGTTCTTCCCGTTCCCTCATTTTATGCAGGACATTGCTCATGGGAAAAAGGGGAGCCCCTTCCTTAACAGCCCGCATTCCATCTCCAATCGCAGCCTCATCTTGTTTTGCCGACAATTCAGTCGGCTGCGGAAGTCCGCTGTTTTTGTTTTTTTTACTCATAGAGACACTTCCTCCTTTTTAAAAATTCTCTTATTTTAAAATTATCTTACCCTTTGCCAGCCTTATAAAGGTAACAGCAAATGAAATTTTTGTCAAGCTTTATTCAATTACCCTAAAGATTTCATCTACCGTGGTTATCCCATCTAAGGCTTTGAGTATGCCGTCCTGGGCCATGGAAATCATGCCGCCATCATGGGCCAGTTCAGCGATTTTATATTCTGAAGTTTTGCCGGAGAGAATTTCCGCTTCAATTTGCGCGTTTAAAGTGAAAATTTCATAAATGCCGATTCTGCCTTTTAAGCCGATATGGTTGCATTCATCACAGCCCTGGCCGCGGTAAAATTTCATTTTATTCAAATCAACTTTGTAGCCGGAATTAGCCGGCAATTTGCTTAAATATTCTTTAACCCGTTCCATTTTTTCCGGTTCTAATTTCATTTCAATTTTGCATTTATCATGGATTTTTCTGACCAAGCGCTGGCCAATGACCGCGTTTAAAGCCGGAGCCAGAAGAAACGGCTTGGCGCCCATGGATAAAAAGCGGGGAATGGCGCCAGCGGCGTCATTGGTATGTAATGTGGAAAGTACTTGATGGCCGGTTAAAGCAGCCTGGATCGCGACTTCTACTGTTTCCAAATCGCGCAATTCTCCCACCATGATAATGTCAGGATCCTGCCTTAAAATAGAACGCAAGCCGTCAGCAAAGGAATAACCGGCAGAATGGTCAATCTGACTTTGGTTAATACCTTCCAGTTTATATTCAATCGGATCTTCCAAGGTAATAATTTTAGTTTCCGGGTTATTCAGTTTATTTAAGACCGCGTATAAAGTTGTGGTTTTACCGGATCCAGTCGGGCCGGTCGTGACAATCATGCCGGTCGGACGTTCCACCTGGCGCTTTAAATCCTCATAAGCCTTGGCGCGCACGCCCAGGTCTTCAAATTTCAAGCTAGTCAAATTGGATGCTAATAAGCGCATGACAATGCTTTCGCCATAAGCCGTGGGCAAAGTGGAAACGCGCACATCCATTTTATCGCCTTTGGCCAGATAAATGGTAATGCGTCCGTCCTGCGGTTTGGCCGTAACATTGATTTTCAGACCGGCAATATTTTTTACCCGAGAATCAATCCGTTCCCAGTCCTTTTTAGCCAAAGTCGCGACCACATGTAAAACTCCGTCAATTCTGTATCTTAAAATAATTTTTTGTTCTTCAGGCTCAATATGAATATCAGAAGCGCCGGCTTGCATGGCGCCGGCCAAAATCATCTTGAACGTTGAAGTTAGATTTTTTTCCTCATTTAATTTGGCATTTAAAATTCCGAAATTTTTCAAATCTTTCTGTAATTTCGTCAGTTCTTCCCCCGTGATTTTAACGCCAGCCACGAATTCGCGCGGCGGCGGGAATTTATCATAAAGTTTTTCTGTTTCAATAAAACTATGTTCGGAAATAAGATAAATTTCCCCCTGGTTAGTGAAAGTTTCCGTAGTGAGTTTTTGTAAAAGTTCAGCCAGCTTGGGATTATTGGGAACAGTGGAAGCAATTTTAATATCTTTGTCAGTTTTTAAAAAACAGATTACCTTATTAGTTTTAGCAATTTCCCTGGGGATGCTGTTGATGGTATCGCTATTGATGGGAAAGCCGATTAAATTAATATAAGGATAGCCTAGGCGCTGGGCCTGGGCTTGGCTGACGTTTTCAAGCTCCTTGATTTTAATTTCTTCCATTTTTTCCGTAAATTTTTCCTTGACTTTGGTTTCAGCTATTTCCGGAGCTTGGCTTTTGGCTTTGCTTTCCTTAATCAAGTCAGCTAATCCCTTGACTTGAGGCTTGTCCTTGTCTTTGGCAGCCATAAATATAGGTAAATTATTTTACTCGCTTAATTTTTTTGGTTCGGCTTGGGGTTTTGGAAACAGCCTGGCGTTTTGGCCAGCTCTTTTTAGCTTCCAGCAGGATTTTTTCCGCCTTTTTAGCAATCAGGGGCTCAAATTTCTGGTAGGCAGCCACCACTTCCTTGGCCATTTTATGGCTTTCTTTTTTGAAAACCGGCTGATACTGGATATAGGCAATTTTTGCCTGGCGCGCGAGTTTCTTGCTTTCTTTTTTAAATATCGGCTTGTAGATTTTATATTTTTCTTTCAGTTCTTTGCCTAAAACTTTGGCCAGGCTTTCGGCTTCACGCGCAATTTTGGCAGCTTGCATCTTTATTTTCCTTTCATTAAGTTCCAGCTCATGCTCCTGGGCAAAGTTGCGGATATGGTGAGGCAAACCAGCCGACCAGTTTAAAATTTTGCCGAATAAAGTGTCTTCTTTTAGTTTTATAAAGGTGAGGGTCCATGCTGACAGGGAAAAAACCGTAAATATAGAATTGACCAGCAGGGAAATTAAAGTCAAAGCTAAAATTAAAGCTGTTAAAGACAGGACAATGCCCAGTAAATCTCCGCTGGCCCAGGAAAAAAGAAAAATAATGCTCAAGGGCATGAAAAACAGCATGAAGATGCTGATAATAACAATCAGGCTCAAAAGCTTCAGGAAAAATAAGGCCGTAGCCATTTTCAGGCTGATTCCAAGATTGCGTTTGAATAATTTCCAGGCAGCCCTGATGGCATGGCCGACCCGATAATGGTTGAGAATAATAAAGTTTGCGGCATAAGCAGCCAAAAAGCTGACCAGTACAGAAAAAATTACATAGAGCAGCAAAAAGGCAAGATTGGCGTAAATTAAAAAGGTTGTTTGGCCCAGCACAAATAAATATAAAAGCGGCAAGGAAAAGGCGATCAAGCCGGCGGCCAGAATTAATTTGGTCAGGCAGTTCAAGATTAAAATCGGCCAAAATCGCTCGTCGCTTCCAGCAAAAGTTTGTTTGCCGCTTACTTTTTTATCGTGATAAAACTGGTCAGCGCTTTTAATTATAAAAATTTGAGAAGTTAGAGCCAGCCAGATAAAAAAGATTATAACTGCGCCGGCAATCATAAAGGCAACCAGGCCGGTTAAATCCAGATTGGATAAGCTCAAAGCCTGCAAGCCTTTGTTGATGTAATCGGCTTGGCGGTTATAAAGGTCATAAAGTCCCTGATAAAATCCGCCCGGATCTTGGGCTTGGCTGATTTGAGCCAGGACGATTTCGTAAATGTTTTCCAGAGACACAAAAGACGCGAAAATGCCAAAAACCCACAGGAATTTATTGGCCATGGCAATATGCCAGGCCTGTTTGAGAACTTGTTTGGAAGAAATGAACATATTTTTTACTTGCCCTCCGAAGCTTTAGCGAAGGAGGACCCCCTCTGCCCTCTGTAGCCTAGGCGAAAGAGGGCTTTCTTTCTTAAATTTTTAAATATTTTTATTTTTGAACTGATTATATTATACAATAATTTTAGGGAAAACAAAAGCCCTGCACCGCTTGAGCGCAGGGCTTTTAAATATATTTATTTTTTAGGGAACAAGGCTTCAAAGTCGCCGCGTTCCAGAGTTTCTTTCTTCAGTAGTTCTTCAACAATTTTATCCAGCTGGGCTTTATTTTTGGTTAAGATAGCATGGCTGGTTTTTTGAGCTTGGGCAATTAAGACAGAAATTTGCTGGTCAATCATTTCCGCGGTTTTTTCAGAATAATCGCGCTGTTCATGGATTTCCTTGCCCAAGAAAATCAGTTCTTCGCGTTCGCCAAAGGTGCGCGCGCCCAGAGTTTCATCCATGCCATATTGGGTGATCAGGCTTTTAGCCAGTTTGGTTGCCTGTGATAGGTCATTGGAAGCGCCGGTCGTGACTTCGCCAAAAGTTTCTTTTTCCGCTACCCAGCCGCCCAAAAATACTGCCAGTTCATCAATGAATTCTGATTTAGGATGCAGATGTTTGTCTTCAATTGGCAGTTTTAAAGTATAACCGGCGGCATGGCCGCGGGAAATAATGGAAATTTTATGCACCGGATCAACATTGGGAAGTTCATGAGCAACCAAAGCATGTCCGGCTTCGTGATAGGCAGTAATTTTCTTTTCCTGGTCAGACAGAATATGGCTTTTTCGTTCAGGGCCAAGCAATACTCTTTCAATGCTTTCCAAAATATCAATTTGGTCAATGGTTTTTTTATTGCGCCTGGCCGCCAAAATCGCGCCTTCATTTAAAACATTGGCTAAATCAGCGCCGGAAAAGCCGGGCGTGCGTTCCGCAACTTTTCTTAATTCCACATCAGTTGCAAACGGCTTGTTTTCTGAATGAACTTTTAAAATGGCTTCGCGGTCATTGATATCAGGCATGTCCAAAACAATGCGGCGGTCAAAACGTCCGGGGCGCAATAAGGCTGGATCAAGAATATCAGGTCTGTTGGTAGCGGCCATGACAATGACATTGATTTTAGTTTCCATGCCATCCATTTCCACCAAAATTTGGTTTAAAGTTTGTTCGCGTTCATCATGGGAACCGCCCAAGCCGGCGCCGCGCTGGCGGCCGACTGCGTCAATTTCATCAATAAATATAATGCATGGTGAAGATTTTTTAGCTCGTTTGAATAAATCGCGAACTCTTGAAGCGCCCACACCCACAAACATTTCCACAAATTCAGAACCGGAAATGGAGAAGAATGGCACATTAGCCTGGCCAGCCACAGCTTTGGCCAGCAAAGTTTTACCGGTTCCGGGAGCGCCCATTAAAAGCACGCCTTTGGGAATTTTGGCGCCCAGTTGCAGAAATTTTTTGGGATTTTTTAAAAACTCCACCACTTCCATTAGTTCCTCTTTAGCTTCTTTACAGCCAGCCACTGATTCAAAGGTGATTTTGGCTTTGCCTTTTTGTTTCAGTTCCCGGGCTCCGCTTTGGCCAAAAGACATGGCCTTGGTATTGGCGCCCTGAACCTGCTTCATCATTAGATAAATAAAACCGACTACCAGTAAAAATGGGATTAGAATCGGCAGAATAGTCATGGCCCAAAAACCCCAGCCTTCGTTATTTTTAACATCAACTTTGACTTTCAGCATTTTAGCCGGATCAATGCTATAATTTTTCAGCAAAGTGCTTAAAGAATCAGTGGCTTCTTTTTTAGTCACTTCTTTTTGGTTATTGTTCAGCGTGATATTTAAAGTGTCACTTTGCACAGTAATCTGGGAAACCTCCTCGTTGTTAATCTGGGAAATCAGCTTATCCAGGGTAATTTCCGCGGGTTTAGCGGCATTGGTATTAAATGAGGCGAAAATTACGGCAATGACCAGGAAGAGGAGGAGAAAGATAAGGAAATTCTTTAAAATAATTTTTGACATATGT
>Ga0315284_10015728_pt1 | contig 10750 bp, 4 predicted proteins | sample YL17G09_16_MG_FD_203696 | JGI IMG/M metagenome (GOLD analysis project Ga0315284, IMG submission 203696) | Sediment microbial communities from Yellowstone Lake, YNP, Wyoming, USA - YL17G09_16 | ecosystem: Environmental > Aquatic > Freshwater > Lake > Sediment | place: USA: Wyoming | collected...
CGGCAAAGCCGCCCTGGTAACAATGGCATTCGATACGAGGTTTGCTGTCGTGCTCGTTGGTTCTTCAGGGGAGGGGGGCGCCAAGCTGCACCGCCGCAATTGGGGCGAGGCTGTGGAAAACCTGACCGGATCGGGCGAATACCACTGGATGGCCGGAAATTTCCTGAAATACGGTGCCGAGGAAGCGGATTTCGGCAGCAAGAATGCGGGGGACATTCCGGTGGATGCGCACGAACTGATTGCACTCTGCGCACCGCGTTTGACTTTCATCAGCTATGGCGTACCGGAGAAAGGAGATGCCAAATGGCTCGATCAGCAGGGCAGCTTCATGGCGGCTATTGCTGCGGGTCCGGTATTCCGGCTCCTGAGTGCGAAAGACCTGGGAAGGTCCGACGATTACAGGACGGAGAAAATGCCGCCCGTGAACACGGGCCTGCTCGATGGCCAGCTTGCCTGGCGGCAACATGATGGCGGACACACCGATGGTCCGAACTGGAAATATTTCATTCCTTGGGCAGACAAGTTTTTCAAACGCACTCGTTAGCGCGTTCACGATCTCACAAAACCAAACACGGAGTGGTGCTCACCGCCAAGAATATGTCCTTCGAACATCGCGGAGCACTGGTGGAGGATGGTGAACGCGGTGTGGCCATCGAAATTCGGCCTGCACTCTGGCAAACCGATACCTGCATTGGATCGTGGCACTCAAAACGCTTGCCCAGGGAAATGCTCATTATCCGAAGGAAATCGCCCGCGTCGAGATGCTTGGAAAGCCCGGACGCGGGGGGGCCGGAGATGGCAACCGAAAGGTCGTGCAACTTCATGTTACCGATCATCCAACCCTCCAGTGGACAAAACAACAAGTAAGGAACGCGCGCTTCGGGGGGCAGCCGAAATTCGTGCCTCACGACAATGACGGGAATTCTGGTCAGTTCGGATGTCCGTTACAAGTTTAAAACGCAGGGATGAGGGTGTCGTGTCGATCAGCTCTCGATGAGTGGCTCTGGCAGGAAATGGGCATCCGGGGGATAGCGATTCCGTTTGGCGCGCCCAATGCAACGGTGCACGTTGAGCGGCTGATAGGGACGCTTCGCCGAGAGTGTCTAGACTGAATGTTGATCTGAAATGAACGACACCTTCGGCGTGTACTCATCGAATTCATCCACTGGTACAACCACGGCAGTGCGCATCAAGGGCTGAACGGTATACCGGATCCCGATCCGGTGTTGACGGCGTTGCCTACTTGAGGATCGCGTCTGCGGCGTTGGCCGCCAGAATCCACTTGGCCGCGACGTCGATGACGTATTCGGTTTCGAACCAGAGGAAGCCGAAATCGTCGATGCACTCCGGGAAGTCCGGCTTGATAACGATATAACCCGGAATCACGCCGCCGGGAATAAAAGTGCTATCCGCCCGGTTGTTGCCGTACGCTTTCAGTTTCGAGGACGTCCCGACCGACGACACGTACGACGTGCTCGATACCGGATGCGTCCCCAGCATGTAGTTTGCGGCGCGGAGCGTATATTCCGTGCCCACGATATCCGGGAACGCCTGGTGAAGGAAGTACATCCGCGCGCCGAGATCGGCGACGCTGGCCGAACCGCCCCAGTTGCCGCGGGCGGGTGGCACGCCGAACGGTGTGGCGGCCAGGTCTTTGTCCAGTTGGGCCACATAGGCTTTCACCGCTTCTCGGAGCCGCGTCCTAAAATCGGCGTCCATGTAAGGCAAGGCGCGCACGGCGTTCCATCCGCCCATCGCGAACCGCTGCAACACGGAGGGGAACATCTCCAGCACGCGTCTCTTGTACGCCTCGCCGCCATTGGTAGCGATCAGCAATTCCAGCGCGGCCTTCCATTCCTCCGTGGAGGCCATGCCGCCGGTGGTGTTGAACGACTGGAACTGGCTGGTGGTAGGATGCGCGTGCTCCTCGTCCCAAAGCCTGATCGCGGTATCCATGCACTCCTTGGCGAGCTCATCGTCCCAGCCCTTGAGCACGTGGGTGGCGGCGGCCAGCGACGCGGAGGCGCCGTACTGCAGGCCAGCCGACTTGGTAGTGAAGGCCCACCGGTCCTCCGGAATGCCGGAGAAGTTGCCATCGACCTCATTGGGGCCGAGCTTCTCGGAGTAGATGCGGCCATCGGTCTTCGATGCCCCATCGCCCAGGTGCGTGTATTGCCGCAGCGTGGGCTCGACAATGCCGGGAATCGGGTGACCAATCGCTTTTATCTGCGCGAGCACCTGCAGGATGCCGTGCTTCACCTGCTGTACGGCGTCCGGAATTCCGTCGGGCCGGTGCATTTCCACTGTGCGAGCCGTTTCGTCTACGGTGAGTTGATCCCATTTCAGGTCGAAGGCCTTGTATGCCAGAGCCAAATCCTGGATGACCGCATACTGACTCTGGGCGCGGATATCGAAATCGCCAGCGTCATACCATCCGCCGACATTCAATCCGGGAATGTGCTGGCCGCCCTGGAATAGGGAGTCTGTGTTCGGGCCCATGGAGTAGCCGTCGAAGTGCTGCGTGTTCGGCGGCGCCTGGCGTGCGTCATCGAGGTGCGACACGCCGTGCCACAGCCGGTAGCCTTCGCGTACGGAAACATGGTCCATTTCTACCGCAAGGTAGCCATCCAGGCTGGATTGCCACGTGTTGCTGTAGACGTCCTTGGCGATGGGGAAAAGCTCGGTACGCTGGCCGGCGTATTCGATGACGTACATGCCGGGATCTTTGACGGAGGAGAAATCAAACTTTGCGTAGGTGTAGCGCAACCACGGCGTGGATTCGGAGACGGGGCCTTCGAAGGCCTGCTTGTAGGAGCCGTCATCCGCCAACCGGAGCACCTTGGCTCTCTTGGGCGCTTTGAATTTCGGGTCGAGTTCGATGACGGCAACCTTCGGGAAGTTGGGCGGATAGCCGACCTGGCTGTGCGCGATCATAGGCGGACGAGTCCAATTCGGAATCACATCGGGGCGGATATGCCACACCACCGCACCCTCCGTTTTGCCCGAGGGAATCAGCGTGCGGAGCACGAACCAGCCGTTCTGGGCGCGGCTGCGGCCATCGTAGAGGGAGAGCGGAGCAGTCTCCGAATTGATGCGGATGCGGTAGAGCGGATCTTCCACCGCTAGCGTGATGCTCTTGCCGGTGGCCAGCGGCAGCGGTTGGGTATAACCCTTCGCCTGGTCCCATTCCTCCTGGTAGGGCAGCTTCTTCGGGTCGTCTGGCAGCGGCAGAACCTTCACCATCGCGTCCTGGGGACTGATCGGGAACACGCCGAACACGTTGCCATCCAGGGAATAGGTCTTGCCGATGTATGCGGAGGGAAGAAACTCCAGGTTGAAGCCAGCGCGCCCGGCCAGTCTTTCCGGCAGAGGCTTGTCCAGGTTGACGCTCACCCGCACGCCGCCCGGTTCAGCGGCCACTTCCAGGCGGTAGTCCATCTGGAAGTCCGGAAAGTAGAGCTGCGCGGTGAGGCGGTTGTTTTCCTTGTCGGGTTGGCGTCCCTTGAGCTGCGCGACGGCGTCCCACTGTTCGGGAGTAGGCACCAGCCGGACGTCGCCGTTCGTTGCGATGCGATGGCCGTGCAGGATCATCTCCATGGCAGTGTTCTTCTGATCGACGAAAATGGGGTGGAAGGTGCTGTGATACAGAATGACGCTAAAACCCTGGGTATCGAGATAACCGCTATCGGTCACCTTCATCGAGAGGTCGGCGCCGAAGAGGAACGAGACGGAGAGCAGGATACTTACCAGGACGGTTCGCAGTACAGTGGACATTGTGAGAGAAGCCTTTCCGAGACGTTCGGTGTTTCAATATAGCTGGTCACGGCAGTGCTGTTAGTGCTAGAAACGGAGAGACGCCTCTCCTGCGAAGCTTCCCGCCAGACGCGGTGACGCCACAATTCTCAGTAATACATGTCCAGCCAACCGTCGCCGGGATGGAACAGGCGGCTCGGTCTTCACCGAGTTCCTTTCTTCTATCTGAGGAAGATCGCAGGGGCAGAAACCTCGTATTCCCGATTTCCCATTTCTTTCGCAAGGCGCTCAAGTTCTCCAAAAGAGCCCGCCGAGATCAGTGGAAGATTTGAATCTAACACTATTCAGCGCCGCTAAGCAAGCGCTCGCAAGAGGTACCTGGCCGTAATCCTGGCGCTAAAACATTGATGTTTGAATTTGGAATCGGGGAATCGGGGACTGACGCAATGCCGTTAACTTAAGAGATACATGCCGCCCCTCCTGTTATTGATGAATTCTCGTTCGGGCAGCTGAGTTCGTGGCAACTTTTGCTGGGACTTTCTGCCCCCGCGGCGTTTCTCCAAGCCGCGGCTCTTTCTTCGATACTGCTGGCGATCGCGGGTAAATTGACGATCCGGTTTGTGCTTCACTTGGTGTCGTGCGCACAAGCGCACCAATTGGTCTCAGATCAAAGACCAGAGAAGAGTCGCCCCACCTGAGACTATGAATTTCAGGAACAGCCGTGTTTCGGTGAGGGCACGCGCAAAACTGAAATTGCTCATCGGTGCGTTTTTCAATTGACTGGCCTGGAGCTGCTTTCTCGAGCTGTCGGCATCGGCATCGGACCATGGATTTGCTCCGGGTCGCGCACATACCAGGCATCATCGGCCCATTCCCCAATTTCGAGTTTTTTTGTTTTTCGACAGCGCCACGATGCGCTCTACGAATGCCTGGCTGCCGACAGCAATGCTCTCCGTCCAATGAGGTTCCCTGTATCGGTCTGCCCCTACCGCCCTGCTGCAGAGATTTGTGTGGTATCGCCTTGCAGCCGCCGGTATTATCGCAGCACGCGTGCTTACGGATCGCTTGAATCTGAGTGCGAATTTAGGCCAATATCGATAATCCAATCTGATGGGAAAAGGACCGAAAAAATGTGGAGATACAGCTCAGTTTTGATGCTGGCAGCCCTTGGGTTGGCGATTGCGGAGCCTGAGATGACACCCGAGCAGCGCCGCGAATATCGGGACAAGTTGATGCAGATCCTGCCGGAAGTGCCGGGAGGCCGGGACGGGCAGCAGTCCTTTGCCGAATGGGTTAAGGCGACCGATGCGCTGCCGCCCGATTTTGACGCCCTGCCGAAGGTCAACGGCCTGCCCGATCCGTTCACCTTCCTGGATGGCAAGCGCAAGGTGCGGACGCAGAGTGACTGGAAGGCCCGTCGCGCGGAAATCCGCCAGCTTTTTGAAATATACGTCATCGGCTCACTGCCGCCGAAACCCAGGCTGGACAAGATCGTCCCCGTTGACCCGGCCGAAGCCGCTCGCGGCGCCCATTGCGGTGCGATGATGGCCCCGCCGGCTGCCGCTGCTGCCGGCCGCCGCGGCTTTACGCCCGCAGAAGGATCCGTGACGCGCATGGTGGACCTGCGCTACGGGCCGGACAGCCAGATCAGCACCCGAGTCACCTTGACGATTCCGCCCGGCGCCGGCCCTTTTCCGGTGCTGATCGGTGGCGGACCAAACGTCACAAGCTACGGTTATATCGCATGCCAATTCCCCAGCAGTGTGGATGCGCCGCCCGATATCGGGCGGTTCTACCCCGGCTACGACTGGGCTTCGATGGCAAAGGTCGCCTGGACGGTACCGATGGTGGTGGACTATTTGTATACATTGCCGGAGGTGGACAAGCCGCATATCGCCATCACGGGATATTCGCGCCTGGGCAAGATGGCGGCCTATGCAGCGGCGATCGGCGAGAGGATTGCGGCCTGTATTGCCGGGAGCACGGGCGTGGGGGGAGTGCTTACGTGGCGGCACGGGAGCGAGAGGAACATCGGCGAAAGCTATCCGCTGGGTTACATGTGGGTGTACCGGGAGGTTGTCCATCCGATCCTTGCCGTGGCGCATGCCGGATACGCGGTGCTGGCGTTCGACCAGACCGGATATGGCAGCCGGATGAACGAAGCCGCGCCGTTCTACGACCGCTCTCCCCACTGGTCGCAGCTCGGACGCATGGTGGAAGACGTGCGGGCGGCGGTTGATGCCTTGCAGAAGGACGCACGGATCGATCCGGACAAGATTTATCTCTTCGGATACGGAGTGGGCGGAATGGTGGCGCTGCACGCGGCGGCGCTCGATCCCAGGATCAAGGGCGTGGTCTCGATTTGCGGCTTCATGCCGATGCGCACGGATACGGCGGACAGAAATACCGGGGGCATCCGTCGCTTTTCGCATGAGCGTGCGCTCCTGCCGCGATTGGGGGCGTTCAGCGGGCAGGAAGCCAGGATTCCCTACGATTACCAGGATCTGATCGGTGCAATTGCCCCGCGGCCGGCGTATGTCTTCAATCCCATCTACAACCGGGATGCAACCGTCAAGGACGTGCGTGATGCCGTCGCACAGGCCCGGAAGGTGTACGGCCTGTACCATGCGGCCGACAAGCTGGTGCTTGACGATCCGTGGGACCATTTCCGCCTCTCCAGCGCGGCGCAGGAACGGATCGTCCAATGGATGTCTGAGACTCTTCGGTAGGGCCTGGTTTGAATAAAATGAAGTCCGAAGGAGCTGCACATGAAAATACCAGAAGATGGAACGACGTCAGGTTTGGGTGGGAGCGGCAACGGGCTGTGCCGGCGGGATGCTTTGAAAGCGATCGCGTTATTGGCTGCAGTTCCTCTTGTCGGGCAGAAAGGTGGTTTGGCTCAGTCCGCGCCCGCGAGATCGGCCGCGCCCGTGGAAAACAGGCGCAACCAGAGTTTCGACGAAGGATGGCGCTTTCTTCGCGGCGATGCTCCCGGAGCCGAACTCCCGGATTTCAATGACTCTGCCTGGCGCACGCTTGATCTGCCGCATGATTTCAGCGTGGAAGATTTGCCTCCTCGACCCGCTTATGCGAACGGCGAGGGTGCTCTATGGGGGACCAGCGTGCTTCCCACCCGGATAGGTCCGTTCGACACCGAACTCAGCGCAGGAGGACGTGACACCGGATGGTTTGTGGGCGGGACGGGCTGGTATCGCAAGCGCTTTACGGCGGCTGGGGTGCCTGCCGGCAGCCAGGTCGAGATTGTCTTCGATGGTGTGTACATGAACAGCGACGTCTGGTTGAACGGCAAACTGTTGGGCAATCACCCCTATGGATACACTGCCTTTCTCTACGACCTGACACCTTATCTCAGGCGGGATGGCGAAAATGTCCTCGCCGTGCGCGTGCGCAACGAGGGACGCAACAGCCGCTGGTATTCCGGCTCCGGCATCTATCGCCACGTGTGGCTGAACACTACCGGAAGCGTGCGCATTCCGACATGGGGAGTGTTTGTCAAGACGCCGGAAGTTTCCAGGAACAATGCGAGTGTGCTGTTGACGGTCCGAGTGGAAAACCGCGCAAGTTCGGCACAGGACGTGACCGTCCGCTTTCACCTGTTCGATGCGAAGAATGCCGACGCGGGGACGCGGGAAGCCGGGCAATCCCTTGCCGCCGGTGCCGTTGCGGAGCTCGAACAGGCTTTCACGATCTCCGGCCCGCAATTGTGGTCCGTGGCGGCACCCCAGATGTACCGCGCCGAAGTGGAGCTGCTCGCAAGCGGCAAGACAACGGACCGTCTGGCGACCTCGTTCGGAATTCGAAAAGTGGAAGTGGATGCGCAACAGGGCCTGCGCCTCAACGGTGAAGTCATCAAGCTGAAAGGCGGCTGCCTGCATCATGACAACGGCCTGCTCGGAGCGTGCGCGATCGATCGAGCCGAGGAGCGCCGTGTTGAGCTGATGAAGGCCCATGGCTTCAATGCCATTCGCACCAGCCATAATCCGCCCTCATCGGCATTTCTCGATGCGTGCGACCGCCTGGGCATGCTGGTGATGGATGAAGCTTTCGATCAGTGGGAGCGTCAGAAGAACGCGCAGGATTACCACCTCTATTTCGCCGACTGGTGGCAGCGCGACCTCAGCGCCATGGTGCTGCGCGACCGCAATCATCCCAGCGTCATCATGTGGAGCATCGGCAACGAAATTCCCGAGAGAGTGCAGCCGCGCGGCGTGGAAATCGCCAAACAGTTTACCGAGTACATCAAAACGCTGGATCCGACACGCCCCATCACGGCTGCCATCAACGGCGCGGGTGGCGGTGGCAGCGGCGAGCAGCTCGACCCAGCGTTCCGGTATCTGGATATCGGAGGCTATAACTACATGCCGAACGCCTATGAAGCCGATCATGCCCGTCAGCCCAATCGTGTGATTCTGGGGACCGAGTCCTTCCCGCGGCAGGCGTTCCCAAGCTGGCGCCCGGTGGAGCAGAATCCTTTTGTGATCGGAGATTTTGTCTGGACCGCGATGGATCACCTGGGAGAGGCCTCCATCGGAAATGCTCAGCTCAATACGGCCGGGCGCGGGGCAGGCGGAGGTGGGGGCATGGGAATGGGCGGAGCGGCCGGGCCTGGCGGCGCGCAGGGTCAAGGCGAACGTGGCGGGCAGCCACCGGCGGCAGCTGCGGCAGGGTCGGGCGGACGCGGCGCAGCAGCCACAGGAGGTGCTCCGGGCGGCGGATTCGGCGCCATGATGGCGGGCGGATCAAGCATCAGCCTCCCCTTCCCATGGTTCAATTGCTACTGCGGAGATATCGACCTGATTGGCCAGCCCAAACCCCAGTGGTTCCACCGGCGCGTGATCTGGGGACTCAGCAAGATCGAGATGGCCGTGCAGCGGCCGATTCCGGAAGGACGCACGGAAGCGATCAGCGCGTGGGGCTGGTCCGACGAACTGCGCAGCTGGACGTGGCCCGGCAGCGAAGGCAGAACGGTGAAGGTCCGGGTGTATTCTTCCGGCGACCAGGTGCGTCTGCTTTTGAATGGCAAAGATATCGGCCTCAAGCCGGTTTCAGCCGATACCGAATTCAAGGCCGAATTTGAGGTGCCGTACGCCCCGGGCGAATTGAGGGCTGTGGCTTTATCGAGCGGCAAACAGATCGGGGAACTCGCCTTCAAGACTGTCGGCAAGCCGGCTCAACTGCGGCTCAATGCCGATCGCGCATCGATCCGGCAGAATCGCAACGACCTTTCTTATGTAACGCTTGAAGTGCTCGACCAGGCCGGCGAGCCGGTGCCGGACGCGGTCATTCCCGTGAGTTTCAGCATCAGCGGTCCCGCCGAGCTGGCGGCGGTGGGAACGGCCAATCCGAAGGACGTTCAGAGCTTCAGAAGCCTGCGCCCGAAGACGTTTCACGGCAGGTGCCTGTCAATAGTGAGACCTAAGGGCGGCGTCGGCGACGTTACCGTGCGGGCGCAGGCTGAAGGCCTGCCTGTTGCCAGTGTCGTGGTACGGATCGGTACTTACTGAGTCTCGCCTACTATAGCGATGATCGCTCCTGGGACCGGCGGCGTCTCGCCCGCAGCTTTGGGACGCGGCATAGCCAGGGAATTTGCGGGCGGGACGCCCGCGGTCCCAGGGGGTCGCAGTCTTGATCCATGCGCGGTGTTTGTCACTGCATTTTGCGATTCGCAATAGTATTCTGGTCCGTGCCTATACCCCTGTCGCGCCTGATTTCCTCAATATGGAAATACTATTTGATGTTTTTGCCCTCGACTTTCCAATTGGGATGGGTCACAAGCCACAGTCTGAACTTACTTTTTCCGGATGATATTCACCGGTCCGAGCAGCCCGGCCGGCATTAACGGGGTTGTCGACGATACGCCGGGACTCGGCGAGTCTGGTTACCGCGTCACTCTCCGCAAGATCAAGGGTGTGGGGGCCTGCCCGCCGGCGCCACCCCGGCCGTCGCCTCCGCCGCCTGCGCCAAAAGATGGGTCGGAACCGGCAGAGGGCGGTCCAACTGCCGGGCGCGGGCCTGTGTCGGCAGCAGCGCTCGGGATGCCGGCGCCACCACGTCCGCCGCGGCCGCCCGCGCCGCCACTCCTTTGCAGTTCAATCTGTTCCCCTTTGATCGTCCCCGCGTAGGTAGTGTTTCCTACCCGGAACGAGATGTTGTTGCCGTCCACCTTGCCATCTTCAATGGCTCCACCCGCTCCTCCTCCTCCGAAACCACCGCCTCCTGCAGATTCCAAAGAGCCCGTTAAGACGTTCCCTTCCTGGCGGAAGGTGAAGATCATGTCCGTGTTGCCGCCGCCAAGGGCCATCGGATTGCCGGTTGCCGCAGCTGCGATGGCAGCCGTCGGTCTCCACAGTCCCGAGATGCCCGCGCCGGCGGGAACCGCGCGCTCCCAAACCGCGACCTGAGGCCGGAGCTTCACAGCCTTCGATGTGATGGTTGCGGTTGCACCCGTCAATCCCGGCGAGGTTGCCTCAACCATGATGCTCCCGGCTGATTTCGTGGACTGAACGATTGCCATGCACAATCCCGAGAACGCCTTTCGCGTTGAGCCGATGTCGGATTCCTGGTTCGTTGGATCGCCGTTTCCGGTTCCGATCACTTTCCCCGGCCCGGTTACTTTGAAGCTGACTTCGTTTCCCGTGATGGGAACCACGCGTCCCTGCGCGTCCTGAACTTCGACGGCGCATACCGCCACGTCCTCGCCATCCGCATTAATATCCTGACGATCCGGGCGCAACACGAGCTTCGCCGGTGCTCCGGTGGTCTCTCGCTTTGCCGTCATGATCCGCTGGCCGCCCTTATAGCCCCTCGCTTCGATGGTGCCGGGAGCGTATTTCACGTTCCAGGCTAGGTCTGCGCGTGCCCCATAATTGGATGCATAGCAACAAGATCGATTGGTTCATCATTGAATAATATAGTTCCCAGTGCAATATCCTGGAAGCGCCTGAGCCCGCGTAGCAGCGTCTGTGGTCCGGGCGGT
>Ga0315284_10015730_pt1 | contig 10750 bp, 6 predicted proteins | sample YL17G09_16_MG_FD_203696 | JGI IMG/M metagenome (GOLD analysis project Ga0315284, IMG submission 203696) | Sediment microbial communities from Yellowstone Lake, YNP, Wyoming, USA - YL17G09_16 | ecosystem: Environmental > Aquatic > Freshwater > Lake > Sediment | place: USA: Wyoming | collected...
GAAAACGAGGGGGGTATTTATATATAGTTCCCAATCAATGGCAAGGCAGATTTAGAAAATTATTAGTGATAGGGGATAAAAAGGGAGCAGGCTCAGCTATAACATTAGGAGCTCATCCAGATATGTTCGACAAATTCCAAAAATTAATTAATATTGATATTAAATTTATTCATGTCATTCGAAATCCATATGATACTATGAGTACAATGTCCAAAAAAGCCATAATAAATATAAGAACAAGTATTAATTCATATTTTTCAAGGTGCGAGATTATAATGAATTTAAAAAAGCAGATAGAAACTTCTGCACTTTTGGATATAAGACACGAATCTATTATTGCAAATCCCAAAGAGAGTATCACTGAAATTTGCAATTTCCTGGGTCTGGAAGCATTAGAAGACTATGTAAAAGACTGTGCAAGTATCATTTACACAAAACCGCACAAAAGCCGTTATGAATTGGAATGGACAGATGAGCTTATTGATATCGTTAAAAACAGGATGACAGAATTCTCATTTTTACAAGGTTATTCTTTTGAGGAATAACCTAACTAAATATTATATTCTTGAATTGACATGATAAATAACATAATTTTAATCTCCATAGACACACTCAGATACGATTGTGTCGGCTATCAACCAGACAAAAGTGAACTTGAAGAATATGATGTTCTGAAGTATCTCAAGACACCCACCCTTGACCGTATTGCTGAAAAAAGCCTTTGTTTTACCCAGTGTATCAGTACCAATTCGTACACGACAGCATCACATGCAAGTATTTTAACAGGTCTTTACCCTCCGAGACATGGCATACGAGAATTTTATGTAAAGAAGCTGAGCAATAATGTGTACACCCTTGCAGAGATTTTAAAAATATATGGATATACAACGGTAATGTTCACCGATACCTACCAGAATTTTTATCCTACAGATCTTGCAAGGGGATTTGATCATTTTATTTTAAGGAATGATGATAAATTGTTTGAGCTCCTCAAAACGAGCAAGTCCAACAACAACCCCAAGCATTTTATCTTTGCCCATTTTTTTGATGTTCACGGACCATACACAATGTCCGAAAATGAGAAATACAATGACGGCAGTTTTTTGAAAATCATGGAAGAGCTTTATAAACAATATGGAATTCCCTTAAGTAAACCGCTTTCCCGCTTAAATAAATATGTGATATGGAACAATTTCATTAATCATCTGGGAAAGGATATCCATATTTATTTTCCTCTGTATATTCAGGGTGTCACAAAGTTTGATTCGGGAAGATTTAAGGATTTCATTCATGCCCTGGAACAACTCGGCTTCATGGATGATTCATTGATTATGATTTTCTCTGACCATGGAGAGGGGAAGTCAAGTGTCTACAAACCAGACAATTTCACCCATGGAATAGGACTCTTTGATAGTGTCATTAGGGTACCTCTTATTTTTTACCACAAGGATATTACGCCGGGTGTGACAGATAAATTGGTTTCGCTTGTTGACCTGTTCCCTACTGTTTTGCAGAGTGCGCTTCACAAGGCTCCTCAGGAGCTTCTTCCCTACAATGGTGATGGTATGCATCTATTAGAACACCAGAGTAACCGGTGCGTATATAGTGAGACGTGGATCAAGGATTTTTCAGGCAAACACTGGAATATTGATATGATATCGTACTTATTATTTCAGAGAGTCCTGAGAACCGATTCTCATAAATATGTTGTTTTCGGGATGCCCGAGAGGTTTGATGATATAGATATTCACGCCATACCGGAACAAGATTTTTTACAAAACTATTACAGATGTCTTCTTTGTAAGTTTGAGCCATATGACGAGTTTATGGAAACCCTTACTGCATTGAAGGAAAAGTCCATAAAAAGAGAGGATATTATCGCATCAGACAACAGGCAATCGTATTGTTACTACGACTTGAAAAAAGACCCCAGAGAGGCACATCCTATTTTTCTTTCAAAACCATTTCGTCCTGATGTAGAGGAATACTTTCAGAAAATTATCATCATGAACAGAGACGCTGCAGATGCCGGATATATATTTGGGGAATTTGACAGGAGCCTTTTTAAAGAACTTGCCAGGAAACTATTTCTTAAAGAAAAAGAGGATATTATCTTTACCCTGTCAAAGAATAAACATCTGCTGAATGACCTGATAGATAAAATTATATTAGACCAGACATTGTCTGATGAGGAGTTTGTGACAAGTGTCTATAAGATATTTTTCAACAGGATGCCTGCTGAAAATGAAAAAAAAGAAGGGAATGAATTTTTTCAGAGTGGGGTTTCAAGGAGAAGATATTTTAATAAAAATGTGTTTGAGAATGAGTCTTTTACTGACATGTTTAAAGAAAGAGCATTTAAAGGAGATCCTTATGGCAGGCTGAGAGAACTTGAGCAGTACAGATATAAATATGAGCGGCTACAGGCAAGCCTTATCTTTAAATTATTTCAAAAGATTATTTACTTTATTGATAACATACTCTTCCCTGTGGGATCAAAGAGGAGGTATATATTCTCGAGAATTCTCAAAAAAAACTGATACGTGTAATTACAAAATGCTATGGCTAAGAATATAATTTTAATCTCTATAGATACACTCAGATACGATTGTGTAGGTTATCAACCCGACAAAAGTGAGCTTGAATATTACGATGTTCTGAAGTATCTTAACACACCTACCCTGGATCGCATTGCTGAAAAAAGCCTCTGTTTTACCCAATGCATCAGCACCAATACCTATACTCCTGCGGCACATGCAAGTATTTTTACAGGTCTCTATCCACCAGGGCATGGCGTGAGGGAATTCTACGGGAAGAAACTCAGCAGTAATGTGTATTCCCTTGCAGAGGTTTTAAAAGTACATGGCTATAACACCGTGATGTTTACCGATACACCCCACCATTTTCACTACACAGGACTCGAACGCGGTTTTGACCATGTGATTGCGAGAGATGAGGAAAGATTGTATGAATTGCTCAAAACAAAAGATTTCGATAGAAATTCTCAACATTTTATTTTCGCCCATTTTTTTGATGTCCATGAGCCCTATCTGGCTTCAGAAAATGAGAAGTACAATGACGGCAGTTACATAAGCAGTATGGAAAAACTCTATGAGGAATGTGGAGTCACTTTTAATAAATCCCTTTATTCAAAATCCCCTAAACATCTCATATGGGATAATTTCATTGATTATGTTGGGAGGAAGATACATCTCTTTTTGCCCCTGTATGTTCGTGGTGTGAGTAAGTTTGATACAGGAAGATTCAAAGATTTTATCAAAACCCTCGAACACCTCGGTGTTATGGATGACGCGGTGATTATCATTGTTGCCGACCATGGAGAAGGAAGAAGGAATGACAATGATAGAGAGTGTTTCGGTCACTCAGGTCCCCTCTTTGATAATGTATTGCGGGTGCCGCTTATTCTTTCCTGCGAGGAAATTACCCCTGGAGTGTCAGATTCACTGGTTTCGATTGTAGACATATTCCCTACGGTTTTACGTATTGCTCTCAACAAGTCTCCACAAGAATTGCTCCCCTATACTATAAATGGTGTCATTATGCTTGACCCCTTAAACAACAGGAAGGTGTATAGTGAGACATGGAGCATGGATTGCGAGGATAAACACTGGAATCTTGACATGACGTCCTATCTCTTATACCAGCGGGCTCTGAGAACCGAGTCACATAAGTATATCGTCTATGGAATGCCCGAAAAATTTAATGATATAAATAGTAACAGCACACCTGATGAAGACTTCTTGCAGGATTACTATCGCTGTCTTTTATGTGAGTTTGAATCGTATGATAGGTTCATTGAACAACTTACTGCATTGCAGAAAAAGACCTTAAAAAGAGAGGACCTTCTTGCCTCAAATAGCAAGCAGGTGTATTGCTTCTATGATTTAAAAAAAGACCCAAGAGAATTTAATCCTGTTTTCTTGTCAGGTGCATCCCTCACTGATGCAGGAGATTTTTATCAGGATATCTTCACCATGGAGAAAAAAGCTTCACATACTGAACAGATATTTGATGAGTATGACAAAGATGCCCTCAGAGAGATTGCAAAGAAGCTATTCCTTAAAAAGACTGATGATATAATCCTTACTCTATTATCAAATAAGCATCTGCTGAGTAATTTAATAGACAGAGTCATTTTTAACCCTGTACTTTCCGATGAAGATTTTATCAAAAGTGTCTATGCAGTATTTTTCAATGGTGTCCCTTCAGAGAGAGAACAGAAAGAGGCGTCAGAATTTTTCCAAGGCGGGTTATCAAGAAAGATGTATTTCAACAAAAAGGTATTTGGAGGAAAGACATTCATCTCCGTATGCAGAGGGATAGTATCGGAAGAAGATATATATAGCAGGATTATGGAACTCGAAGACTATAAACATAAATATAAGGAGATCGAAGGAAGCCGCTTCTTCAAAATATTTACTGTAATCACCCGGCTTATAGATAACGGGCTTTTTCCACAGGGGACGCGGAGAAGGCGTTTTTACTCAAAACTTATCAAAAGAACACAGGGACCAGAAAGTGGCAGATTTAAAAAAAGGTGATTTACAAAGAAGAGTAACAGAGCTTGAGAAGAAGGTAGAAACCCTCAAGGGAGAATTAGCTGAAAAAGAAAGACTACTCACCTCTATGTACACCTCAAAAACATGGAAATTGGGCCAGTTATACGGCAGGCTGTTCGGTATGGAGTCTTTCTGGAGAGAAAAAATATCTTCTTTTGCAAAAAAAATATTTGGCATAAGACCACGCAATAAGTGGAATACTATTATTTCAAGCCCGGTCAGGGCCACTGACCGACATTACCAAACACTTCTTGAGTTCATCTCTCACATCACTCTCGGTAAGGGAATATTTGTGATGATTGCAAGGCCAAAAATAGTGGAAGGGATTGGCTTCAGAGCTGAAGAGCTCAACTACAGGGTGGTAGGGTTGGCAAATGAATTCAGCAAAGAAGGCGTTAGAATACTCTATGTTTTCACAGAACAAAAGGAAGGAGTGTCCCTTGATCACATAGAGCGAGTGAGCGAGAATATCCTTCAGATGAGCATCCAGCTGTTTTTCAAGACATTTGAGTTTTTCTTTGAACGGATAAACTCTTTCTCAACGAACAAAGTCCTTTTCATCCATCGCTTGCACCCATGTGTTGTTGAGATAGTATGTTGCGCAAATGCATATAACTGGACAACTGTTTACGATATATTGGACAACTGGGAAGAATTTAGCAAGGCAGGGTGGCTTACCGAATGGTACAGCAGAGATCTTGAAGAATTTGTGGTGAGTAATGCAGATATAAAAATTGCCGTCAGTTATTTCCTCCAGAGAAAATTTAACTATAGTGGGAACGTGCACATCGTCCATAATGGTTACTATCCGGATTCGTTAAATGTCCCTGTTAAAAATTTGAAACAAGGGGAGGTAACAGCAGGGTACTTTGGTAGCCTTGAGAAATATCGGTTTGACTGGGACTTGCTTTTGTCTATCGCAGAACGTCATAAAGACTGGCTATTCTATTTGATCGGGAGAATGCCCCGAAATATCCGTCTACGTGAGAATATTATTTCCCTTGGAACGTTACACCCTGCTGAACTCTATGCCTATGCCCAAAACTGGGATGTTGCACTTCTCCCTTTTAAAGTGAATAATCTCACCATTTCATGCGATAGCCTTAAGGTTTATGAATACCTTTCCTTCCGGTTGCCTGTGGTAGCGAGAGGCGTAGGAGAGCACGTGAGAAACTATCCCTATGTATATATTGCTGAAACTGAAAGAGATTTTGAGAAATATATCACAATAGCTGCATCCACCAGGATAGAAGAAGATAAGATTACAGATTTCCTCAGGACATCTGACTGGTCCAGCAGGGCAAAAGAAATACTCACCATTGTACAATCGGGTAAACCTAACTATAAGGAGTATATTTTTGAAAGTCCTCTTCATACATAGGCATTGTGGCGTAGGCGGAGTTTCCACAGTGATACGAAGCCGATATGTGGGATTGAAGCAACTCGGCATTGAAGCAGATTATCTGTTTTTGAATGACTACGGAGGGAAGAAGATATTCAGTGATCTGGACATTAGACTTTACCAATTAAAGGACCATAATGAGATAGCGAAAATAATTTATGGAAATACCTATGACTTTATATCTTCTATTGATTGTCCTGAGCTTCATGGCCTATTGAATACGCTCCCGCATACATTTAAGATACTCTGTGAGGTGCATACCCCATACCCTGACCAAAGGGCATATCTGAAGAAAGCTGACCTCCCTTCGGGTACCAGGTGCATTGTGACCCCTTCAGAGACATTTAAAGAGATCATAAGGAATGAACGGAGTGCATTCAGAGATATTCCCATCCATGTGATACCGAACCCTGTAGAGGAGAGATTCCTCGTCGATGGCGATCATGTTAAGGAACCGTTTAACAAGAAATATGTTGGTTGGATAGGCAGACTTGATAAGATGAAGAACTATCAAGAGGGGTTAAAGATAGCGGAGGAATGCGCAGCTTTCAGGGATGATGTGGAATTTATTTTTGTGGGAAGGTTTCCGTCTGGTGGTGGCACTCAGCTGTTTCCCCAGATACTCAAGTTTAAGGGAAGAACCAAATTCAAATGGTTGCCATTCATTCCCCATCAGGATGTCCATAGATTTTATGGTTTATTGAGAGAAAGTGGAGGCTGTTACCTTTCAACATCCCTTGGAGAAAACCAGTCATGTGCAGCACTGGAGAGCATGGCGTCAAAGTGTCCTGTGGTTACAACTGATATCGAAGTATTCAAGGAATTATTAGAAGACGGAAGATGTGGATCAATCTACAAATCCGGGAATGTGAGAGATGCGGTTGATACGATAAATAAAATATTAGACGATCGTGTGTTGCGAGATGCTATTACTGACAGTGCTTATACCAAAGTCTTGGAGAGATTTACCGTAGAGAAGGTTTCGTTGAAGTGGGAAAAACTTTTAAAATCACTCGAATAGAGAAAGATTGAAATTGAAAAACATCATCCTTATATCAATCGATAATCTGCGTTTTGACTGTGTGGGCTATCAGCCTGATAAAAAGGAACTTGTACACTATGATGTCTTGAAATATCTTGAGACCCCAACACTTGACAGACTTGCTGAAAAGAGTATCTGTTTTACTCAGTGCATCAGCACCAATACCTATACTACAGCAGCCCATGCAAGTATCCTGACCGGTCTCTATCCACCAAGGCATGGAGTAAGAGAGTTTTATGAGAAAAAGCTCTCAAGGGAAGTCTACACATTAGCTGAAGTTCTCAAGGTCTTTGGTTACGAGACAGTGATGATGACAGACACGAATACACTTTTTTTGCCTCTTGAACTGAACAGGGGATTTGACCATGTTTTTCACACAGATGATCAGGGACTATTGAAGTTTCTGGATGAAAATAGAGAAAAGAAACTTTTTGTCTTTGTACATTTTTTCGATGTCCATGAGCCTTTCCTCCTCAGTCATAATCCTCACTACATTTGTGGCGAGTATATTGATGCAGTGAAATCCCTTTATGAGAAATTTAATATAGAGATAAGATTTGCCAATCGAAATGATTTTAAGTATTACAGGAGATTATGGAGGAGATTGCTTGGTCATATAGGGTATAAAACCCATAAGACTTTCTTACCGCTTTATGTGAGAGGTGTATCCCGGTTTGATCAAGGGCGTTTTAAGGATTTTATGGCAGGAATTGATTTGTTAGGTCTATTGAAAGATTCATTGATGGTTATCGTTTCTGACCACGGAGAGGGGAAATCTGCATTTGAAAGTCCGGACATTTTTACGCATGGCGGAAATCTTTTTGACAGCGTCATCAGGGTACCTCTCATGGTTTACCATCAGGACTTTTCTCATCAGCTCATACATAACAATGTTTCTATTGTAGATATCTTTTCAACAATTTTAGATTTATCCATAGAAGACAAGAGCAGCGGTTTACTCCCTTATTCTCCAGATGGCATTTCTTTACATAAACTCCAGAGATATGATACACGGCCTATCTATTCAGAGACGTGGTCCAGAGACAACAGGAGCCTTATAATACCCAACATTTATTCATCTTATTTTATAGACCAAAGGTCTGTGAGGGTAGATTCACATAAGTTTTTAATTTATGGTGAGCCTGAATTTCTCGATAATCAGGATAACATTCAGGACATAAACGATGAATTGTTTGTCCAAAATGTGTACAGGGGATTACTCTACAGGTTTGAGGGATACTGGGAATACTGTAAAACTATTGACAATCTAAAAGCACATAAAATGACCAAGAGTGAATTCTTAAATAAGATTATGTATTCTTTGGAATATAGATCAAAAAGCCGGTATGTGATGTATGACTTGCAAAAAGATCCGTTTGAAGAAAAACCCCTACACATGGTTGATTCATCAGGCTATAAAGGTGACTCAGAAAGATATTTCGATACTATAAGACTTCTATCAAAAAATCCAGTGATATCTGATGACATTTTCCCGCAGGATAACGATACTATCCTCGGCATTATGAAAAATACATTTCAACAGAACTGGGAAGAAAAAGCTGGCATCTTCCTCAATAATAAGCATCTTTTTACCTGTCTTATTGAGGATTTTCTCCATCATCAAAAGATAAGCAAAATAGCCCTCAATAAGAAATATGTTGGGGATATGATTCTCACATCAACGGAGTTCAGGCGATTCTTACTCAAGAGAATGTCTAAACCATCAAGTAAGTTACTTCTTATTAAAAATGTGGCTGTAAGATGTATCCCCTATGACAAGCTCTATAAGATATATTTCTTTTTAGCCAAAATCTTTCCGAGGGAGACAAGAAGAGGCCGGTTATGGAATAGATTTATGGCAAAACTTCTCAACAGTTAGAATGAACATTCTCTTTGTAACCCCCTATCTTCCCTATCCACCTGTTTCGGGTGGAAGATTGCAAACATTTTTAAGAATTAACTATTTAAAGAAGAGAGGTCATTCTGTATTCCTCATGACACTTGCCCGCACTGGAGAATATAACTATGTTGTTGAATTAAAAAACTACCTTGATGAGGTTGAATGTATTTATCGTGAACCTGATTTTACAAAAGTAAGGTATCTCTTCAGAAAAAATCTTCTTCATGAAATATTTACTCATGACAGAAGATTCGGAGAAAAACTGAGGAGTTTTGCTGATAGTAAAAAAGTAGATATTTCTCTTTTTGAAGGCTTGGGAGTTGCCCAGTATAGGGATTTTATTCCTCACGTCCCGTCTGCTCTCTATGAACATAATGTTGAATATGAAATTACAGAACAGTTCGTATCAAATCTGCGAAAATCTCCCTTAAAGGTCTTGAAGGGGAAAATGGATGAAAAAATGAGAAATTGTTACTTGTATCTATTCGGTGAAAGGGAGATAAAATTAGTGAGAAAGTTTGAGGTTAACTCACTTAGAAAGTTCGGCCTTTTTATCACATGCTCTCAGAGAGATGCTCATATTTTGGAACGGGATACAAAAGAAACACCTCATGTAGTAATTCCATGGTGCATTGAAATGCCTGTTGAATTCAATAAACCACAGGAAAAGGATATATATAGCCTTGTTTTTGTAGGCTCTATGGAATGGGAGCCGAACAGGGATGCAATAAAATGGTTTTTAAAGGAAATTTTTCCTCTAATCAAAAAAAAGATTAAAAATATCAAATTGTTGATTGTGGGAAGTTTCATGTCGGAAGATGTTCAACGTTTAGATAATAAGAAAGATATTCTTGTGAAAGGATTTGTCCCGGATATTTCAGAAGTCTTCCGTGAAGCTGATATTTTCATTGCACCAGTTCGTCTCGGGAGTGGGGTCAATGTAAAGGTCATCGAAGCAATGTCGTACGGGGTTCCTGTCATTACTACCTCAAAAGGGGCAGAGGGAATTGAAGCACTTCATGGAGAACATTTCCTGATAGTGAATACTCCCGAAGAATTTACGGATACTATTAAATACCTGTTAGATAATAAAGAAACAAGAAAAATGCTCGGGATGAATGCGAGAGAATATATTTCAAAATATCATGAAGCTGATAAGGTCATCGAGTTGCTTGAAAATATACTTTATGGATATTGTAGGAGATGATGAATAATCCGAAAATCAGTGTGATAATACCTGTTTACAACGGCGAAAAATACATTGAGGAGGCTATTGAAAGTATCCTCGCACAAACATACAAAAACGTTGAACTGATAGTTATAAATGATGGTTCTACGGATAAGAGCTTTGAGAAGATCAAGCCGTATTTAACCCTTCAACATATACGTTATATCGAACAAAAGAATAAGGGTACTGCCGCTGCTCGCAATGCAGGAATAAGGAACTCCTCAGGTGAATATATCGCATTTTTGGACCATGATGATTTGTGGTTACCGTATAAACTTGAACATCAGGTTGAATACATGAGAGAAAATCCTGAAATAGGTCTGGTGCATGGTAAATTTGCTTTTATTGATAAAAGCGGGAAGTCGCTTCAGAAGAAAAAAAAGTTTATTGGTATTTCAGGAATGTGCTTTCAAGACCTCTTTCTTCTTAATCGCATAGGTCTTGTAACTGTTCTTATCAGGCGAGAGTGTATACAGAAGGCAGGTTATTTTGATGAAGAGATAAAGTTTTGTGAAGATTACGCTATGTGGTTAAGGATATCAAGATATTTCCCCGTGGGATATATTGATCGAGAACTTTCACTACGGAGAATTCACGA
>Ga0315284_10015732_pt1 | contig 10749 bp, 15 predicted proteins | sample YL17G09_16_MG_FD_203696 | JGI IMG/M metagenome (GOLD analysis project Ga0315284, IMG submission 203696) | Sediment microbial communities from Yellowstone Lake, YNP, Wyoming, USA - YL17G09_16 | ecosystem: Environmental > Aquatic > Freshwater > Lake > Sediment | place: USA: Wyoming | collected...
TCCAACGACGCAGTGGTTGGGCAGATACAGGCCGATGTCGACCAGACGTACACCTTTACCAACGGAGGCAACCAGGTGAAGATCCACGTCTACAAGACAGCGCCCGGTTTCACCCTCAACGCAAAGTGGGCTGAAATGGCAGTCTACACAGACGAAATAATCCTTAAGGACGGGCAGAGATTCAACCTTGTTTCTTCAACAGACGTTGATAAGAACTTCAAGGTAGCTCTATTGTGGAAGAACCGCGATTACTCGGGCGGAACCGACAGCACGGTCCCTGACTCCCTGCGTGAAATTGTGGTTTACAATGTGGACGGATTTGACAGCAAAGTGAAGGCGGGAGATACAGTTAACTTCCTGAACTCTGCTCCAGTGTTCAAATTGACATACCAGGGTGTTGACCTTGCAGAAGGAGATTACGCGCCAATTACATATAGTGCGCTTTCATCCGACAGCTACAGAGTGTCAACCACCGAAGGCGATGTGGTCTGTGGGGCATCAAGTACTATTGACGCCACGCATACAGCCAAAATGATTGAAATTAAGACCGATGGAGCAGCCCTTCTAGGTGGAACCGGCGATGTTCTCTCTGGAGACTATCTTTTTGATAAGGTCCTCTATGACCCGATAGCTAGCCAGGTCTTCTACAAGATCTCTGGCCGCGACTGCTACAACTGGAATAATGTAACATTTACGACCCAGGCCAATCCGACACTGACTACATCAAACTTCATAAAGTTTGACACGGCAGGCGACAACAGCGCTGCGCAGGGCGCACTGTACTTCAGCAACAGTGGGCTTGGTGGCTTCGGCAATGTCTCGATGTTCTATCAGGAGGACGCAGGCAAATTCGGAACCTCCAGCAACAATGAAGTCTACACGGGTATTCCTGTGCTGACAACCGGCTCGGACTCTACGTTCAGATTCAGATCATCTGACTCTGCAACACAAAGTGTCTTTTATTACGGGCTTGGTGCATCAGGATTTACCTCCTATGAACCAACGTTTGTGAGCGAAAGAGGCAGCAAGGTTCTATCTGTCGGCACCACGGACGCAAGTTTTGACGTGGCGAAGAGAGTTGGAATGCCAACCTTCCAGTTCGCATACGCCGACGCATCGACTGCAGCAGCATCTGCTGAGGATTACGTCATGGGCGTGGGCGAAAGCAAGGTGTTCGGCGGCGTGACTGTCGCGGTCAAGGCAATCGACGCGACAAGTGGAAGTTGCAGTGTTCTCGGCCCAGGCGGAGTACCACAATGCACAGTTGACGCAACGGGCATCACCGGTGTGATAAACCCAAACAACGCAGCAACAGTTGAGGTGTTCCAACCCTACAAGGTAGCCTCTAATATGGTTGCGCTTGACACACAGGGTGTGGGCGAAGGTGTCTCGATCATTGTGGGCGGCCCAGAAGTCAACACAATGGCAACAGGAACCGATATCAATTTTGCAACAGAAGGCATTGTTGTAAAGGAGATAGGCAACAAGATAATTGTTGCAGGCTACAGTGCTGCTCAGACGACTGCGGCAGCCGACCAGTTCATTGCGGGCATAAAGAGACAGTAAATCAGTTAATGGGCGGCCCCAAAACCGCCCCTTTCTTTTTCTTTTTTCCAACCTACTACTTTATATACTTTTCTAGTCAAATAATGCCGGAGATACTATGGGCAGTATGGGTATGGATGGCGTAATCGTGAAGGTTCCTGGGTCTGATTACAGCACATATGGTAAAGACGCCTTTACCAAGGCAGGCGCCCTGTCTGTTGGAAATGTAATTGCCGAAGGGGTAGTCCATGACCCCATTTTTGGCAGGCTTCTTAATTGGCTCATACTGGCCTGTATCTTCATGACGTTCTGTGTGTTTGCGCCGGTTTGGCTTATCATAATCATCTATTGCTATTTCGCGCATCATACCGGTACGATGCAGGCCTGGGACTTGTTGAAGGACATGGCAGTCGGTAAGCCGTAGTAAACGGACCGGAACATTTAAAAGGGCAATATATCATATGAATGTATGTGATACACATGATAGATTATAGATCAAAAAGAACCCCGGAAAGTGATATTTTACAGGCGTATTGTGATTATAGGGAAGGTAGTTCTCTTAAATCGGTTGCGGGCCAGTATAAGATAGGGGCACGTGCTCTTTGGGGACTTTTTAATAGGCGAGGGTGGGCATGCCGTCCCCGGGGTTACAATATCATACGAACTTATGCTGTTAACGAGGATTTTTTTAACACAATAAACACTGAAGAAAAGGCATACTGGTTAGGATTTATTATGGCCGATGGATGTATTGCTGATAAAGAACGCGTTCTTAAATTAAATTTGGCTATTAAAGATAAGTCACATTTGGAAAAGCTGAAAGCCTCTCTCAGTAGTCAGCATCCTATTTATGAATTTTCTTTATACAACAAAATATGGAAACAAACCTCTCGGATGGCAAAAATGAACATTGGATCCAAAAAATTATGCTCTGCTCTTATAAAAAGTGGCTGTAGCCCAAGGAAAACAACACGTCTGCAGATGCCGACGCTTGACCCAAAACTCACCCACCATTTTATTCGAGGATATTTTGATGGTGATGGCTGCATATGTTGTGTTGAAAGGGCCCCATATGTATCTATGATTGGAAATATTGGGTTTATTCAAGAATGCCAGAACGTTTTTATACAAAACTGTGGATTGTCGAAAACAAAATTAAAAAAACGGCATAAAGCCGGGGATCAGAACGTTATATCTCTCGTGTATTGTGGAAGAGGAAATGCAAAAAAAATTGGGAAATATTTATACAGCGGTGCAACTGTTTTTATGGACAGAAAAAAGGAAAAATTTGACGCATTAGACATATCAAAGGATGTATGTACACGAAACCAAACCTTTAAAAAGAAGCAAAAGAAAATTACTTCTAGTAAAATGCTTCGAAAGAGGCGGTGATAAAATGGTAACATTTGATGGGGATGTTGTAAAGAGAATGTTTGTAAAGGATACTCTATATGTTGGTACCCTTTCATTAACGAAAGATGCCGGCTCGATTACTACGACCGAAACACACGGGATGGATATTGTCTATACGGGTACATATACAACCGGTGGGATTGTAGGCCTGAACGTAATTACTACTGGTAAAGGCACGGCCTCCAATTGGAGTGCTGCAGGATATTTCCAGTTTGTGTTGGCGACAACCAACTATGTGACTGGATATGCGTGCGCGGGTGAATTCGAAATAAAGACTTCCGGTACAGCAAACGCAGGTGATGTGGCGTGTATCATGCTTGACTCTAATATCTCGAGAGCAGGTTCGGAGTGTCAATCGTACATCATGCTCCAGGATTTCGGAAGTGTTGCAACCAACAACTTCATATATGGTCTTGGACTAACTGCCGTTGTTGCATCTCCAACAGCGCTGTTCTGCGCATCCGCAGCAAAGACACACAGCCACTCTCTGAGAATGAGAATAGGCTCGACACCGTACTATATTATGTGTACGAGCACGGCTCCATCTTAAGGTGATTTGAATGGTAACTTTTGACGGAGACGTTGTAAAAAGAATATTTGTGAAGGACACGTTGTATGTTGGTAACCTTTCGTTAACCAAGGACGCTGGATCTATCACTACGACCGAAACACATGGAATGGACATTGTTTATGCAGGCACATATACAACCGGTGGAGTTGTTGGTTTGAACGTGATCACCACAGGAAAAGGCACGGCATCCAATTGGAGCGCCGCGGCATATTTCCAGTTTGTATTGGCGACAACTAACTATGTGACTGGATATGCGGTTGCTGGCGAATTTGAAATAAAAACGTCCGGTACTGCTAATGCGGGCGATGTCGCTTGTATTATGCTGGACTCCAACGTTTCCAGGGCAGGGTCTGAATGCCAGTCGTATATTATGCTCCAGGACTTCGGAACTCAGGCAACCAACAACTTCCTGTATGGAATGGGTATCGCGACCGCGACCGCGGACGCGACCAAACTATTCTCGACGGCTGCAGCTCCGAGAACGCACACGCACTCGTTGCGTATCAGAATGGGAGCAACCCCATATTGGATAATGTGCTCGACTACAGGCGCTTAAAGTTTTTTATTTTTTTTTTAATTTTTTCTGAATAGGTAAAAGGAGGAGGAGGAGGGTGTATATATGAAAGTAGTTTTGAACGTGTCGGAAAGGCTGCATCTTATACCGGTGCTGCCGCGCGAGAGCAACTTTGTTACGTTGCGCTTGGTGAGGGAACTCGTGAACAAACTGGGCCTTAGCGCCGCGGAGTTCGAAGAGTTTGGCATCAAGCAGGAAGGAAACAAGTTGTTTTGGGACGAGAAGAAGGATACAGGCAAGGAGTTCGAATTCGGCCTAGCAGAGACCGAGCTTATTGTTGAGTCCCTTAAGCAAGCAGACGAGGAAAAAAAGCTAATGAATGAGCAATTTTCCGTCTACGAAAAGTTCGTGACTGTGCCGAAAATCAACGAGCCAAAGGCTATTTAAAGGGGAATTGCACCTATCTCTCCAGGGTGGGTGCAATGACCAATTATAATTTTATCGAGAAGTTTTTCTGCGGCCGGCCTATCAATGATGCCCAGGTGCAACTTGCCGAGGCTACTGCGAACGCCGCTCTTCTTCAAAAATCGCTTGACGATACAAACAAAGCGCTAGAAACTGCAAAAGTCCAGTATCAAACCTGCGACGCAAATATATCCGCGACAAAGGCCCAACTCCAGAGTCAGATTTCAACTCTTATTGCGGAAAAGGCCGACCTCGAGATCGCCCTTGCGCAGGCCCAAAAAACAATTCAGAACCTTAGTCAGAACTTTGACAACACCAATACTTTTTTACTTTTACCTGCTTCAACACAGGTTGTTGCACAGGCGTATTATGATAAATATCCAGAGGCCTTTGTGACTTATAACGGCCGATCGTGGGGTGTTGGGAAGGCAAGATATGCCTTGGATGTCAAGGCCTTTTGCCTTGAAGGGCAAAACGACCAGCGCATCATGGCTGCAGTATATGAATGCCGCGGGAAGATTTCGCAGGTTCTCCAGGACATGCCCAGTCTTTCATTTCATCAGGCCTGTGACGTTTCGATCATGCGGATCAAGGCAAAACTTGACGGGATGGTGACTTATCAGTATGACAGTCAATCCTGGGGTGAAACGGAATACTGGATGTTTGCCTCGGAAACCATCGTTGCTGGCGTTGGAGACTGCGAGGACAAGGCCCTACTACAGTTTGCCGCGTGGCGATATGCGGGTATTCCAAATGAGCTTATACGCCTGATTGCGGGGATGACGTTTACCAACGAGGGGCATGCCTCCACCACATACTTTGCTTCTGATTTGAAGTGGCACCATGTCAATTCAACTACAAACTACCCGGCCTCCCGCGACGTAAAAACGCTTCCGGTGTTTGGGGACAGCACCGAGGCATTAAACTTCCAGACCATATGGTTTGCCGCAACAGACAAGAAAACATTCCACTGGTTTGAAACCGCCGCGGACAAGGCGACCGTCAAAACACTCAAAGACGATGGGTTCCTGAAATTTATAAAATTTAGTAAAAGGTGAGATATATGGCAATAGCAGAATTCGAGGCGCAGCTTGGCAAGCCACCGCTAATTCCAAAAACGTTTTCGGCTTTCCAAACCTTGACCCACCAAATAGAATATACTCCTGAGGATTTTATCACTTTTATGCACCAGGGAAGCAATGGAGCATACTCTGTGAACAAGCAAAAGCAAGGAGCTAGCATCTACAAATATTCGGTAGTTACGCTAACCGGGGGACTTATTTCCACGGTTGTTTCAGACCAGACACAAACCGGCGCGGGAATCTTTGGATTCCTGAAAGGCCTTTTCTAGTCTCGTCGAACCTCCAAAGGCAGGCGTGGGCGCCGGCGAGACATCATCACACTCCGCTCCGCCTGCCATTAATCACTTTAACGGGACTGCTACCTTTATAAGGCTTACACTATATATAGCCCATATGGAAGTTTATTATTTGCGTCTGGAAGATCGGGCAATTCCCAATCTAGATCCAGCCCTGCATCTTCAATGGACAGATATTCGCCCCTTGTTCGAGGCCCGCGTTGAAAAAGGAGAGGAACCGTTTTTCCTGTTGGCTGAAGGAAATTCCAAAACCTTTTCCTGCCCTGATGTCATTTTTGATGGTAACTCAAAGGAAATTCATATTTATGTCCCATCTGCAAAAAGGTGGGCGATACTACCCATTACTCCAAGCATATTGTTCAAAGACGCAATCAAAAGAGGGAGCCCTATAAAGATATTTCTTACCACGTTTGCCAAAGGCAGGGAAGGGGGTTGGAAGCTTGCTGTTCTTGTGGCCCGCCAAAAATATCCACCCATATATGCAATGAAGAACCAGAAATTCAACTTGGGGCTTACGTCATTTGACAACCCCGCCTTTGGAAGCAACGTTGAACTCACTGCTGCCCTGAAAGAGGATATAATGGGCACATTAGCAAATAGAAAAAAGAGACCTTATAGAAAAATAGTCGATGCGGCGTCACTGCCGCTTCCAACAACAATACCGCCAGAATAAACAAGGAGATGAGAACATGCCAACAAAAGAGATGTCGTACACGACCATTCGTGTTCTTAGAACAACCTGTGATCGATTGAAGAAGCACGGGGTTTTAGGAGACAATATGGACAGCGTCGTAACGAAAGTTTTAGATAAAGCAGAGGGGTAAATATGACCAATGAAACAATAGAACTACCAGCAGAAAAACCGTTGATACTGGAAACAGCGGAAATAATATCGGTGTCCAAGGACCCAGAGCCCATTCAAGAACCGGACAAAACCACAATTGATAGGGAGCCAGACCACTCGACCACGATAGTTGATGAAGGGGTCCATCCCGACATAGAAACAGCAGAGACCATAAACGCGGTTTTGCGCAGAAGCCCAATCAAGCGCGCGGAGGCTTTTGTTTCAAAGGACGGGGAAAGGCGGGTGTTTATCTATGCTGAAGGCGGGATGATCCTTAGGTTCATTGGCCGTTTCGAGGTAAGCAAAAATTAACACACATCTTTATTAAGATGTTGGTGTAAAAAGTAATATGAGCGTCCCGGGGGGCGGAGTGTGATGCCCTTTTTTCGGCGTTAAGAGGAGGTTGTATCATGCGGTTCCACGAGCTACACGAAAAGCATTTCATGCCATATTGGCGAAGCACGGTGCATATGAACGACGAACAAGCCGTTTCAATGCACTTTATATTTTTAAGCCAGATTTTGGGCACAGTCCCTATCCCTATGCCGAAGGCACATTGGAAGGCGGTTCGCAGCCATCGAGGTATGCGTGTTCTTTTTAATGGGAAACTAATTCACCCGAAGCTCCATTTGTTTGTTATCGGTGGCTCCGGCTCTGGCAAGGGAGCGGCACAAAAATCGCTTGAATTTCTCTTTACGACGTTCAATGTCCATGAATTTGCAAAACGCTATAATGTTGTAGAGCCATTTGAAGATACCATTTGGCAGGCGCTTGAAAAGCACGAGGGGGAACTGCGAAAATCCCGCTGGGAACGCAAAAAAGTGCGCGCGAAGATAGGCGACACTCAGGATCAACAAGACCTTTCCGAGGAGGCAAGTGAGCTTGACGACATGATGAGTATCTCCGAGCGCAAGGACGAATTCAAGGAGATATTTGGCAACGTCCCAAAGGAGCAGTCAAAGGACACCCCGTTTGCGCCAACAATCATTCCAGTAAAGCCTTACAAAATGACAGAAAACGCAAAGAGAGAAATCAAGGAAGCGTTTGAATTGAAGTCCGGGGACAAGTGGTCGCAGTTTACTTCGAAAAACTACCACGTGTGGCCGGCAGTGTTAAAGAAAAACACGTCCACAACGGCAGATTTGATTGGAGGGTTTGACACTGACAAGTTTTCCCCTGGTGGCGATAAAAACACCAAATTGGTATGGGTCCCGGGATTTTTTCAAACACATGCCCTCATTGGATACGACGAGGCAAGGAGCATACTCACCAGCAGCGACTCGGATGCCTATGGCCTTTTGTGTGGTGCGTTGGACGATGAAGGGGCGGTGGAAACAAAGGCCAGAAAGGACAGGGACGAATATGGGAATGTTATTGCATATCAAACCTGCAGTTCGATGGTGGCAGGCACGACAGAGTTCGGCGACTTGTCCTCCTTTGTTGCTATGGGGGGGTTCTTGCAGAGGTTCATACTCAACTACCGCCGCGTGTCCTTACCCGACATGCTGAAGACGGCCCACGCCCTGGCCCACAATAAAAACAAGCCAAGCAACCAATGGGCAGCAGCTAAAGATTATTATAATGCGCTTACCACCCTGAAAATAAACTACGGGAACGTGGAAGCGACCGACGCCGCGCGCGACAAGGCATATGAGCTCGTCCACCGCGACTACAAGTATTTCGGCGACACGCTGGGCTACGGCAACCACACATACAACATAGCCATAACGTTCCTGAACAGGCGGACGGGATATTATTTCAAGGCCGCAGCCATCATGGCCGCGCTTGACGGCCTGCCGGAGAGCACTCCGGAGCACTTTGAGGCGGTATACGAAATGCTGGGCAAGCCATGGAGTCGCTCGATAGCCGAGTACCTTGAGAATTGCTCCTCGCCGTCGCAGATAGCCGAGTCGGAAAGGAAATACAAGCTTTTGAACGCCATAATGCGTGCAAGGGTCGGGTCGCGCAAATACAGCAAGGGTGAGTCGTTTGTATCCGTTGATCTGCTTGCAAAGGACATTGCCGCAGGGGTAACCATAATGGACAACCCCGAGGCAAACAAATGGGTAAGCGAGAACAAGACCTATCACGCCGTCCGCCGCAACATAGAGGAATGGGCAGACAACCACCCCGACACAGTCACAATAACACGAAACATAGTGCTTGTAGATGGCAAGCCATACGTCGACGCGCAAGTGAAGCTCAACATGCTTCCTGACGACGTTCGCGAACGCGACACCGCGATCGCGCGCGATGATCGCGACAAGCGCGTGGCCGACCAGGGCGGGGTCACCGCGGGATGGGGCGACCTGGCCGCGCCGGCAAGGCCCGTCGAGGTGCATGACGAGGACGAAGGCCCGCCTGACAATCACGAAGGAGCCTTGGATGAGATAAGGAAGAAAAAGAACAAAGGGGGATAACCATGACAATAAAATGCGCTCGTATCGGATGTCCGTTTCCTCCCGTGGCGAAGCTATGGGTGGACGGGGAAGTAGTGGACATGCTTTGCAAGGACGACGGTGAGAGCGCGAAGCAGTTCCTGGAGTCGATCGAGCTCTATGAGAACGGGGCGACGATCGAAAAGAAGAGGGGGAACCATGATCAATCGGGCCGGAAAAGGTAGGAACAACGAACTCCTGGTTATCCACATAATGGAGGCCCACGGGTTCAAGAAGTTCTTCCGAAGCACAAGAACGCGCTTTCAGGCGATCGACTTCGGGCCATTCGACGTTGTCGGCATCAAGGCCCGGGACGAAACCGGGGAACCACAGGCCTGGTATGTCTCGAGCAAGACGAACGGGTCATATTCCAGCGCCCATGTGAACGACCTGATTGCATTCAGGTTATTGTTTGCCCACTCGAACGACATCGTGGAATTGTTTGATTTTCATGACGCAGGGTGGGTAAAAGCGAAAGGTAGCCCTTTAAAAGCTTTACGGCCAAAAACAATACATATAACAACGATTGAGGAAAAAAACGTGATAAAATGGGAACGGACATTGAACTCAATTTAAGCGCAAAAGAAATTAGCGAACTTGAGGATTTCCTACACCTTGGCATTCAGATGGCCAGCGGGCTGCAGAAAAACTCCGGCGTGCTGAGGAAACTGATGATGGGTGTCATTAAAAGAATTCCAGAAGGTCAAGGTCTTACCATCGGCCCTAAAAAAGAGGGTACAGATGCTGACGCGTGCGTGTACTTCACGCGCGCAGAGAATGCGGAAACACCGCAGGAGTGAAAATATGACCGACGAAATAGGCGGAATGCCAGATGTGACAGGGCAAGTAGAGGCTGTAACCTCTGCAAACATAACCACGAAAGCGGGCAAGTCCCTGAACAAGTTTGAGGTCACCATCGGTGGCAGCAAGTATTCAGGTATAGGCCCGACGCCAAAATTGGCACAGGGCGACACGGTTACCTTGAAGCTCAAGCAAAACGGCAACTTCATCAACCTGGTCGACGTAATCAAGGGCGGAGTAAGCCTTATGCCGAAGAGTGGCGGGTTCAATCGCGGACCAAGCGGGCCGTCAACAAAGGTGTTGATGGTGCAGACCGCGGTGGCAATAGCCATCCACAACAGCGGTGGGAAGGCCATAACACCCGCAGACATCCAGAGTCTAATGCCAGAACTGCTTAAGATGGCGGCTGACTGAGATGCAAATCACCACAATTGAAGTTTACCCTACTGAATACCATCTCTTTAGCAGCCACTTCGACCGAAAATGGGTGGATGCCATAAAGAGCCTACCGAATAGGCAGTGGATTAAACCGATGTGGTCAGTTCCGAGACACTCAACACACCTGACAGACCTACAGGCGCTGTTTGAGCGATTTGGAAGGGTTATGGTCAACGAGGCATCCGTGCTGGAGATTACAGAAACATCTATGAAAGCAAAATATCCCTTTCTTTATTCTTTTCAGGCAAAGGCCGCGGCAAAAGCGGCTTCCGCAGGAAGATTTTTGTTTGCGCACGATTTAGGTACAGGGAAAACATTAACTTCGTTTGCAGCGGCGCTGGA
>Ga0315284_10015733_pt1 | contig 10749 bp, 20 predicted proteins | sample YL17G09_16_MG_FD_203696 | JGI IMG/M metagenome (GOLD analysis project Ga0315284, IMG submission 203696) | Sediment microbial communities from Yellowstone Lake, YNP, Wyoming, USA - YL17G09_16 | ecosystem: Environmental > Aquatic > Freshwater > Lake > Sediment | place: USA: Wyoming | collected...
TGAAATCTCAAAGTAAGAGTAGTCATTCTTCTGCATAATAAATCGGTATTACCAGAAATAGAATCTCCAGTAGAATTCAAAGTCAGTGAAGTAATATTTGTATCAAGGTCATTGATACTCCCCCATACTCTTTTGTTGTACCAATCCTTCAAGCCACTCAAATTCAATATTGTTAAGGTCTTTGGAAAATCTGCTAAATTGCTACTTGAAACTACGTTGCCGCCGGATAGCTCAAGCTCACGGAGGTTCGGAAACATCTGACCCAGTTTGACTATGTCCAATTTCCAGAAGGCGTTGGTGGTGTTCAGTGTGAACCTGGTCACCGAATCCAAGTCTCCCCACATCAAAACTGTATTAATCTTATTGGTGTCATACGGAAGCCTGAATGTCGAGTTCACACTCTGGTTGGCGTTGTTCGCTGTGAGCGGACCAATGGTTGAAGACCCTCCGAAGCGAATCCAAACTTTCCCGCCGGTCTTTATCTTATATCCCACGCCGCCATTCGTGATAGTCCCGACCTGCTGTGAATAGAATGTGAAGACCTTAGTCAGGGGCTTGACTATCTTTCCGGTGATATCTATTACGATCGTGCCATCGGGATTTTGTTGGATCGGCTGACCAAACGCAAACCTGGATAACATCACGAATAAAAAAAATAAGAGTTTCTTCATATTAGTACAATCTTATTGCTACTATCGAACATGCTGAAATTTGGACAGCTCCCGTAATTCCCGCGGTCGTCATCAATTGTCCGGTAACCACGTATGTATCACTAGCGTTCAACTGTGACCACGTTATAACGGGGAATGACATCACATATGCGGTACCAGTTATGGGACTCCCAACTATCGGGACATTCACAGTAAATATTGCATATTGCAAATCTAAACCTGTATTCGTAGTTCTGCGAATTCTTATGTTAACTGTATTGGCACTACCGAATGCATATCCGGCGTAATGAATGACACCAGTCACATAGAAAACATATGTTCCAATTGCGGTCAAAGTAACAGAAGGGCTCACTCCGCCAGCGCCTGAAAATGAAATAGCGGTGGTAGCCGAGTTGGTCAAAGGATAATTGCCACCAGCTCCCACTATTCCATATCCTGAAAATAAACCGAACGCGAATCCGGAAAGGGCTGTCGCGGTCTTGGTGGTCCTTCCGTCGGCACCGATAGTCTGGACATATGTTGGTGCCACATTAACTGCCGCGCTGGTAACGGTCGCGCTGTCGGCCTGGTCGAGGTTGCCGATGGAATCAACACCTGTATTCTGTCCCGGCTTATGACTGCGGAACTGCGTGAACCTGGTTATGATCTTGGCCTTCGCCGTGTTCTCGAATGTGCCCTGGGAGAACGCGAGAGTTCCCCATGCCAGCGTTAAAAGAAACAATACTCTTCTCATGGTGCTTTGATTTTATTCCGGATCAAGGTCGTAGCTTCCGTCTGGGTTCTGGTACGCGGATCCGTCAGGGTTGACGTTTACCTGCTGTGAGATGCCGCCGGGAACTCCCGCGGAACCTGCTCCGAACTCCAAGCACAATGCTAATGGGATACCTAATGCCATGGCTACGATGATCGCTTTTCTTTATTTATCGCGGCACGCACCTGTGGATAAGATGAATTGATTGGCAATTAGCTGGTTTTGATTCCCAAGCTGGTTTTGATGCGGTAGAGCATGATGCCTATGAGTTCTTCCTCTATTCGAGCTGCTTCTTTCGGCTCTAGACCGATGAGATCATACATGCTATAATGATTACGTAAGTTGAAGGTGTAGATCACTTTATCGTCGTATTTGAATTCATACGAACAGAGAAAGCTCATGGCGTGCTGCGCGGTAAGTCGGCTTCCGACCTTTTTGTCAAGTCTCTTGCGAAGCTCCTTCACGACTGAATCCAAAGTTGGGTATCTCGTTAATTTCTTGTCAGCCATGCTATTTCTTTTTGGTTGGTTCTTTCCTGAATGACCACTTGGGGTCGAAGCCGTGGGCCACGACCTTCACCTTATCGCTCACGGGCTCAGGCTCTTTGGCCGGCATCCCCAGGACGCCGGATATGAAGGACTGGATGTCCTGGAACGCCTCGGGCGCGTTCTTGACGCGGTAGAACTCGTAATACTTCAGATTGGCGTTCACGAGCAGCGAATACGACTTGTAATTCTCCTGGAGGCTTTCCCTATCGAACTGGTGAGTGGCCACGAATATGGGCGTGTTATGAGCCCTAAACAACGTGATGTCATCCTTGCGGTCATACTTGTCGAACATGGTCCTGATCTTGTCGTCACCATACTCGGTACCCGGTTTCCTCTTGCCGCGCCACGGGGTGTACTCCCGCCAGTAGCCGAGGTGTTTCTTTATCTCATGCTTGCGGTTCATGTACTCGTCCAAGTCGTATATTATCTCGGTATATTCGGTGCCGCGGGTTTCGTCCTTACGCATCCACTTGATCCTGAACGCGGGGTACAACTTGCCGCAGAAACCTATGACGTAGAAGTTGTCAGTGTACTCGTTCCACCCGCGTATCGTGCCCATGCAATAAGGCCGGTCCGAGAACATGTTCTTCGGGCAATTGGTTCTGATCTCGTTGCGGTTGTACACGATGGTCTTGTCGATCCATCCGTTGTGGGCCGAGTCGTAGTAGTCCCTATGTTTCGATATTATGAGCATTCTTTTATCTCGGTTAGTTTGCAGCTGTGGGAGTATACCTTGTTAGGCGCGCCCTTCCTGGGTTTGAACCCGCCCTTGCCGTCGTCCTCGTACGCCGAGTTCTGCGGGTAGACTATCACGCACCAGTCATCATGCACCTTGTCAAGCACGCCCACGGTTCCTGGATCCAACGCTTTCAATTCGCCGGTGAACATCACGCTCTTACCTATCCGCGTCTTCCAGTACGTGTAGGCCACGGGCTTAATCCGCGACAGTGCTATGCGCCACTCGATCTCGCTGATCGTATGCACGGACAAGCTGACTAAGACCATCCACAGCTGGTAGATCACGGTGCGCTGCCACCAAGTTCTTTTATTCGCTTCCATATACTTTCTTGTTCTTCATGTTGTGTTTCGGCACTCCGCCTGGATATGGCGATCTTTCGAATTTCCTTATCAGTCGACCGATCCACGAATCCTTCCACACCGTTTTAATAGGATACGACTTCTTGCCTGCGTATACCATGTCCAGATACGGCATGAATGCGATCGGTCCTCCCATCGGTTGCACTTTCACTTCCTCCAATCCGAAGGTCTTGGCCTTGACCATGTACTTCTCATCCTCGGCTCTTGCCTCCGGATGGGTCTTGTAGTACTCCTCGCGCTGTCTCTTCTTCGCCTCGTATATGTCCTGCTCCAGTTTACGATGGGCCTTGCGACCCTCGGTGTACTCTATCCACTCGGTGCCCTCCAATAGGAAGTCGCGCTCCGATTCGAAGGTCGTCTCGCTCGCGTTGATGTGGAGGTGCATGTCGTATCGCTCCCTAGCGTTCCTCCAGAACCTGTGCTCCTGATGATCGGCGCACAGATAGACGGTGTTGCCGTCGCAGACCAGCATCGACCAATACGAATCGATGGCGTGCAGCTTGGCGCCGCAGCAGGGACATGTCATGTGCGATTCACATATCAGCTTGTGATGGCGCTTGCGCAGATCGTCGGCGTGCTCCTTTTGCTGACGAAACAAATTGATCAACTCCGGATTCTTGAAATCCTCTAGTTTGTACATATGCTTTGAATTAGTGATCCCTATCAGAATCCAACTGATGACCTACGCGTTAGGAGTGCGTCGCTCTATGCAACTGAGCTAAGGGACCTTTTTATTATTTATGCAGCTCTTCCAAATTTATTTTCGGCTCGACGAATTCGCAATATCGTTTCGATATGATCAATCCGCTTTCGACTATCTCAAACCTATCAGTGGCAACAAGCCTCGCGTCGTATTCGCCACCGAGCATGCTCTTGTAATCATCTGGCAGGTATACGTATTTTTTGTGTTTGTCGTTATCGATATTCGTTTCACCCACGACCTTTATCCTGTGCACCTCGGACATCTCCTTCTCGGTGAGTCGCAAAACTTCGCAGGTGACGATCGGACTCGATGCGCCCGATACGGCTTTGATCTCTTCCAATCCGAGCATCAGTCTTTTGTTGAGCTCTACGAATCGCTTCGTGCTGTCCAAATAATATAGTCTCTGCATATCGTTACTTTATTACGTATTTCGTTACAGTTTCAACCTTGGCTTCTATTCGTCCCTCGTCTATCCACGTCTGAAGCCAGTTGTGGTCCGGTTCGGTGAATGGTTCTCTATCCTTGTAGTTGAGATACCACCTCCATGCCACGCCTGACAGATCTTTGAACGATTGCAAGTCGTCCATGGTCTCGTATCTAGTCACGCATATGACCTCCGACGGGCCTTGCCATATGTTGGCACCGCCGCTCTTGGAGAAGCCAGTCACCCTGTACACGATGTTGTCGTTGTCGGATAACGCATGATGCACGTCGACCGGTATGTGTCGCTTGACGCATTCCTTCACGATGTCCTCAACCTTAGCGATCGGTTCCGCTAATGCTGGTAAAACAATATTTCCCTTCTTTGCCATATCTCAAACTTTAAAATCCTGGTTATCTCCGAAGTCTCCACCCACCCTCATCAGGCCTTGCTCCACGAGTTTGTCCTTCCATTTGTCCAGCACCATGCAGCAGACGTTGCCGCTATCCTCGCGGTGGTACTTCAGGAACTCGTCCTGCGCCTCGTCACCCGCCTGAAGCAGTATCAACAAAGCTTCGACCTGTGACTCCTCCCGTATCTGCTTCTTGATGGCGTTCTTCAGCTGCCGGCCCTTCCACCACATCGGATGTCTTCCACCCGGATAGAACTTGTAGTACGCTATCACCGCGACTATCACCAGGTTCAGCGCGTAGTTCAGAACAAGCGGAAGCGAGTATCCGGTCATGCCGTACTTCAACCATACGTATATCATGGTCAGCAACTCGCCGAACCACCACAGTATCAGCATCCACCACGTTATGCCGGTCGAGTCCTTAGTCCTGTAAGCTTTCCAAGCCTGCGGCAACCCGCATACAGCCAGACCGAAAGAACCGAGCCACCCAACCATCTTCAATAGTTCCATACCTTAATCTAAATCTGGTTGCGGATTGTTAAGCACACAGCTTATCAAGTCTATGGCTTCGGCTTCCGTTATATTCTCAGCTTTCGCCACACGTCTTATCAACTCTGGCGAAACTACCACGTGATCAGCGGTCTTCTTGTCTCGGTATTCGGCTATCGCGTTCGCCGCCGCCGATATCTTTGTCGCAAGCTTACGCTGCAGTTCAGTTGTTTCCATGTTCGAATTTAACGAATGTTATCGAATTTATACCCAATACGTAGGTTTTTGTTTGTGATCCAGGCGGGACTCGAACCCGCACAATTCAGGGTTTAAGCCTGACACGGTTACCAATTACATCACTGGACCAATTAGTGCTTGTCGTACAAGTCACGTAATCGGTCCCTAACGGCGCATATCGCGTTCAGCTCGTCGATGAGCTTCCTGAACTCCTTGTAGTTTGCCGAGCAGTCCTGCTCCTGGAACTTCCTGTAGTAGTACTTTATCTGGAACAGCACCGAATCCATATCGGAATATTCGGGCACGTCGAACTCGAGAACGCGGTTGTCCTTGTCCACCTTCTCGTATTCCGCCGGGTCGAATCTGACGACCTCCTCATAACCAAATCTTTCTTTTATCTCTGCCATACATTCAAAAATTTAAGTGACCCAGGCGAGACTCGAACTCGCACACTACTTTATTCGCTCTAGCTCCTGAAACTAGCGTGTCTACCAATTCCACCACTGGGCCATTAGTACGAGAGGCGGGACTCGAACCCGCACGCCGAAACACTAGCTCCTAAGGCTAGCGCGTCTACCAATTCCGCCACTCTCGCGTAATTAAAAAGTGCCCTGGGCGAGACTCGAACTCGCACACTACTTTATTCGCGCATGCACCTCAAGCATGTCCGGCTACCAATTACGGCACCAGGGCGTTAAAATTTAATTTGTGTCAAAATGCACGGAGTCGACCTTGATCCTTATGAATGGAACGGCTTTGTCTTTACCCTCGTACTTGTACGTCGGTTTGCCAATGCTGTCGTACAAACCTATTTCGGTGATGGTTCCCTTAAACTCCACCGTATTCGGATTTATGTTTTCAGGCTCCAGCTTCTCCGGCGACAACTTGGCGATTTTGTTTATGTCCAAATTGCTCAATGAGTCTTTCTTCGGCGTGACGATCACATTCTTGTCTTCGATCTGATACACGACATCCTTGGCATTTACCCCATTGATGGTGGTCATCAGCGTTAGTGTTTTGCTGTTCTTGTCAAACCTGTAGTCTCGTACGATCTTCTTTAACTTGGCACCGGTCTTTTCGCTGATCACCGTGACTTCGCGGCCGGGTCCGAATACCATCTCCTTGCCTTCGTTGGCCGGGAAATCCTTGATGGTGACGTCTTTCTTTCCTGCCAGGTTTATGACCATCGGCTTTTCAAGGTGTATGATCTTGTAATATACCGGAGCGGTCGTAAAACCCGCGCCTCTCGATCTCCTGTCGTGATCCATCAGTCGCTTGTTTATCTCTTGGCCTGACATGTTTGAATCGGATAGCATCACTGTCACCAGCGTATTCTCTCGCATCACGGCCACGAACTCGTTTCCGTAATATGGTTTTCCGTTGTCATCGGTCACGCTCAATGTCGGGTAATGCGTCCCGAGTTTGTCTACTATGGAGATCTTCCCGGACCTTATGCCGTATCCCTCGTCTATCATCAGATCCATCTTGTTGATGCCGTAGATGAAGCCGTTTGACAGTTCCTTGAACAACCGGGTTTCCAGGTTGGCATCGTTGATGGTCTGATCCATGCCGTCGCGATCCGCGATCTTAAGCTTGGCTCCGAACCGCTCGCGCATCCTACCATCGAAATGAGAAGTCGTGATCGATTCATCAACCGCAGCCTCATACAGCTTCTTAAACTCATCGAAATAGAGGGAATATACGTTCATCAGGTCCAGCACGTTTTGATTATTTATCAGCGACCGAAATACGCATTAATTGAGTATCTGCGCGAATACTATGGGATATCGGTCTTCGGACCTGGTTTCTGGCGTGAGTGTGCCATACTTGGACATGAACCTTAATTTGTTCATGGTCGGCTCAATGCTTGGCGGATCGGATTGCCTGTATATCCTCGCGTGAGTGCACAGTGGCAGCTCCGATATGGTTCCGGCCATTTGGTCCGCGATGCACAGTGGCAGACCGAACTTGGTGTACAACCAGGTCTCCAATGCGAACAACGCGGCTTTCTTGGCTACGATGTTACCCACACCGATCGCCGGATGCTTTCTCATGAACGCCAATGCTTTAAGCATGTCATCCAAGGAGTACCTTGGGATGTCTGCCTCTAGCCCTGGGCTCAGAGTCACGTAGTTCACTATGTTGCCTCCGAATGTCATTTCCGTGTGTATTTAACACAAATATAATGAGAAAGAACGACTTACACGCTATTATACGTATAACTTTTTAGTGATCCAGGTGGGACTCGAACCCACACACTACTTGATTCGCGACGGATTTTGAAACCGTATCGGCTACCAATTACGACACTGGACCATACTTTTATTGGAGGCGAGAGTGAGATTCGAACTCACGGTTGAACGATTTTGCAGACCGTCCCTTTGGACCGCTCAGGCATCTCGCCTTAATGATAAACCAGTAAGATTGTTTGTGATTACGATAAGAGACAACACAATCGCAGCAGGCCTACCAGATTGGTAAGTCGCGATAGAGAAGATATTTGATTGTGCCTTTTCATGTTATTATTTATCCTTGTCAATTTTATAATTTATCGAGTCGTAGTCCGCGATCTCTTCGGCCGTAAGCTTTCCCTTCAGGTAGTTCTTGACGAACAATTGCTCCGCGTCGCATTTCATCATCTCGTTGTCGAACGATTCCCTACCAGGACATTCGTCGCACAAACTTAGTTCGTCGCTGATCATGCCGTCGATGGTCCACGGATACGTCTTGCAGTCGATAAACCGATCCTCACCAAGATAGCATTTGCCTGCTCCCAGGTATGGGCACGGTCTCACATCGATCACGTACGCGCTCTTGAACTGCGATATCTGTTTCTTCCTTTCATCGTCAGGCAGAGACTCATACTCGGCATTCGTCACGAATATGCTTCCATGCCTGCAGCACTTGCCGCCGCACTCGGCGCAGGCGTCAGATACGTACTTACTGCTTTGACTTTCCATCTTTCTTGAAAACGAAGTTGTACAAACACCAGATTATTGCCAGTCCCAGCAATGACAGACCAGCGATCTCACGGAGAGACACGACCACGACCATCCGGTTGCACGCGAACATTCCTATTCCGAACAGGAACAAAATACTGATTACTGCGAAAATCGTTTTCATATGTTTGCTTTTAGTACTTAATAATCTCGTAAAGCCTCACGCCCCAAAGCGCGATCACCGTAAATACAGCGGCAAATCCAGCTGCTCTGACGAAGTGAAAGTTCGCCATGAACAGACCTATGACGAGCAATCCCGCCGCGGCCAGAATGCCGCCAACCGTTATGTTGAATTTCAAACTATGCGTGTTCATCTTTCTTCTTCAAGTTCTTTCCATATCTTTCAACCAGGGTTTTCACGGGCCCCCCATTCTTATTCAGCTTGTCCATATCCATCGGACCGGTTGTGCCGGTGAAACATACTCCGTATTCCTCAAAGAATTCGAGTAGGTCTTTTTCGAATTTGACGGGACTGAACGCATTAGGCATTTTTATCTGGCCTTCTATCCATAGGAGATTCGGGGTTTTGACCTTCATCTCAAACTTCTTATCATAGTCATCCCTCACGGGTGTGCCTTTCTTACCAAAAGTCTTATCCAACAATGCATTGACTGAATAACCAACAAGATCTGATTTCTTTATTCTATGCGTGTTCATCTTCCTTTTCCTTCAATTTTTTCAGCTTGTTCCCGCTATACGCCGGACTCGCGCTGTCGAAGCAGTACGTTCCGCTCCCCTTGTAATTGTCGAACCAGACCTCGACCTCTCCGTTCTCGTTGTTGGTCACGGTCCCCTCGAGATTCGATTCGGTGTCCCGGACCCTCGTCCCCTTCAGGAAGTTGACGATCGCCGAGCTTATGTCGGCCACCGGGTTCTTTGCGTTGGCCGCGGTGAACTCGACGTCGCACTTCGGAACCAGCTTTCCCTGCTTGTTCATCCATTCGCCATCGTCCGCCGCCTGCGCGAACTTCATCACCTCTCCGACCTTCTTCCTGTACCACTCGTCCGGCCTTGAGCACGACTTGATCTTTCCCTTCTTCCACACCGTCTGCTCCGTATTCGCGCCGGTTGCCTCGTTCTGGTCCATAATTCTAATCGTTTATCGTTTGACGAATGTAGACCTTATTTTCTTACCGAACGCAGAAATACGTGTCCAAAATGAGTTTTTCTCCGGAACTTTGTCCAAGCCTATCGATCCCACGCCTCTTGACATTTCGCTCATCAGCCTGTGAGCGACCGCAGCCACGGCGTCTCCGCCTGCGACGTATCGTATGCTGATGTACTGCGCCACGGTCATCGACCCAGTCACGGGCTTGCCGCTGGCGAATCCGATGTTGACTATTATGTCATCGTCCAAATGATCCTCCAACAATTCGCAGAGCTTCAATTCTTCCTGGCCAGGAGCTGAGACCTTCAGGCCCTGCAACTGCACGAACGCAAGTATCAGATCCTCGCCGACCAATTCGATAGGCGATCTGCCAGACTCCGTCGTAAACGTAACATTCAACCTGGCATCGCCTTCCGGAATAACCTTCGACTTGGTGAACATTCCCCACCCGGTCTTCAGCTCGTCCTTGAAATCGATGCTCCATATCCCGAGCTTCTTGAGGTTTCCCTCTGGCGCGAACACCTGATTGGCGAAATAGTAGTACATAGACTTCACGTTCTTCTGCGTAAACTTCGCATCCTTCATCATCTCACCGCCGTTGCGGAACATCATATCTGATATCCTGCCATCGTTTATGTCGTCGGTCATACTACTTGCCTTTGAATTTTTCCACAAGCGCGTTGACCGTGGACTGGCACTTCTGCAGCGCGGCTGCGGCCTCGGCATACTCCTCAGGGCTCATCAGCCTCGGGTTCACGCACTCGACCTTGGTCTCTCCCCTGATGGGAATGATGTAGTTCACAATGCCGTCCTCTTTCGGGAGAGCCCTCATGTAGTTGTCCTTGTACACGGCGCAATCGGCCATGCCCATGTTGCCAACGTTCAGGTAGTGGATCAAAATAATCTTTTCCATTTTATTTCGTATTTTTCGTTTTATCCATTGTATCATTCGCTGATTGGATTCGTTTGAGTATCATCTTGTGTTCGAGTTCGCGCATCTTCGCATTCAGCGTGTTTATCCTCGCTATCAGCTTCGCGGCCTTCAGCCAGTGGTCGTTCTCGTTCATCTGCCACAGCTCCACGACCTTTTCTATCAGCGGCTCCCTCTCCGAAGCGAACTCCTTAAGCATCGCGGCTTCTCCCGGGCAGATCTCCGCGATGAACGTGTCGTAGTCACCGTATTGGTTATCGCTGACGTCAGCCCTTCCGTACGGGCCGGTCGGCATCTTGATCGTGTCAAGGCCGATCTCGAAGCCTGGTTTCACGGACTGCGTGCCGGCATCTGTGAATTTCACGACATCGATCCCGTCCT
>Ga0315284_10015734_pt1 | contig 10748 bp, 9 predicted proteins | sample YL17G09_16_MG_FD_203696 | JGI IMG/M metagenome (GOLD analysis project Ga0315284, IMG submission 203696) | Sediment microbial communities from Yellowstone Lake, YNP, Wyoming, USA - YL17G09_16 | ecosystem: Environmental > Aquatic > Freshwater > Lake > Sediment | place: USA: Wyoming | collected...
AGGCACATCATAACAAACAAGAAATCCTTCGGGAGTTTCTGCTATATGCTCCGAAAGTTGTTCGGTTGTATAAAATTGTTTCTTCTCGTCGCTAATCATTTTTTATACCTTTATATTTAGGGCAAAGAAAAAGGAATGCAAGTTTAGTGGGTAAGCACTTACCTGCATTCCTTAATCTTTCTTTTTATCGTTCCCTAAAGACTGGCCGGTCTATTGGAAAACCCTAAATTTATCTTTTTATATTTCTATGTAAACAACTCCTCATAAAATTTTAATAATTTACTTCTTCTCTAAATCCGTATTCCTTTATAAGCTTAATTGCATTGTCAGGACTTCCGCCATTAATATCGACATATCGTTTTATTTCTCCAGGCGTAGCCCAATCTTTTTTCAGCCATTTAAAAAGACCCTGCAATGAAAGATTTTCTGAATCTTTTTCCAGCTTCTCTATTTCTTTTTCATAAGGCTCAGAATCATAACCCATAGATCGAGCTTTAATTGCTTTAGTTTGAAGGTCTGCTATAAGGGAATCTTGAGCTTGAAAATTAACATATTTTCTAAGGTATTTTTCTTCATAAGCATGCCTTGACCCAAAACTATTCCCACTAATAATTCTCAAAACGTACATTATAGGATTTAATTGTTTATGAATAGCCACAACTTCTCCATTACCCATAGGAGTCATAAATCTGTCGCCTTCTCTTATTTCTGCATCTTTAGCATCCACTCCCTCTATTGTGCCTTTATTCTTGGAAGCATAAAACACACTTTCGCCCTTTTCACCATATTGCTCTTTCATCGCACCCATAATCTCTTTACCCTTTTCGGTAAGGGGGTCTTGGGTAAGAAGGTCTTTGTCGTCTTTGAAATCATTGATCTGTTCTACTTTAACACATTTAACCATTTTGTCTTGGTCATTATGCCCAAGATTAAAATATTTTCCTTCAAAATAATTTTTAGTTTGTTCAATAGGTCCATTTATATTCGTTTCTATAATTTGTCCATTTTCATAAGTACATCTTACGGCTATCATAGCATCTTTGGAATCTTTAATTTTTTTAGGAAGAGCCATCCAAATTTTGTTTTCTGTTTCAGATAATACAATATAACCTTTAGCTTTCAATTCATTATATCTCTGCATTTTATTAGACCCTTCAATAACTTCCCCTACATATTCGTCTTTGTCGTTTTTAGAATCTTTAGGAAAGGCTGCTTTATTGAATTTTTCATTAATTTCTTTATCTATCTTTTCGGCTTCTTTAGTATCGCCTTTTCTCTTTGCTTCATCCCTTTTGTTTTCAAGTTCCTTAAGAAGTTTCGTCCACTCTTCTTTGCTCATTTCGTCTTTGGAGTCTTTAAATTTTACAGAAGCTCCATGCTCTTTTGCCCATCTCAAAACATATTCTTTTGAGTTTCCCGTAGTGGCGGATTCAACATCGCCATATTCATCTCTTATTTCGCCTTCCCATCCGTTGTCGGTCTTTCGTACTATAGCGATTTTTTCAGAATCCTCCTGCAACTTCTCAATCTCTGCATCATAGCCATCAGAAGCATAGCCCATAGACCGAGCCTTGGAAGCCTTGACCTGAAGGTCTGCTACAAGAGAATCTTTAGTTTTATTTTTAGGGTCATCTGAATCTTCACCATAAACTTCCTTACGATTTAAACCATGTTCCTTTATTTTGCTTTCTATGTTAGCATATATTTTTTTAACTTCAGAAACATCACCACGATGCCTCGCGGCCTTATAAGCTTCGACCCAAGACTTCAACCCGCTACTAAGCTCTTTAGATGTTTTCTCATTTTCTTCTTTGCCTTTAGCATTTCCCCGTCTTGCTTCAATAGCTTTTTCTCTTGCTTCGGGAGACCAGTCATCTTTAGAATCTTGGGATTCTCTTAATTTATCAACCTTTGCTTTCAATTCTCTTTTTACTTGAGCTAATTTCCCAGGTTTATCTATGTAATCAATTTCTGCTTTCTTCAAAGCCTTCCCAATTTTATCTAACTCTACACTTATATCTGCATCTTTACTATCATTAGAATTCTTAAGTTCAGTAATCTGTTTAACAATCTTTCTTTCTTCATCCACATCTTTTCTAACACGAGCATTGTAAAGATCTTTTTCTAAACTCTCGATCTTGGATTTAAGCTGTTCGTTGGATAAAGTATCATTGGAATCAAACCCTTTAGAAATCCTTTCATCTATTCCTCGTTTCACCTCTTCAATTGTAATAGACCCCTGTTCCTTAAGTGCGTTTTTATAAACAGTCTTAAATCCTCTTTTTGGACTTATCACTTCATACCCTTCAGATATTTTATTAATCTTATACCCTTTATAATCTTCATCGCTTGTTTTAGAATCATAAGTTCTTTTAACGATCCGACCGCCTTCTACTTTATACAGTTCACTAAGTAACATTTTCAATCTCCTTCAGTATGTTTTTATTAACTGAAATTATTCATTTAAATGTTCAAAAAATAGATAGCACAAAAAGAATTATTATAATTGTGGCAATCTTCTCATTTTCCCCCGTCTTCTTTTAAACTTTCATTAAATTCTTTTATCGATGTTTTCATAAAAGTCAATATCGTTTCTATTTCTTTTAAACAACCCTCGATCTTAACTGTACTATTTCGTAATACATGATTTAAATACTCTCTATTAATTTCAAGTTGATCATCCATACTGCTCCTAAACTTTTTAAAATATTCGTCTTTACGAGAGGAGCCTGCAAATATGGCGATAATTTAATGTAGTTCTTGATTGGTATTTTACCATAAGATCTCTTTTCACCCGCAAGCTCCTCTTGTAAAAACAAATCTTTTATGCTGCCTTTTTATATTCTCCTTCTTTTATTTTAATAAACTTATCCCTTTGCATAAGTCTAATTTTACCATCTATATGAACTTTTGCAGGCCATGTAACATCATCAACCCTAATAAGAGGCGCTGCGCGACATCGGCAATTAAATATACTTCCCGGAAGGTATTTACCATAAGATTTTTTTTCGCCTGCAAGCTCTTCCGGCGAAGGTGGATTTTTCCATTCACATAATACTTTATCCATTAATTTATGAGATTTTCTAACACTAATATCATGCGTACTATGCCAAACAAACCAATTTATATCAACTGCTTCTGATCTTATTTTTACTAATCCCGTTGCAACTCTCGATACTTCTGTACGGGCTATAGTCATTGCTAATGATTTTGAAACTGCCTCGGTTTTCAAAATTTCACGAGCAATCGTTTTAGCTCTATATTTGCCTTCATATAAATTAGCCTGAACAATTTTATGTATTCTTTTAGCTGCATCTAAAGGCAATGAGGTTATTAATTTAACATTGTCATCCATATACTCTTTCAATAGTTTACCTACATCCGTTTTCTTTAATTCTTGTTTCATTAAAAAACTCATTTTTTTGGAGTGTTCTTTCCATTCTTCTTCCGCTTGATTATTTAAAGGTATAATCATTTTGTTTGATGCTTTTTTGGCCCAGGTTTTAACTTTATCTGAATACTCTTTTAATTTATTTATAATATGTTTAGTCGTATTTATATTGTCGGGGTCAAAATTCGTTTTTACGATATTTCCAATCTCTTGACTTATTTTAATTAAATCGGATTCATAGCGTTGCTCTACAGCTTTTGCTTTGCGAATAGAAAAAAATGGTTTTTTAGTATCTGTTATCATTTTTTCTTTTTGCCTATTTTCTTATAAATATTTTCTCTGAATCTTTACTATTTAAGTAATCATTTATGATTTTTGATTCAGGAATCCTATCTATTATTTTACCTCTATATAAAGAATACATTTTAATTGCATCTTGTTTTGAATATCCTTGGCGCATCAAGGCTTGTAAATAATGGGAAGCCGAAGCCGGTTTCATACTTCCCTCTTCTATATCTTTTTTAATTGCATTTTTAAAAGCTTCTAAAGATAAATCAGAATCAGCCGTATCTTTCAAGGCTATCCCAAGTACCTTTTTTATTAATTGCTTAAATGCAAACCAATCTGAGGCTTTAATAATTTTCTCCATTATAGCTGTTTGCTCTGGATTAGCTTTTTTATAAAAATCAAATAATTCCATTATGCCCATATTGCCAGTATAGGATTCATCCTTATTATTTTCTATATTTTTTGATTTAACAGTACCTTTATCTTTATTTTTATAAACAGGAAGCGTCTTAAAATGTTCAAGAGTAGTCCCTGATTTTTCTAACCAAACATTAAATTTGTCACTTCCAAATTCAGGCAAATCCCAAGTTGTTTTTGTCCAGTCAGCATTCTCAAGGTCGACATCAAGATTTTCTATATCAAAATTGTCAGAAATAGAATCTTGGCTTGTCTCTTTATCATACAATTTAGAAGCATCAAGTATATTATTTATTTCGGTAATATCAACTTTACCTCCTAAAACAACCATTTCATGTTCCTCTGTACATCCAAAACCAGATAATGGATGGCTAAATATCTGAGACACAAGTACTTTTGAAACTAAAATATGACTACCGAATCTGGTAGCAACCTTATAAGAAGTTGAAAAAGAAGATAACGGTTGTAAAGTAGCTTGGGATTTAGTTCCACCTCTTTCCCCTTTTACTCCTCTAAATAAAAGAATTTCGTCTGTTGGTTTATAACCTTCTTTTTTAAACCATTCTTGAGTTTCATTATATTGTGCTTTTATAAAGGCGATATTATTTTTATCCTTGCTGATTGGAAGAGCTTTGTTCTGGAGTGATTGCTTCCAATGGTCTATAACAGCTTCTTTTAAATCGAATAAATTCCGTGCTATTAATTGATAGCCAATAGAAATCTTGTCGTTGTCACCAGAAGTTTTTGCCCATTGGGATATTTTTTGCTCAATCTCGCCTTTTTCCTCACTTATCTTTAATTTGTCTGACAATACCTTTTCTACAAACTTTTTATTTTTTACCTTATTGGAAAGAAAAATTTTATGCTCTAACTCAGAAACAGTTCTAAGTATAGATAAAAATTCTTTTGACAATTTTTTATTATTATAAATTACGCCATCTAAATTTACATAATTTAAATTTGCATTAGATAAATCTGTGTCAGATAAATTTGCATTAGATAAATCTGCAAAAGATAAATTTGTACTTGAAAAATTTACATTAGATAAATTTGTATTAGATAAATTTGTATTAGATAAATCTGTATAAGATAAATTTGTGCCAGATAAATTCATTCTTGAAAAATTTAAGCCTTTTAAATCCAGTCCTCGTAAATCCTCGCCTTCTAAACTTTCAGCATTCTTAATTTTTATTTCAATATCTTCCCTGGTCAATATTTTTTTTTCTTTACTCTTTTTTTTACTTTCTTCTTTTTCTTTACTTTTAAAAGATGATTCACCACCACTACCTTTAGCTGCAAATTGACCGGCTTCACTCCCTCCCTTTTCTCTTGGATGCTCACTTTCTTTAAAATCAGAATCCAGTAAAATATTTTTTATTTTGACCATTTTATCCTTAAATGAAACTTTATTTCCAATATCATTCTTTTTCATTTCAACAGTTTTCATCTCCTCGGAATCTACATCGATACTATCAACTTTCAGCATCTCTTCTATTTTTTCATTAACATTAAGATGCTTAACTTTAGAAGATAAATTCTCAATCATCTCATTCAATTTCTTTTGAACATTTTCTTTAACTTCTTTATTTTCTAATTTTTGTTTTGCTTGTTTAATTTTTTTAAGCAAAATATCAGTCAATCTTTTTTTCTCACTATCATTCAAGTCAGATAATTTTTTCTTAGGTACTTCGGCATTTGTTTTATTTTCTTCAAGATTAGCATTTCGTTTTCTTGTTTCGATAGCTTTTTTACGAGCTTCTTCAGACCATTCATCAGTAGTCTCTTCAAACTCAGTAGATTCAGCTATATCTAAAAGTTCTTCGTCACTTAACTCCTCTTCTACAGGCTCAACTCCTTCAGGCGGTCGTGCATTATCTTCTTCTTCAGCCGCCTTAATATTCTCCTCGGTAATATTAGTAAATCTACCGGAACTTCTTGATTGCTGTTTTAATTCCTGGAGAGATATTTTCTTATTAATTATCCCAGCTCCATAAACACCTGTTACTGTTGCGGCATCAGCAACAGCTATTTCAGATTTTTCTTTATCATTCATTTGCCAAAGAGGGATAAATTTAAACTCAAAATCTTTGGGTAATTCTTTTCCCAATTCAGATCTACACATAATATCAAACAATACATTTAATTTTGGTCTTAATTGATTTTCTTGTTTTTTGTTTATTCCGTCATAATAATTTCTTATGTCAGATGCACCTGTAGAGGATAATCCAGTAGGTGACTGACCAAATAATCTAACAAGGGGCATTTCCCACGCCCCAGCTATCTGCTCCCCAAATTGAATCAATAAATCAGATATACCTGAAAAAGCATATTGATGAACAGCAAAAGTATCTTTAGAATCCAATAAGGTAATTCCTTCATTTGATTGCATTTGCCGCATATATTTAAATTGTTTTAGAACGGCTGCTTCTTCTTTGCCTCCTATAGCTAATGCCTCTCTAAAACCCTCTACTTGGATAACTCTCAAATATGCTTTATAAAGTAATTGAGCTGCTCCCATTGTAGCTGAATCATAAGCCACTAATCGATCAAGCATACGCTCAACAACAGATAGACCCCAAAGATTTTCTGATAACTTTTGATAATAAGGCAGTTTAATTCCATCGAATCTCAGTACTCTTGAATGATGCACTTTCAAAAGTGGTATCCCGGTTGCTGCCGGAATAATAGAATAATATTCCGGCATGCCTAAATCCTTACTCATTTCCTTTATTAAACTTTCAAAAGATGGTTGTATCATCCATCTATCAAGTACAAGTAAACCCTGAAATTTATCTTTACCTATCGATTCAATATTTAAAGGCTTATCGTATTTTGCCCCATCAATAAGCATAACTGCAATAGCTCCGCCATATAATCTTGCCCATTTGATTGTATCACAAAGTTGTTCCCAAATTGCAAATTTACTTATAGAAGATTGCAATTCCTGAATATCATCAGGGCTCATTTCAGAAAAGAATTCAACTCCATTTTTTGTCATGTCTTCTGCAATTGCATCGACCCCAATTCCAACTAACCAACTACTTCTATAAGATGCTTCTAAAAAAGTATGGTTACGACTAACCATATTATTTAACGAATAGGTACTGTTAGACATTAAATTATCGGCACCTAATCCCAATTTAGCATTGAAATTACTATAAGAATCTAAAGTCTGTTTATCTTTAACATTTTTTGAATCTTCAAATTTTATTCTCGGTGTCATTATTTATTCCTGATTAATTTTATTTAGCATCATAACTATCCCTTTATGATAATCTGGATCATCGGATGCTAAATCTGTTAATGTCCCATCCGTTTCTTTTCTCATTACAAATACTTTCCTATTAGGAAAAATTATCTTTTCACCCTCAATTTACCAAAATCAAATAATTGTGTTTTATTGTCATCGCCTGTATCGGTATCTTTACCTTTAGTAATATAATCATCCTTTGTTCTACTTCTCAAGTAATCTTTTATAATCCTTGATTCTTTAATTTTCATTTTATTCCTTCCATTCCAAACTTTCTTTAAACAAATGAATCGGTAATTCCACTATATCACCTAAAAACTTTTGATTATTATAATGTGCCAAAAAAGCATCTCTGGCGGCATCCTGACTACTAAATCCCAACATTGCCTTATCTTCTTTAGCACTATAATCTTTTGAATCACTTGGTCTGATTATATAAGCAAAAGGAGCAAACTTGTCGTCTCCTATAAAACAATCAACCTCTTCGCCGTCATCTCCAATTGTCCTCTTAATAAAGCCATAAGGATAAAACATCTTAGTTAATCCGTTTTCGCCATTATGCTTCCATTCTCTAATTGATCCTTTTTCGTTCTCAATAACAATCTGCATCCCTTGAAAACTTATTTCTCTTTTTTGATCCTTAGTTACAACCCGACCTTTAACAATACTCAAATTACTCAATAACATTTTATTCCTTTATTTTTTAATTCCTTCTGTATTTAAATATCTCCACTTGCCGGTATAGCTGGATATAAAACCGTTATACTCCCATAAAGTTGGTTCGCAAATTGTTCTACATGCAACATCATGTGCAGTCCTAATAGCATCATCCCAATCTTGATCATATCCAGATAATACGCTTGGAACAACATGCAAAAGCTGTGCTTCTAATATTATTATTTGCATCCTTTCTTCTGGAGTTGTAGGAACATATAAAAGATGTTCTGTATTTAAATTACAACCTATTAAAATATAAAACAAAAACAAAAAAGATAGGCTTTTAAATATTCTTTTCATAATCAATCTCCTACAAAATCTGCCCAATCAAATCCCTGACCAACTCCGGCAATTAATTCAGTTATGCCGTGGACCATCGCATCTAATCTGTTCGGAGAATCATCACCTGGAAGCCACAAACAATTATGAACCAAAATGCCATTAGCATAGAACTCAGGGCAACCTTCAACTTTTAAATTGTAAACGTCTGTTTTCTTGTTAACAGTGGTTATTTTTTGTATAATGTCTTCGGCAACACCTTCTATTGCAATACTCTGCATTTGTCGCTCTACTCTCAAAAACATTGCCATATTCTTTACAAACAACTTGATGCGGTTTAGTAACTTTCCATACCTCTTTTCTAAATTCAGACAATTTAGCTCTTTCAACTGTACTCCATTCGTGCCTCGAATGATATAAGACGTGATGTTTCCTTGTCGCCAATTCAAGATTCTCAATAGAAAAATTGAGTTTATTACCATCCCGATGATGTATGTCAAAATCCTTTGAAATTTTACCATTATACTTTTTCCATATTTTTCTATGGAGTAATTTACCATATCTGTTTTTATAATACCCATCTTTTGTAACAAACCAGCGCATATCCTCAAAAATAATCGGCTTGCCATACTTGTGAAATTCAAGCGGTTTGTATGCCATATATTCGTCTCCAAAATATCATTAACTTTTAAATCCGCTGCTTTTACAAATTCATACCCCTTTTTAAACAAGGGGTGATTATGCGTAACAAGCAAAAAACTTTTATCTGTTTTTATCTTTAATAGGCTTTCTACTCTACCGGTTTTACCTGCCCATAAAACAGCTTTCCATCCGCGTCTTGTCAGAACTATTTCACCAACCTTTATATCTTTAATACATTTCATTCCGCCAAGGGTGGTTATTTTGCTTTTTCCAGCCAAACATAATTCATCTTCTAATTTATTAAAATTTCCTATATGATGAACTCGACCCTTTTCGTATAATGCGGAAATAGGCTCGGCTCGCGTTTGTTTACCTCTGCTTGCATGAATTAATTTAACAGGTATATTTTTATCTACTTGATGTAATGTAATTTCAACCATTTCGCCGCCCTGGTTACTCTCTGCGATCATCTTATCTGCCTCAAATTCTTTATAAGCTTTTATTGCTTCTTTTGCCCAAACTAATGGACTGCCTTGAATACTTCTATCAGCTAATATAAATCCTTGTTTACCTTTTTTTCCGCAAACAACGATCCCACATTCGTCTCCTCTTTTAGTCGTCGATGGATCTATAGCCACAACTATTCTGTCATACTCTTTTGGGCCCTCATATAATCTATAATCATCAATTGTTTTACGGGTCCATAATGCGCCAGGAGCTTCATCAATATCCTCAGCCATAATTTCCATTCTATAAGCCAAAGCAGACATATCACCAGATAATTCCCTTAATGCTTTTTGTGAAATATAAGGGTTATCCATCGACGTAAAATGAAAAGCTGCCCATCTTGGATCACCACTCTCTTGTAATCTCTTTGCTTTATTAAATAATTTTGCCGCATGTTGAGCATCATTCGCTTTCGATATCGACCTTGAATGTAATGAAGGCGGAGTATAAATAAAAGTGGCATTGCCATCTTTATCTGCCATCATAGGTGCACCAACAAGTCCCCAAGCGTCTTCATTCATTAATTGCCATTCATCAAAAAATAAATCATCTGCATAATCGCCCCTTAATGTATCGGCGTTCCATGCAGTTTTTGCTTTTATTCTTTGCTCAGTGCCAACTCGCTCAATAAATTTTTCAGATTCATTTTTTCTGAATATTTTTGCCCTTATCTGCCAATACAAGGCTGTCGTCACAACATACCAAAATCTGCCAACTTGCTCTTGTGTAGGGGCTGCATATAATTGGCGGCGACCTTTCATAAAATTTTCTACAGCCTTAATACCACTACTGACGGTTTTCCCGCCCCTCCGACCTGCCTTGAGAACAATTCTCTTTGCAGTACAATTTATATATTCAGCTTGCTTAGCATGAGGTTTAGGTAAATGAACTTCTTCTATTTTTTTTCTGTCAACTGCATCAATCGGCATTTTCTGATTCGTTTCTTTCGTCGTAAATAATTTTAATTTTTAAAGGTTCATCACCAAAATCTATTTTATCTCCATATCCTCTTTTCCTGCCTTGCATAGCCAAATACCATTTTCGATCTTGCGCGTCTCCACTTTGAATTGATCGAATAAGACCACTCTCAGCCATATCCAAAACTTTTTCTCTTTCAGTATTCCAAGCCTCAAGTAAGTCAGGATTGTTGTCAATTGCTTTCCTAATTGTCAGCCAAGCATAACCAGTCTTTGCCTCAATTGCTGTTAAAATTCCGCCAGTTCCAGGTATTGCCTTTAAAATTCTCTTGATATTTAT
>Ga0315284_10015735_pt1 | contig 10747 bp, 8 predicted proteins | sample YL17G09_16_MG_FD_203696 | JGI IMG/M metagenome (GOLD analysis project Ga0315284, IMG submission 203696) | Sediment microbial communities from Yellowstone Lake, YNP, Wyoming, USA - YL17G09_16 | ecosystem: Environmental > Aquatic > Freshwater > Lake > Sediment | place: USA: Wyoming | collected...
GCTCCGGAATCCCGATGCATCGGGATCTTGGCGCCCCGATGTATCGGGGCGCTCCGGAGATGCGCCACGGGCGCATCAAATGCAGCGCGGATGCTGTGCCCTCCCGCCGACGCGCTCGGCAGTATGAATAATGCAGGCAAGGGGCTGCATGAGCTGCGCGGGGTGGAGCTGTCGCTGGCGGCGGCACAGAAGACCGCGGCGCGCTGGGGGGCGGCCAGCGCCGCCCACGCCGCCGTGCCCTTCGCGCTGCCTACGATACCATCCCCTTCTCCCGGCCGATGATGCCCAGGTAGTCGTGCTCGCGCACGAACTCCAGCAGATCCTTGAGCTTCGCGGTCGCCAGGCCGATCACGGTATCGGCGGCGCCGTAGTACATCCAAACATCGTCGCCGCGGATCAACGCGCCGCACGTGTATACCACGTTCGGCACCAGCCCGCGCTGCTCGAAATCGGCCTCCGGTGCGAATACCCAACGCGAGGTGCGCGCGAGCGCTTTGCGCGGATTGTCCAGATCGAGCAGCGCCAGGCCAAGCCGGTACACGCCGTGCCCCGCCATGTCCTTGACGCCGTGGTAGATGAGGAGCCACCCCTCATCGGTGCGCAGGGGCGGCGCGCCGACGCCGATGCGCAGCCCATCCCACCACGGCCCGCCGCGCTCGGGGAGCAGCACCCCCGGCTCGCTCCAATTCCTGTATCCGTCCTTGCACGACGCGTACCAGATGTGCTCGTAGCCGCCGGTGACGGGGCGATGCAGCAGAATGTTCATGCCATCGAACGGCTGCGGGAAGACGCACGCGTCCTTGTTAGTCGGCGCAAGCACCACGCCCAGGCGCTCCGCCGTCTCGAAGTCCGTCGTGGTGGCGAGGGCCACCGCCGGCCCATAGCGGGAGTAGGCCGCGTACGCGATGACCCATTCCTGCGGGCCGACCTGGGTCACCCGCGCATCCTCGCATCCCCATTCCTCGAACGGGTAGTCGGGCAGATCGGGTTCGAGCAGCGGCTCGGCCGCGATTTTCCACGCATCAATGCCATTGTGGCTGCGGGCGACCCGGATCTGCGACAGCCCCTGCCGGTCCTCGATGCGCAGGAGCAAGACCACATCGCCGTCAACCTCCGCCACGCCTGGGTTGAATACCGCATCCACCTCGAGCGACAAGCGGTCGGGAGCGAGCAGAGGCCCCTTGCCGTGACGCGTGAAGACCTTTTTCGCTTTCATGTTTCCCTCCAGTAGCTGGGCGGCAGGCCAATCGCCGGCCGGTTTAGCCCCGGATTATTCATGATGATTTCAGATCACGTGCAGGATGCACAATCAGTCCTTGGTGCGGCTTGGCCGCATCTCCGGAGCGCCGCTTGCGGCGCCAGACATGAATAATCCGCGCGCTGGTGTGGCGCCGACTTGTCGGCGCTCCGGAGATGCGCCACGGGCGCATCACACGTGGCTAGTGCAGCAGCCATCCCGGCGACGCGCTGCGGAGTATGAATGATCCAGGTTAGCGCGCTCGCTACGGCTCCAGCGGTTGCAGCTTCATGGGCATATTGATGGCGCCGCTGACGGTGGTGGGATGCGTCTCGCGCGAGATGGTGCGCTTGGGCTGGTCCTTGGTCGGCCGGAACTGCGCGATGCGCTCGAACGGCGCTTGGAGCGGGACGATGCCGAAGTTCTCCGCGCGGGCGCGTTGCATAGCCCGAACCGCGCCGTCGCGGATCAGGCGGCGGGCGGGAACCGGGTGCGTGTGAATGGCTGACGACGTGAACCGCGCGTAGTCCTCGTCGTTGAGGTCATCGCCGGTGCCGGGCTTGACGCCGCGCTTGACGGCCACGGTCTCGATGCCGGGCACCAGCGCCTGCGCCTCGCGCGTGAAGGCCTCATCGCCCGAGCCGAAAATGGCGCGGACGCCGAGCTCGCTGCCGCACATCGCAAACTCGCCGAACTCGCCGATCGAGATGCCATTGATCGACAGATCCAGGGCGCTGGGTCCTCCCGTGTGCGCCAGGTGCCCGTATTCGGTGCGGGCCTTGGCGTGCTGCCCGACCCACGCCACCGCGTCAAAGGAACTGTCGAGGCACAGGGGAAACGGGCCGTCTCCCCAACCGCGCAGGTAATCCACGCGCGGGTCGAGGAGCCGGATGTCTATCGCGCCCGCGCCATGGCCGTCCGCCACCAGGATCTCGGTCGCCCCGGCCCCGAAGAAGCCGTCGATCGCGGCGTTGAGCTCCATGGTCAGGAACTCGCGGCCGGTCTGGTAGTAGACGTGGTGCGGCTCGGTCCATTGCTCGAAGTTGAGCACGCCCGCGACGCCTTCCATATCGGTCATGATGTAGAGCTTCATGCATCTCTCCGTTGGCCGTGGATGTTCTACGCCATCCATGCTACCGCCGCCCGCGCGGCGCCAATCGGATCGCCGCTCGGGGTGATCCCGACAGCAACCGGCAGCTTCCCGGTCGCGGCCTTGAACTCCTCGCGTGTCAGCGCCCCTTCGCCCAACGGCAGGTGGCGATCGAGCCGCGGCACGCCCGGTCGGACCTCGGCATCGTGCACCTGAACGTAGCGCAGCCGCGCGCCCAAGCTCTTCGCCGCGGCAGACGGTGACTCGCCGTTCAGAATCGCATGGCCCACGTCGAGCGCCGCCGCGACATTCGGCCGCGCGACTTCGTCCACGATGGCCGCGATCTCGCCGGCCGAGCCGAAAAGTCGAAACGGCGCCGCCTCCAGCAGGATCATCGTCTCGCCCGCCGCTGCCAATTCGCGCAGGCTCTCAACCAGGAGCGCGCGCGCTTCGTCAACCGATTGGTAATTCTCCGCGAGCCGGTTCGGCGCGACGACGAGAAACGGGATCCCGTGCTCGCGCATCTGCCCGAGTGTTCGCACCAGTCGCTGAAGCGTCGCGCTGCGATTCCGCTCGACCGCGTCCGACAGACTGCCGGTGAGGTAGGGCCACAGCTCGGGCAGCGCGCTGACGCAGACCGGCTGCATCGCCGCCTGGTCCGCCGCGGGTTTCCACGACGGAGCTTTGTCCAGGCACGCCGGGGTCAGCTCCAGGCCGCGATAGCCCGCGGCCGCGAGGTCGGCAAGCGGCCAGCCGGTCACCGAGCCGGTGAGATAGACCGGGTTGATTGCAGGCGACATGCCATCATCTCCTTGCGCGCCGAGCATCGGCGCAGTGTCCAAGGCGGCTGCGCCGGCCGCCGCGGCCGCGATGCGGATGAACTCGCGCCGGGTCATGCTCACCCCCGAACCTCGAACGCCGGCCCATCGAGCACCATCTCGATGACGATCACATCGAGCGGTGGAACCGCCACCCGAACGGATTCACCGCCCGGCAACGTCCGATTCGTCATCCAGTTCGTCGCCTTCACGACCCGGCCTCGCCGCGGACGAACCGCGCCCTCCCACGGCTGCGGCGAGTTGTTGCACAGCGTCACCACCAGGCGATCGGTGCGCGAAGTCACGTTGACAAAGAACTGGATTGCCGGCCCCTCCACTGCGACCAGGTTGAACGACCGCAGGTAGGGCAGCAGGATCGCCTTCACGTGCTCCAGCATCGCGTACGGCGACGGCAGCGGCTGGTCAACGTCATTGTGGATCTTGTCCGGCGCGAGCAGGGCGTTCGTCAGGAAGAACTCGGATGCGAAGAGCAGCGTCGAGGCACCGCCGGGATGCTGCGATCGCACGGCGAGCGGCGCGCCCTGCCGCGTTCGCGCGAGCACCTCGTCCGCCTGACGCGGCGTCAGGTGATGCGTGCGGAAGCGCGACTCGTTGATCGGCCAGGGATGCCCTTCAACGATCGCATGGTATGCTTCTTCGACCGCGCCAATCTCGACGTGGAACAGCCCCTCGGCCCCCGGCCCCAGTTGATTCGCGCACGCGGCCACGTTCCCGCCGCGTTCGACGTACTGCTTCAGCTTCGCCAGCACCTCGCCTTCGATTCGCGTTTCGCCGAGCACGACGACACACTCGTAGCGGTTCAGCACCGCTTCCGAGACATCGGAGAGCACGACATCGAACGAATCGCCGCACGGCGTCGCGGTCAGAAAGCCTTGTTCGCTGTGGTAGAACCCCGCGTCCTCGTAGGTGGGGTACAGCTCGCGCAGGAGCAGGTCTATCTGGTGGTCGCCCTTCTCGTAGGGCATGTTGCCCCAGACCAGATACGCGTCACTGGTGTAGAGATGTCGCGGCGGCGCCCACCCGGCGTGGAAGTCCCACAGCAGCGCCACCGGAGTATGCTGCTCGCCGCGGTCGGGATGGTCGGCGCACCACTTCGCGCCGGCGAGATGCTCGCGCCCGATGTCGGTCAACACCGGGACGGTCTTGGTCACACCCTCGACGGTCCTCTCCTCGGTCGCGCTGCCGAGATGCCCCGCCTCGAAGCCCATGATGACGCTGCCGTACATGACGAGGACGTACCACAGGCGGCGCAGCAGGCTCATGCTCGTGCCCGCGGTCGCCCCGCTCAACCACCCCGGCGCGCTGGTATCCTCGGCCTGAACATCGGCGAGCGATTTCGCGCCCCAACGGTTCCACACGCTCGCATTGCCGAACCACAGCACGCCATATTGCTTGCCCGCGCCGCGGATGAAGGCATACCACATCGGCACGCTCGGCAGCGCCTGCGCCGTCTCCGCGCCGAGCAGCCGGTGATTCCCCATCTGAGCGAAGTAGTGCGGGAAGGTCAGGCTGTTGAGCGAGGTGAGGTAGTTCTGCAGGTCGTCGCCCAGGTGTTCGAAGTAGAGGCGGAACGCCTCATACCCCTGTTTCCGCGTCACTGGCGCGGGGCACACCAGCTTGGCATAGCCGCCGATGTAGCGGCCGTCCTGTTCGCCGTTGTCATATCCCAGGAACAGCGGCCCCATCTTCTCCAGGATGTAGCGGTGCTTGTCATCCGGGATCTGGTATTCCGACCACCCGAAGCGGTTGTCCGGCCCCGACGGGCAATAGCCCCAGATGTCGAAGAGGTAGAGCTTGCGCGCGGCCATCTCGTCAATCGCGTCGCGCCAATTCTCGGCGAAGAGGAAGGTCCAGAACGGCCAGACGACGCGGCCGAAGTCGTAGTCCTTGGTGTAGAGATCGAGGGTTTCGTTGATGTTGACGACCCGGTACTGGTGCGGGGGCTGGTCCGGCGAGCGGTCGGCGCCGAAGCCCCGCAGCGCAGTCGTCTGAAGCTGATGATCGAGATCCGCGCGGGTGACGGGCTTGACGGCCCGCTCGGCGAATCCGGGAGACTCCTCCGGATGCACTGGGCGCACCCACACCCGCGGGAGCTTGTCCTCTGGTTGCATGGATTAACTCCGAATCCGCACGGCGGTTCTCAGCACATCCCGGACACCGCTCTGCTGCCTTCATGCCGTGACGCACCAGAGGTCTTCGGCGCGATTGCGTGGCTGTCCTTGCGTTGGTCGCCGCCCATCACGTCCCGACGCGCGACGGTTTGGACGCATTGAGAAGAGCGGTTGCGAGCAGCAGGACGCAAACCTGGGGCAACTACCGTAGCAGATACCGCCAAAGCGGAATCGCCGTCACTCCGGCGCGGCCGACCTCGACTGCGCCTGCCGCATCCCGGGTCACGACGGTGACCTCGCGGCAGGCGGGAAACCGCCGCAGAAAAAGCCGTACCCCGTCGAATCGGCGGTCCTCCCAGTTGAAGACGTCCTCATACTTGACCTCGACTGCCGTCGGGGCGCCACGGCTTCCTGACACGAAGTCAACTTCGCGTTCGCTCTCGGCATAGTAGCCCAGAGACTTGTTCGCGTCAGGCGCGTCTGCACGCCGCACGAAGTCAGCAAAGACCGCCGTCTCGGCCTTAGCTCCCAGATCGCCCGTACCGGTGAGCAGCGTCTTGAACCCGGTATCCAAGAGATACACCTTGCGCTGCGCGTAGATCCGTTCCGTGTGTGATGTCGTCCATTTCTCGAGCGCCCTTACCAGGTAAGCCTCGCCCAGATAAGACAGGTAGTCTTTCACCGTGTCAACGCTGACTCCGAGCGCCTTGGAGAGTCTGTTGTAGCTCGTGCGCGTCCCGGCGCCGGCCGCGAGCAGCCGGAGCAAATCCTGGGCCAGTTCCGGACGGCGAATGCGTCCCAGACGTACCAGGTCACGAGCCACGATGTCCTGCAACAACTGGGCGAGGTACAGATCCGAGGGCTGGAGCACCAGTTCGGGGTAGCCCCCGGTCTCCAGGTATTCCTGAGCGGCGGAGACGAACCGATAGTCCTCCGCCCTACTGAAATCATAGCTGCGGAATCTGAGGAACTCCTGGAAGCTCAAAGGATACACGGTGAGCAAGGCCTGCCGTCCGGTGAGCTTGCCGCCTTGGCTGGCCAGCAAGGCGGCGGTGGAACCGGTGCAGACGAGCTTCACATTCTCCAGATCGTAGACGGCCTTGATCTCGCTTTCCCAGTCCGGGCTCTCCTGGACTTCGTCGAAGACGAGCCAGAGCTTGCGTGGTCGCTCATGGCCGAAAAGCGAGCGGAAGAATCTCAGATGCTCGGATACGCGCGTCGCGGAGAGTTGCGGATGATCCAGCCCCAGGTACAGCACGTCCCGGGGTGGGACGCCGTCATCCAAGCACTGGACGATAAGCTGCTTGACGAGAGTGGTCTTGCCGACGCGACGCCCCCCGATCACGAGTTCTATCTGCTTACGGGAGAGCGCCGCGCGCAGGCGCGAAAGGTACTCAGGCCGCGGTATCCCCGTGTCCGTTCTGCGCCCTTCCCACCATGGGTTCATGGCGTAGTAGATCTCTTCCATCAGCCTCTTCCAAGCAAAGAGCTTAGCAGGTTATACGCTGGAATGCAATAGTATAGTCGAAGCTTTTCGCCCAAATCTTCGATTTGTCGCCAAGATAGGCCTGAATCGCCCCGGGCACCCCGTCCGGCGTGCCAGTGCCACGTGCCCCTGACTCGCTCGCTACTGCCCTAGCACGGACTATCCGTGACGAGTTCCGATTGTGTGCATGGCGGCGCGGTCGCGCTGCGCGCGACTTGTGCGCCGCGGCCGCATTCCGGAGCCCCCCTCGGACCCTGCCCCTCGAAGAGAGACCCTGCCCCTCCGGGATCCTGAAGGGCCCCGGAGGGGTCCTGAAGGGAAAGACCCCTCTTCTCGGGGTCATGAACGGGAAGGGACCACCTCTGTTCACCCCGCAGTCGAAGGCGGATCCCGAAGGGCGGCGCTGCCGCGCACAGTTACGGATTACCGGCGCGCAGTGTTGGCGCCCCGATCTATCGGGGCGCTCCGGAATCCTGATGAATCGGGATCACGACGCGCGTTGATCCAGCGGTCATGCCGCCGACGCGCCCTGAAGTATGAATATCCCAGGAACAGCGGCCCCATCTTCTCCAAGATGTAGCGGTGCTTGTCATCCGGGATCTGGTATTCCGACCACCCGAAGCGGTTGTCCGGGCCCGACGGGCAGTAGCCCCAGATGTCGAAGAGGTAGAGCTTGCGCGCGGCCATCTCGTCAATCGCGTCGCGCCAATTCTCGGCGAAGAGGAAGGTCCAGAACGGCCAGACGACGCGGCCGAAGTCGTAGTCCTTGGTGTAGAGGTCGAGGGTTTCTTTGATGTTGACGACCCGGTACTGGTGCGGGGGCTGGTCCGGCGAGCGGTCGGCGTCGAAGCCCCGCAGCGCAGTCGTCTGGAGCTGGTGGTCGAGATCCGCGCGGGTGACGGGCTTGGCCCGCCGCTCGGCAACCCCGGGGTATTCCTCGGGATTGACGGGTTTCACCCAGACGCGGGGGAGTCTATCGGCCGAAGGCATGATTGACCTGACCTCCACGGAGGTGATTCTTCGCTGGCGGGAGGAGGTATCCTGCGGGAGGGTCTTGATCACTGACGGGCTCGGGGAGCCACGGGGCGAAGCCACCGACGGCCCGACCTGCTCTGAGTCAGGAGGCGCTTCGACCTCGCTGAGGGTTGAACCAGCGTCCGCCACTCATGGGCGCGACGGATGAGGTATTCCGCAACGCGGCACGTGTCTCCTTGGCTGGGCCAATCGCGGCAGAGCGACGGACAGGGCACGCCCTCCCTCGGTCTGAGCAAGCCGGGGCCTCTGGGCGCAGGCACTTGTAACCTTTCGGAGAAACTTCCAGTCAAAGGTACTAGAAGGCGATGACCAGTCCGGACGGTGTGACAGGGGAGCTTCGTTTGGCGGGAGGGAAATCGGCAGGCCGGCCGGCCGAGGATGAGCCGGGCCTGGTGGCGCGCGCTCGCGAGGGCGACACCACGGCGCTCGACGAGCTGTACCGCCGGCATCGCGATTACGTGTACACACTGTGCCTGAACCTGTGCGGCGATCGTGAGGAAGCACATGACTTGCTCCAGGAGACCTTCGTTCGCGCGTGGCGCGGTTTGGGCAAGTTCGCGGGTCGATCGACCGTGAGCACGTGGCTCTATCGGATCGCCGTCAACGTGGCTCACGACGCAAGCCGACGGCGCTGTAGCGGCCGGGTGCCGGTTCCTGCCAACCCAGGCGGCGATCAGGAGATGGTTGATCACGTTCGGGCGGTGCTCGCCCGCCTGCGGCCGGCGCACCGCGCGGTTCTGGTTCTGCGTTATTCGATGTCTCTGTCGCATCAGGAGATCGCCGGTTGTCTCAAGTGGTCGGTCAGCCGCGCCAAGGTGACGCTGCATCGCGCCAAACGCGCATTCAGAGAGGAATACCTGCGCGCGGCCGATCGAGATGAGGTCGAAGCATGAAGTGCCGAATCGCACAGCAAGGACTCATTGAGTATGCCGAGGACAGCTTGCCGCCCGGGGAGCGCGCGGATGTCGAAGCCCACCTCATTGTATGTGCGGCGTGCCGGGCGGAAGTTGCCGCCCTGCAGCGCGCCGAGAACGCGCTGCGCAAGCTCAGCGTCATCGAGCCCGCTCCGGAGAGTGCGGACGTGCTGCGCCGCCATCCGGCCCCGCGATGTGCTCGACGGCTGGGCTGGGCTGGGGCGGGCGCGGGCCTGGCAGTCGCCCTCGTCGTGCTCACCTTGCTTGTGTGGCCGCATGCGACGACGCAACCCGCACCGTCCCGATCACCGTCCACGAACGTCGCGATGAAAGCTGAACCGGCCGAGCCACCCGCGCCCGACGAGGCTGCTGCAGCCGCACCAGCCAAGTCCCCCGCGTCTCCCCCTGCGGTTGTCGAGCAGCTTCCCGCGAAGTCTTCTCACAGGCCGCCCGCGCCGCGCCGCATCGTCCAAAGGCAGAAGCCCGCGCTGAGCGCGATCCCTGAACCGCCGACGTCGGAGCCGGTCCCCGCCGGCCCGCCGCTTCCGGAACCCGTTGCCGCACACCGGCGGGACGAGGCGCCAGCCGGCATCATCCTTCTCATCGGCGAGTCGCGTAAGTCAGCTCCGTCGTCGAGCTATTACGCCGAGATATCTTTCCCGGATGGCGCAAAATCGGTCGTCGAGCAGACCGTGGAGCGTGACGCAGATAATCAGGCGCGTGTCATCCGTGTTGCATACGAGCGAACCGGGCCCGAAGCACCGAGGCCGGACCAGGGGGGTTGACCTGAGACCAGGGGTCCCCTTCGCCTGCGCTCTGGTCGCGCCTGCGCGGCTGCCATGCATCGTGTGCGCGGCGTCGGCCGGAGGCGCCGGCCCGGCTGGACATCGCTGCGGCCGGGCCTGCCGGTGAAATAAACGGACTCCGCCGGGCCACCGACAGGTTCGCGCGGAGACGGGCGGGATGCAGAGAACGCGCGCCCCGCCGCTGACCCAAGATGACGGAAAGGAGAACCCGAAACCATGCAGGCAGCAATCTCGACAATGGTGCTGATTCTCATGTCTCTCAACCTGTCGCCGCAGGGGCCGCCCGAGCTGCGGGCGGGATCGTTCTGGACCTACAGCATTGAGGGCGAGGCGAATGTGACGATGTCTATCGTCGAGGCGTCGCCTTCCGACGCCGGAACGGCGCTGAAGGTGGCGGTATCCGCCGGCGGTCAGGTGAGCAAGCCGGTTCAGGTGGTGGTCGCCCGCGACCGGAAGTCCATCAAGGCGTGGATGGATGTTCCTTCGGGGGAAACGAAGGAACTGGATCTCGTCATGCCCGAATTGAAGGTCGGATCCCGCTGGGAGGTGCCCGGAGAAGGCACCGTAACCATCACCGACGTGCGGCCTGAGCCGACGGCCACGGCGGCGGGGAGCTTTCCCAATGCCGTGAGGGTTTCGGCGGTCCGTGAAGGCCAGCCCCAGGGGACGGTATGGATTGCTCCCGGCGTCGGTCTGCTGGCCGGCGGGACCGGGGGCAAGAGGGAGGTGGAGCTGACGGACTACGGGCCGCGAGCGGCAGGCGACGCGACCCGCGAGTTCATCGCCGCTGAAGAGGTGCAACTCACGGACTACGGGCCGCGAGCGGTAGCAGCCGTCGGTGGCACGCGGATCACCATCGAGTTGAAGGATGCTCCGGTCGTGGACGCGATCATGCAACTCATCAAGGATGAGCCTGTCTCAATCGCTTTTCGCGACATCCCCGAGGACCTGCGCGTAACGGCGACGATCCGGGATGCCTCTCCCGAAGAAGCGGTGATGCTGCTGTGCGCGGCCGCCGGCCTCGAGTGGGAGGATGTCGGGCGAGACGGCGGAGTAATCCGCATGCCCGCCAGCGTCACCGTCGGCGGCGCCAGAGTCCCCGTCGTGGGCGCGATGTCTGTCGGTTCGCGCGTCTCCCCGACCGTCCCCTTGGCGATACGCGGCCCGGTGGAGGCCCCCTGGATTTCCCCGGACCGCGCGCGCCCGACCTTCGACGGCGACGACAAGCT
>Ga0315284_10015736_pt1 | contig 10747 bp, 7 predicted proteins | sample YL17G09_16_MG_FD_203696 | JGI IMG/M metagenome (GOLD analysis project Ga0315284, IMG submission 203696) | Sediment microbial communities from Yellowstone Lake, YNP, Wyoming, USA - YL17G09_16 | ecosystem: Environmental > Aquatic > Freshwater > Lake > Sediment | place: USA: Wyoming | collected...
CATGGCGCGAATCCGACGGCATGACGATAGACAATAGCCCGGTGGCGGCGCCAGACTGGGTGATCGAAGAAAATCCTGACGTTGACTATCACGCCACGGGCGCGCTCTGGGTCTACTGGAAGGGCGGGGTCAACACCGGCTCGGGCATCTCGTATCGCCTGGATCGGTGCGTGAACGGTGGGCTGACGGGCGCCTGCACCAGCCCGACAGGCTGGGACACGATTGCGCCCAGCCTGGTGATTACGTCCTACTATGTCGCCCAGACATGGCCCGATGCGACGACGATTCGTTACCAGGTCACGGCGATCAACGGCGTGGGCACGGCCAGCCCCAGCCCCCGGGTTTCGGATGGCGTCACGGTAGACACCGATACGCCGAATACGCCAGACAACGTGGGCGAAGGGGACACGGCCGGCGCCGACGACGACTTTGACCAGGACAATACCTACTGGGTGTTCTGGGATGCCGTGCCGCCCACGGCCGCCAGCGACACGATCAACTATACGGTCGAGCGCAACCGCAACGGCAGCGGGTGGGAACGGGCCGGAACGGGCGTGCCCTGCGGCGGGACGCCTTGCCGCTGGGAAGACCCGGTGTCATTCAGCAATGGCGACACGGTGCAATATCGCGTCCGCGCCGTCAACGGCGCGGGACTGGAAGGTGGATGGTCGTCCGCCTCCAATGGCATCACACTCGATTTTGTCATGCCCGATTCGTCGGTGACGACGCATGGCTACTATAACCTCTACAACTGGCCCGGCTTTATCTACGGCACCTCGAGCGATGCGGGTTCCGACGTGGATTACGTGGATATCACCTTCCAGCGCCTGTCCGACAGCCTGTACTGGCATGGCACGACCTGGGTCGCGGGCGCGATGTGGTTGAGCGCGACGGATACGTACAACTGGCGGTATCTATTCGATCTCGCGAATCTAACCGACGGCGTGACGTATACGGTTCGCTCTCGCGCGACCGACCATGCCGGCAACGTCGAAACCACCTTGGGGCAAAACAACTTTACCTATGCCAGCTCCGGCCCGGCCGCGCCGGTTATCTCGTCGTCCACCCATCCGGTGCAGACCAACTGGTACAGCAACAATGATCCGGCCTTGAGCTGGACGACGCCGAGCAGCGCGGTGCCGGTGATTGGCTACTCTTACGTCTTGGATCAGAACTCGACCACCATGCCGGACCCCAGCGCCGAGACGGCGGGCAATACGGCTTCGTTTACCGACAAGGCGGACGGCACCTGGTGGTTCCACGTCCGCGCACAAGACAGCGCCGGCAACTGGGGCCCGGCGGGTCACTATCGCATCAACATTGACACGGCCACGCCCGCCGCGCCTCTCACCATCACCGAAGAATCGCCCGATGTGGATTGGGATTCCGATGGCAGCGTCACCGTCTACTGGAGCGCTGTCGCCAACACCGGCAGCGGCATCACCTATCGGCTGGAATACAGCCGCACCAGCAGCCCAAGCTGGGCGCTGGTGCCCGGCGCGGGCGCGCTGGCGGCCACCAACTTTACCGTCGGCGGCTTTAGCAATGGCGAGCGCGCCGTGTTCCGCGTGTGCGCCACCAACGGCGTCGGACTGTTCAGCGACTGGACGACCTCCGACGGCGTCTCATTCGACACGACCACACCGTCCGCTCCGACCAACGTAGGCGAAGGCGATGTCGTCGGCGCGGATGACGACTGGGATCAAGACAATACCTTCTGGGTGTTCTGGACCGGGGTGGCTGGCACACCTTCTGGCATCACCTACAGCGTCGAGCGCAGCCTCAACGGCGGCAACTATGAAGAGATCGCCACCGGCCTGACGGCGACGCAGTTGGAAGACCCGGTGACGTTTGCGACGGGTGAGACCGTGGCCTATCGAGTGATCGCGCACACGGGCGCGGGCCGCAGCAGCAGTCCCTCCACGCCATCCGACGGCCTGACGATTGACACGGTCCGGCCTAGCTCGGCGATCAACACGAGCGGCTTTTACAACAACTTTTCCTGGCCCCCCGGCTTTATCCAGGGCATCGCCACTGACAACCTCTCTGATGTGCGCTATGTGGACATCACCCTCCGCCGCCAGTCCGACAATCTGTACTGGACTGGCTCGACCTGGGTCGTGACTTTTACCTGGCTGCGCACCACCGGCGCCGCCAACTGGACGTATGCCTTTGCACCCGGCGACGGCCAGACGTACTATGTGCAATCGCGGGCGACCGACTATGCCGACAACGTCCAGAGCGCACTCGGCACCAGCACCTTTAACTACTCGTCGAGCGTCCCCGGCGCGCCGGTCATCTCGTCGCCCACGCATCCCGTCTCGATGACCTGGTACAACCACAACGATCCGACGTTGAACTGGACGACGCCGCCCAGCGGCTCGGGCATCAAGGGCTACTCGTACGCCCTCGACCACGTGCCCGACACCGATCCGGACCTGGCCGCCGATACGACCGGTAACACGCGCCCCTACGTTGACATCACCGACGGCCTGTGGTATTTCCACGTGCGCGCAGTGGATAACGCCGACAACTGGGGCCCGGCGGCTCACTATGCCGTGCGCGTGGATACGACCGCGCCGGCCGCGCCGGCCACCGTCACGGAAGAAAGCCCCGACGTGAACCTGGACGCCGACGGCAACATCACCGTCTACTGGAGCGGCGTGACCGACGTTTCACCCGTGACGTACCAACTGGCGCGCAGCACCAACGGCGGCAGCACATGGGTCACGGTGACAACCGGCATCACGACGACGACGTACCTCGACCCCGTCACGCATCCCGACGCGACAGCCCTCGTGTACCACGTGCGCGCGGTGGACTCGGTCAGCCTGATGAGTGGCTGGACGCAGTCCGACGGCGTGACGGTGGACAGCCAGACGCCGGCTCAACCGACCGGCGTGGGTGAAGGCGATATTGTCGGCACGGATGACACCTGGGATCAGGACCAGACGTTCTTTGTGTTCTGGAACGCCGTGCCCGATACCGGCTCGAGCATCGTCTACACCATCGAGCGCAGCCTCAACGGCGGCGCGTGGCAGGTCGTCCAGAGCAACTATGCCCAGACCTTCTGGGATGACCCGCAGATCTTTACCGACACGTCCATCATCCGCTACTGCGTCACGGCGGTCAACGGCGTTGGCACGACCGGCCCGACCTCGCTGGCCTCTAGCGGCATCACGATGGACTTTGCTCAGCCTGACTCGGCCCTCGGCACGAGCGGCGCGTATGGACCGGCCAGTTGGACGGGCAGCATCACCGGCACGGCCAGCGACGCGACCTCGGGCGTGGGCCAGGTTCACATCACGGTTCAGCGCACGTCGGATGGTCATTACTGGAACGGCGCGACGTGGAGCGGCACCACGCCAGTCTGGTTGCTCGCCACCGGCACGACCGCGTGGAGCTATGCGTTCGGGCCGAGCAATAACGAAAGCTACAACGTGCAATCGCGCGCGACCGACAACGCGGGCAACGCCGAAGTGAGCTATGGCGTGAGCTCGTTCAGCTATAGCTCGAACGAGCCGGATTCGTGGGTGACCACCAGCGGCCTGTACGTGGGCGCGGCGTGGCCCGGCCACATCGCCGGCACCGCCTCTGCGCCGGCGGCGGCCGTGTCCTTTGTGGACATCACCCTCCAGCGCGCGTCCAACGGCCAATACTGGAACGGAGCGGCGTGGGCCTCTTTGACGTGGCTGCGCGCCGCCGGCTCCAACTCGTGGTCGTACAACTTTGCGCCCGCCGACGGTGAGACCTACACCGTCACGTCGCGCGCGACGGACTCGGTGGGTAACGTCGAGGGAATCTATGGCAGCGGCGGCTTTAGCTACGATCTCGCCGCGCCGGCCATCGCGACCGTGAGCGTTGCCTCCGATAAAGTCTACTTTTACAATCCTGGCTTGAACGCCGACGGCGGCACGGTGTACTTTAACAGCCGGGCCGGCGAAGGCGCAGGCCAGACGCTCATCGTGACGGTCGCTTTCAGCGAGCCGCATCCTTACCGCATGGTTGGCGCAGCGGCCTTTGGCGATACGCCGCCGGCCGACATGACCGCGCCGTGGACGGCCCAGTACTCGGTCGAAGCCAACGCTGGGACGCAATCCGGCGCGCCGTTCACCGTGTACGACACACTCGGTTTGAACGACACCGCAACGATCAACTTTGTCGAAGACAACCTGGCGCCCAGCTCCAAAGCTTACATTGCCGCGGACGCGACCAACGTCGCGCCGATCCTGGTGGACTGGGACGCCAGCGATAGCGCCAGCGGTGTGCGGCTGACTCACTTGTGGGTCAAGTTCCAGCCGATGGGCACCTGGACCGACACCGGGCTTGCGATGACGGGCGTCAGCGGTCAGTTTGCCTATACGCCCGCCTCGGGTCGAGGCACGTACTACTTTGCCACCGTGGCCGAAGACAATGTGAGCAATGTGGAGCCGATGCCCACCGGCCTGGGCGACGACCGGATCTACTTTGACAACATCCCGTCAGCTTCTACCGCCGTCGCGCCCATGTATGCCATCGCATCGCCCATCATCATCACTTGGACGGCCGATGCAGAGACCCAGTACACCTACCTGTACTATCGCTTTGGCGACACTGGGCCGTTTACGATGACCAATCTGCCCTTCTCCACAGAGCGAAACGGGACGTTCGCGTTCGCGCCGACCGAGGGCGATGGTCACTACTACTTTGCCACCGTGGCGATTGACGACGCGGGCAACATCGAGCCGATCTCGTCCGATGGCAAGACGATGACGATCTACGACACGACGCCGCCCAACTCGGCGGCCACCTCACCGGCGGAATGGAGTGGGTTCGACTTTGTGGTCGAGTGGAGCGGCGACGACACGGCCATCGGCTCCGGCATCGCGTACTATGATGTGCGAGTCAAAGTGGGCAACGGCGAGTGGACCGACTGGCTCACTCGCACGGCGTCGGTTTCGGCCACGCACACGGCGGTTTACGCCGGCCAGCCGGATGCCACCTATCACTTCCGCGTCCGGGCCGCCGACAACGCCGGGCACGTCGAAGCCTGGCCGGCCGCCGAAAACGGCGATACGACGACGCTCGTTCACTTCCCGGGCAGCTTCCCCGGCAAGTACAAGCTCTACCTGCCGATGGTGGCGCGCGACTTGGGCCCACAACTGCCCGACCTGGTGGTGACCAGCATCGCCGTCACGCCGGCCAATCCATCCGCCGGATACCCGGTGGACGTTGCGGTCACCTTCAAGAATCAGGGCAACGCGAACACAACCGCCTGCTTCTGGATTGACCTGTACATCAATCCGACGCAATTGCCCATCACGGTCAACAAGGGCTGGTTCCAGGCGGGATCGGAAGGCGGTCTGGTATGGTGGTACTGCGGTCTGAATGCGGGTCAATCGGTCACGCTGCACTATAACGACGCGAACTATTCGGCAGTGGATAGCCGGTTCGATGGCACGTTCACCCAGCCGCGCACGTACAACCTGTACGCTCAAGTGGACTCGTACAACCTCGACACGACCTACGGCGTGGTGTACGAATCCAACGAGCAGAACAATGTGTACGGACCCTCGCCGGTCGTCGTCGGCGGCAGCGCAAGCTCAACCGGCGCTCTGGGCGCAATGTCTGCGCCGCGGACGAGGCCGAACGTTCCGCAAGGCGCAGGTCGCTAACGCGCACAAGCGCAAACTGTGCTACAATATATTCCCTCCTACTCTTTGAGTAGGAGGGAGTATCCCTGTTGCGAGCTTTGGCCCAGGGAGAGGAGTCTCGAATGAAAGCAAACTCACAGCCCCCTATAGGGTTGGTTCTCGTGTTCGTCGCGCTGGCTTTGGCGTTGACATTTTCCTGTCCACCCGTTTCGCTGGCGCAAGAGCAAGCCGTCCCGGTGGCGCAGTCCACCCGTCAGCCTCCCGGCCCCAGCCGGCCTGATCCTGGCCCCAGTCGTCCGCAGCCGACCGGGCCAACCGCGCCGGCTCCCGGCCCAGGCGGCCCGGATACAACCGCCACACCGCCCGTGCTGCCTCCGGCAGGCGGAGCCAGCGCGGCCGATTTCAACTGGCTGCTGGCGGGCCTGGCTCTATCCGGGGCCGGCGTCTATGTGATTCAAAACTCGCGACGGCGGGGGTAGCCTTCAAAGGAGGCCGGCATGTCTCGTCCGCGCGCCCCCCTGCACCAGGCAATCCTCTTGAGCACAATCGGGCTGTTCGTCTGGCTCGCCATCGCCGCCGCTCAACAGCCAGTTGCTTTTGCTCACGGGCTGCTTCAACAACCCACGTTACCGCCGCGTCCGACGCTGGAGCCGACGCTGCCGCCGCGTCCGACGCTGCCGCCACCTACCTTGCCCTCTCGTCCCACATTAGAGCCGACAAGATCGCCCGACTCTCCGGAACGTTCCCCTTCTGAGGGAGTGCCGACTCTGCAACCCACGCCCATGATTCTGCCGATCAGCGGCGACCGGGGCGCTTCTGACTTGCCACTGCTAGCGCTCGGATTGGGAGCTTTCATCGTCGGGGCAAGCCTCGCTCTTTACAGCGCGCGCCTGAAATAAAAACGGCTTTATCCACGCATGGATAAAGCCGCCTCGCATAGAAAAGCGAGAATCACTCGGACTTGGCGCTGAGGACTTTTTCGATACTCCGGACAAGGTCCTGCGGGCCAAAGGGCTTGGTGATAAAGTCGTCCACTTTGGCAATGTGCAGCCCGAGGACTCGGGTGATCGGCTGACCGTCGGCGGTGACGACGATGACGGGGATATTGCAGAGTGCCTTGTCCGCCTTCATCCGCTTGTAGACTTCCCACCCGTCCATTTCCGGCATCATCAGGTCGAGCAACACCAGGTCCGGCTTGACGCGCCGCATGGTCTCCAGTCCCTCCTGGCCGCCCAACACTCCGACGAACTCAAAGCCCTTGCGGTCCAAGATAAGCTTGATCAGATCAATGATCTCTGGGTCGTCTTCAACACAGACTACTTTTCTCTTCACGTCGGCCATGCTGCTATTCTCTCCCTCGCGCCAGGCACGCCCATGGCATTGGACTGGATATTAGTGTAACACAGAAAACGCCAAATGTCGAGACGCCAGACGCCCTCACTGTGGGGGTGCGTCGAGGGCCGCCCTTTATGTTTCACGTTCGCGCTTGCGGATCGCAGCGCGCAACGTGTCAAGCGAAAGCGTGGCACACCGAGTGCGTTGGGTGACTAGCTCGCGGCCCAGCGCATCAATCAAATCGTCATAGTCTAGCTTGGTCAGCTCGTCGAGCGTTTTGCCACTCGCAAACTCGCTCAGGTACGAAGCCGAAGCCTGGCTGATGGTGCAGCCTTCTCCTTCGAACGTCACCACCGCCCGGCGGCTGCCATTGACCTTGAGATAGATCTTGACGACGTCGCCGCAGCCAGGGTTGCCGCCTTTTGCCATCACCACGCCGTCGCCGCTCATCGGCTCTTTGTGGCGCGGATTTTCATAGTGGTCGAGGAGAAACTCGATTTGCTCTTGTCGGTCCATACCCCACCCCGCGATCCCTGCCCCGGTCGGAAAAGCCCGGCAGGAGAAGAGCAGCCAGGGGCAGATCAACGCTCGATGGGCGCGTCCACCAGGTTGCCCCACTCGGTCCACGAGCCGTCATAGTTGCGGACCTTGGGGTAGCCCAGCAGATAGGTCAACACGAACCACGTGTGCGATGGTCGCTCGCCGATGCGGCAATAGGTGATAACGTGAGAGTCCCGCTTTTCCATTTATCCCCCTACCCCGCCAACGTCACGCCTTCATCTTTTTGGCGATTTCTTTCTTGAGCCGCTCCCGCACGCTCGCCAGCGGAATGCGGTCGAGCACCGGCGTAAAGAAAGCATTGGCGAGCAGCGTCTCGGAATCCAACCGGCTGATGCCGCGTGACATCAGGTAAAACACTTCTTCTTCGTCTATCCGGCTGACGGTGGAGCCATGCGTGCAACGCACGTCGTCGGTCAGGATTTCGAGACCCGGAATCGAATCGGCGCGCGCGTTGTCGCTCAGGAGCAAATTGCGATTGGCCTGGTAGCCATCCGTCTTTGGCGCTTCTTGCGCGACGCGGATCATGCCCTGCCAGACCGTCCGCGCGCTGTCTTTGAGCGCGCCTTTGTAAAGCAGATCGCTCTTGGTGCTCGGCGCGAGATGATTCTGCTCAGTGTCCAGGTCGAGATGCTGAGTGCCATCGGCAAAGAACACGCCGGAAAGGAGCGCCGTGGCCCCCTGCCCGATCAGCCGCGCGTCGAGAAAGGTCTTGGTGAGCCGGCTGCCCAGCCCACTGGCAATCCAATGCAGCGTGGCATCGCGGCGCACGAGCGCGCGCTCGTTGGTGAAATTCCAAACGCCGCGGCCCCAATCCTGGATGCCCACGTAATCCAGTTGCGAGCCGTCCTTCAGGATCAGCTCGACTGCGCCCACGTTGAACGCCGGGCCGCCTGCCCGCGCCGATGCGTATTCGTCAATCAGCACGGCGCGGCTGCCCGGCTCCATCACGACGAGCGTGTGCGGCGCGCTCACATCGCGCCGGCTCAGCCAGGTGAAACTGCGCAGCGGCAGCTTGACCTCGACGCCGCGCGGGACATGCAAGAACGTTCCGCCCTGCCAGAACGCGCCGTGCAGCGCGGCGAAATAGTCGTCACTGGGCCGGACGGCCTCGGTGAGGAAATACGGCTCGATCAAGTCGCCGTGTTCACGCAACGCCGTATCCATGTCCGTGAAAATCACGCCGCTGGATTCGAGCCCGTCTGCGGCGACATGACCGGCGACCGCGCCATCCACTGCCAGCAGCGCGCCGGAAATATCGTCCGATTTTTGCGCGCGCTTCCAGTCCGCCGGAACGCCCCGGAGCGTGGGCGACCCGCTGCGCGAGAGGCCGCCTTTGGCGGGCGACACGCTTCGCGCCGGGTCGCCCCTACCCACCGGGCTGAACTCGCTTATCGGCAACGCCTTGACGTCGGTGCGACGCCACGGCTCATCGGACGTCGTAGGATACGGCGTCTCTATTAAAACGCGCCAGGCCTCTAGCCGCCGGTCGCGCACCCACGCCGGCTCATCGCGCGAGGCGATCAACGCCTCTAGCGATTCGCGCGTGAATCCTTTCAAGGTATCAGCAGTTTTGGTTGCAGTTTCGACGAGAGTCAACGTTGCATCTCCCACGCGATTGCGGATTTCGGACACCTGCAGTGCGAGTGTTTGGGATTTCGGTGCATGCCGCGTAAACCGGGACGCTCCGCAATCCGCAATCTAGAATCCGAAATCAGCCGACGGAGCCTTCCATTTGCAGTTGAATCAGCCGGTTCATCTCGACGGCGTATTCCATCGGCAGCTCTTTGACGAATGGCTCGATAAAGCCCGAGACGACCATCGTGCGCGCGTCCACTTCGTTCAGGCCGCGGCTCATCAGGTAAAAGAGCTGCTCGTCGCCGATCTTGCTGACCGTGGCCTCGTGGCCAATCGTGACCTTGTCTTCGTCCACCTCGATGTACGGGTACGTGTCCGTGCGGCTATGCTCGTCGAGCAGGAGCGCATCGCACTGGACGTGAGACTGCGCGCCCTCCGCGCCCTTGTAGACCTTGAGCAGACCGCGATAAGAGGCGCGACCGCCGTCCTTGCTGATGGACTTGCTGGTGATCTTGCTGCGCGTGTGCGGCGCGACGTGGACGACCTTGCCGCCGGCATCCTGATGCTGGCCCTTGCCCGCGAACGCAATCGAGAGGATTTCGCCGCGCGCGCCCGGCTCTATCATGTAGACCGACGGATACTTCATCGTCAGCTTGCTGCCTAAATTCGCATCCACCCACTCCATCATCCCATCGCGGGAGACGACCGACCGCTGCGTGACGAGGTTGTACATGTTGGTTGACCAGTTCTGGATCGTGGTGTAACGGAACCGCGCGCCTTCTTTGACGACGATCTCGATCACGCCGCTGTGGAACGAGTCGCTGGAATAGATCGGCGCGGTGCAGCCTTCAATGTAGTGCGCATACGCGCCTTTTTCGACAATGATCAAGGTCCGCTCGAACTGGCCCATGCTCTGCGCGTTCACGCGAAAATAGGCTTGCAGCGGCAGCTCGACGTGGACGCCTTCCGGCACGTAGAGGAACGACCCGCCCGACCAGACCGCGCTGTTGAGCGTGGCGAACTTGTTATCGGTGGGCGGGACGACGGTGGCAAAGTATTTCTTGAAAATGTCGGGGTGCTGCTTGAGCCCGTCGTCGCTGCCCAAAAAGATGACGCCCTGCTTGGTGAGGCTTTCCTGAATGCTGTGATAGATCACCTCCGATTCGTACTGCGCGCCCGAGCCGGCCAGAAACTTGCGCTCGGCTTCCGGGACGCCCAGGCGATCGAACGTGCGCTTGATGTCGTCCGGCACGTCTTCCCACGAAGTCGTCGGCTTGTCCGAAGGCTTGATGTAAAAGTAAATCTCGTCGAAATCAAGCCGCGAAAGGTCGCCGCCCCAGGTGGGCATGGGCCGCTTGATAAAGTGATCGTAAGCCTTGAGTCGGAACTTGGTCATCCATTCCGGCTCGCCCTTCATCCACGAAATCTCTTGGACGATCTCGCGCGACAGCCCCTTGCGGCTTTTAAAGACATAGTTCTCCGGTTGGCTAAAGCCGTACTTGTATTCCCCAATTCCTTCCACTGCCGCACGATCTACTCCCGTTGCCATTTTGGGCCTCACACCTGCACCGCACCTGCGGTGCGCCGCAGGTGCAGGTGTCCCCTACCCTTCTCCCAGGGGGAGAAGGGAGGTGTTAGTCTTT
>Ga0315284_10015737_pt1 | contig 10746 bp, 10 predicted proteins | sample YL17G09_16_MG_FD_203696 | JGI IMG/M metagenome (GOLD analysis project Ga0315284, IMG submission 203696) | Sediment microbial communities from Yellowstone Lake, YNP, Wyoming, USA - YL17G09_16 | ecosystem: Environmental > Aquatic > Freshwater > Lake > Sediment | place: USA: Wyoming | collected...
CTGTTCCAATCTGCAAATCTGCGGCAACTTTTCTAAGTTCTAATTTCCATTACCAATTTCCAACTTCCACATAACACTTTTCAATATCAATGATTACTGCCACCCGCAAACGCTGGACGCTGAAGCCGCATGGAGAACCGGAAACGGTTAAGCAGTTAGCGCGTGAGCTGAATGTAAATTTCATCATTGCAAATCTTTTAGCTCAACGCGGAATAAAAACTTTTGAAGAAGCGAAAAAATTTTTCCGCCCTTCACTAAATGATTTGCACGACCCGTTTCTGATGAAGGATATGGAAAAGGCAATTGACAGAATTGAACGTGCATTAGGTGACGGAGAAAAAATTCTTGTCTATGGCGATTATGATGTGGACGGCACAACAGCAGTTGCATTGGTTTATTCTTTCCTGAAAACATTTTATGACAACGTAGAATTCTATCTGCCCGACCGTTACAAAGAGGGCTACGGAATTTCGACACAGGGAATTGATTATGCAGCAGAAAATAAATTCACTCTCATCATAGCACTCGACTGCGGAATAAAATCCGTTGACAAGATTGCTTATGCAAACGAAAAGAAGATTGACTTCATCATCTGCGACCATCACCGTCCGGGAGAAAATATCCCCGCTGCAGTTGCTGTTCTCGACCCGAAGCGAAGCGATTGCGAATATCCTTTCAAAGAACTTTCCGGCTGCGGAATCGGTTTTAAATTAGTTCAGGCATTTGCGATGAAGCATGATATCCCATTTGATGATTTGCTGCAGTATCTTGATTTAGTTGCCGTCAGCACCGCTGCTGACATTGTTCCCATCGTTGGTGAAAATCGTGTGCTCACATATTTCGGATTGAACTGGCTCAACAGAAATCCGCGCCCCGGCATTCGGGCAATTCTTGAACTGACAAACGTGAAAAAGCAATTGACCGTGAGTGATATTGTTTTCATTATCGGTCCGCGCATCAATGCCGCGGGAAGAATTCAGGATGCCCGGCAGGCAGTGGATTTACTCATCACTGCTAATAAAGAAGATGCTTTGACCGAGGGAAAAAAAACGAATGAGACCAACCTAGAGCGCAGAACTATTGATTCTGCAATTACCGAACATGCATTGCAGCTTGTAGAAGAAGTTGAAAATTTTCATGAGAAAAAATCTACCGTACTGTTTCACCGCGAGTGGCACAAAGGAGTTATCGGAATTGTTGCATCACGGCTCACAGAAAAATATTACCGTCCGACAATTGTGTTGACTGAATCCAACGGCATGGCAACCGGCTCGGCACGTTCGGTAAAAGGATTTGATGTTTACAATGCCATTGAGTCGTGCAGTGATTTACTCGAGCAGTTTGGCGGACACATGTATGCAGCGGGACTCACGATGAAATTAGAAAACGTAGAAAAGTTTCAGGAAAGATTTGAAGAAGTTGTTTCATCAACAATCGAAGATGATATGCTTGTTCAGCAAATAGAAATTGATGCCGACATTAAACTCAGCGAACTCACTCCTTCTTTTTTCAATCTGCTGAAACAGTTTGCTCCGTTTGGTCCGGGAAACATGCATCCTGTTTTTCGTTCAACGGAAGTGTGGGACACAGGCTATGCAAAAATTGTTGGCAATAATCATCTGAAGTTTTCTGCAACTCAATCTGCCAACACAAAAATTAATATCAACGCCATCGGATTTAATCTCGGAGAATTTTTTCCGCTCGTAAACAGGAAACTTCCTTTCAGCATTTGTTATACCGTTGAAGAAAATGAATACAACGGAAAAGTTTCGCTGCAGTTGAATGTGAAGGATATTGTAACGCTGTAACGCGTCACCCAAGAAGTGATATCTAAAGAAAAGTTTCCCACAGATTGCGCTGACTGACGCAGAGAACTTCTGCGAATATCTGCGGGAGAATTTTTTTTACTGCTTTTTCAGACAACTTGTTAGTTTCGGAATGCAATAAACTTACTCTTCTTTCCTAACCAACGTATTCAAAAGCGATCCCACAATCGTCAGCACGATGCTGAAAAGAAGTGCATACCAAAAACCGTCAACGTGAAATCCGTCAACAATATTGGCAGCAAGAAGTATCATCAGCGCGTTGATGACAAGAAGAAATAATCCGAGAGTTAGTACTGTAATAGGAATTGTGAGAATAATCAGCAGCGGTTTTACAAATGCGTTGAGCAGCGAAAGAACAGCGGCAACAAGAAAGGCGGTAAGTCCACCTTCAACATTTACACCCGGAAGAATGTAGGATGCAATGACAACAGCCAGCGCTGTGATGATAATGCGGATGATGAATCGCATATTATTTTTTCTAATGTTTGTCAGAAAAATAAACCCCTAAGCGAAGTAATCACTCAGGGGTTTATCATTCGTAATGATTAGTAATTCGTACTACACGCAACCTTGAGCGAGCATTGCATGGGCAATTTTCACAAAGCCGCCAATGTTTGCTCCCTTTACATAGTTGATGCTGCTGCCGTCCTTCCCATACTTTATGCACGTAGCGTGAATGTTCTTCATGATGTTTTGCAAACGTTCATCCACTTCTTCGCGCGACCATGACAGACGTATAGAGTTCTGGCTCATTTCTAAACCTGATACTGCCACACCTCCCGCATTCGATGCCTTGCCCGGTGCATAGAGTACTCCGTTCTTAATGAACACTTCCATCGCCTCCGGTGTGCAAGGCATGTTGGCTCCTTCAGCTGTTGCAATACATCCGTTGCTTACAAGCGTCTCGGCATCTTTTGCGTTCAACTCATTTTGTGTTGCGCAGGGAAGAGCTACATCACACTTCACTCCCCATGGGGTTTTGCCTTCATAATAATCAGCGCTGAATTTTTCAGCATATTCTTTTATGCGTCCGCGCTTCACGTTCTTGAGTTCCATAACCCAGGCGAGCTTGTTTTTGTCAATGCCGTCTTTGTCATAGATGAACCCTTCGGAGTCGGAGAGAGTGAGAACTTTTCCGCCCATCTGTATAACTTTTTCTGCTGCATACTGCGCCACATTTCCTGAACCCGAAATGACAGCCGTTGCGCCTTTCAAACTTTTTCCTTTTGTTTTTAGCATTTCATCGAGAAAATAAACACAGCCGTAGCCGGTTGCTTCAGGGCGAATTAAACTGCCGCCCCATTCCAATGACTTTCCTGTGAGCACTCCCGTGAATTCATTGCGTATGCGTTTGTACTGTCCGAATAAAAATCCAATCTCGCGACCGCCCACGCCAATGTCTCCTGCCGGAACATCGGTGTCTGAACCAACATGACGGCAAAGTTCTGTCATAAAACTCTGCGTGAAACGCATCACTTCAATATCCGATTTTCCTTTCGGGTCGAAATCGGAACCGCCCTTGCCACCGCCCATGGGCAATGTGGTAAGCGAATTTTTAAATACCTGTTCGAAAGCAAGGAACTTGAGAATGCCCAGATAAACGGTTGGGTGAAAACGCAGCCCGCCTTTGTAAGGACCAAGTGCGCTGTTCATCTGGATGCGGAAGCCGCGGTTCACCTGGTAGTTTCCTTTGTCGTCAATCCACGGAACGCGGAACATGATGACGCGCTCCGGTTCTGCGATGCGCTCCAGGATTTTTGCTTTCTGAAATTCGGGGAATTGTTCTGAGTAAGGGATAACGGTTTCTGCAACTTCATGCACTGCCTGGTGAAACTCCGGCTCGCCCGGGTTGCGGGCAATAATCATTGCCATAAATTTTTCTACTGACGAGGAAGTTGAAGTCATGCCGTTGCCTGCTTTTACTCCCGCTGGGGCGGGGTTGGTTTTTGTTTCCATTTTTTAGGTTTAGGGGTTTGTAAACGGGTGGCAAAGCTATAAAATTTAGGAAAGTAATTGCAATAGGATAGTTATGAGATTTGTCAGGCATATTTTGAGAGTTAAAATAATTGTTTATTATTGCCTCGCTAATCCATTTTTTATGGCACACTTTCATCAGCAAATTTTCGCTCTCATTGTCGGTGCGCATACTGAGAGAGAGAGAGAGAGAGAGAGAGAGCACACTTTTGTCCTCAGTGTAAAGATATTATTTAATAATTCGTTAGCGTTTTTGCTGCCGCCATCGGAACCTTTCTTCGCGGCAAGGGTTCCTTTCCTGTCATTATCCATACCTTTCTTAGTTCCGGAGGTTCCTATCCTTTCGATAGTGGTGCCTTTGGCGGCTCCGTCTGTGCCTTTCCTGCCGGAAAAGGGACCTCTGGCGGCTCCATCCATCCCTCTGGCGCCACCAGATGTGCGAAAATTGCAAAAATTCTCACTTTCATATAAATTTAAACACTAACCCTTAAAAACCCCCATTCAAAATGGCAAAAGAGGACTATGTACCAAAACGCGATGGCGACAAGGTACCCTGGGCGGGAACGCTCAAAACAAAAATTGCGCTTCACGGTGCTACCGTTGGACTGGCGCCCTTAGACATCACCGCTATGCAGGGCGATTGCGACTCGGTGGTTAACGAAATCAACACGTTCACTACGGCAAAGGCGACCTTCGAGCAGGCAGGCGCCACCAAAACAACCAACGTGAACGCTGCGGTGAAAAAAATCCGCGCGCGGGCGCAGAGCATTAAGAAACATGCTGCCTACACCCACGCCATTGGCGAGGCGCTGGGCATCATTGGCGATGAGCAAACGGTTGACCTTGCCACCGCACAGCCCGTGCTGCAACTGCGCAAAGACCCCGCGGGCTGGCGCATTGATTTCAACCTGAAAAATTTTTTCGAGGGTGTGAACATCTACAAGAAAAAAGCCGCTGATGCCGGTTTTGCAAAGCTCGCCTTCGACACGCACAACCCTTACATTGACACCGCACCCGTTGACAACGGCACGCGATACTATGCCTTCTATGTCTATGGAGACACGGAAGTGGGGCTGCAGAGTGCGGAGGCGGTGATTAGTTTGTGATGAATGAAAACAGGGACACATGATTTTGTGTCCCTGTTTTGTTTTAAAAATATTTCTTTTACTATTGTTCAACAATTTCTAAAACCTCACAATATGAAAAAAATTATTTTATTAATGTTTATTTTGTTCTGGAAATTCACAGACGGTCAACCGAATATTCAGTGGAAGAAATGTTATGGTGGTTCCGCAGATGAAGCTGCAAACTCCGTAAGGCAAACTTCTGATTTAGGCTTTATAGTTGCCGGATATTCCGGCTCCATTGATGGCGATGTCACGGGTAATCATGGAAGCTGGGATTACTGGATTCTGAAAATAGATAGTGCCGGCATTATCCAATGGCAAAAATCATATGGAGGAACCGGAGATGACCAGGCAACTTCTGTTCAACAAACAAATGATGGCGGATATATAATTGCTGGTTTCTCCAATTCAAATGATGGTGATGTTACGGGCAATCACGGAAATTATGATTACTGGGTTGTAAAATTAAATAGCAGTGGAATCATTCAGTGGCAAAAGACATTGGGTGGTGCAGGAGAGGATAAGGCATATTCTGTCTGTCAAACGAGTGATGGCGGTTATGCTGTTGCAGGATACCTGACTAACAATGCAGATTATTTTATTGTGAAATTAGATGCGGGCGGAACTACTCAGTGGCAACAAACATTAGGTGGTACAGGTGTCGATATTGCGACTTCAATTCAGCAAACAACTGATGGTGGGTATATAATCGGGGGGTATTCTAATTCTACGGATGGAAATGTCACAGGTATGCATGGTACATCTGGTGCATCTGATTATTGGATAGTTAAAGCTGATGGAAGCGGTAACATTCAATGGCAAAAAGCATTGGGTGGTAACGGGCAGGAACAAGCATATTCAGCTTCACAAACATCTGACGGTGGATATATTATCGGAGGAATTTCTTATTCAAATAATGGTGATGTTACCGGACATCACGGCAACAGCAGCTATGATGATTTTTGGATAGTAAAATTAAATACCAGCGGTACTATTCAATGGCAAAAGTCATTTGGGGGAACAAATTATGATGAGGCAACATCTGTTCAGCAAACTTCCGATGGTGGATTCATTATAGGAGGGTGGTCAGGTAGTTTTGATGGTGATGTTAGTGGGAACAATGGTAATAAAGACTATTGGATTTTTAAATTGGATAACATAGGCTCCATTCAATGGCAAAAAAATTTAGGGGGAAGTGACATTGAGGAAGCATTTGCTATACAGCAAATTAACGGAGGAGGTTTTATCGTTGGAGGATTTACCGGTACCAATAATGACGGAGACGTAACAGGTTTTCATGGTTTCTATGATTTCTGGATAGTAAAACTATTACCATACAGTGTTGGCATAGAGGAATACTTTTCATCGGACGCAATAGTCCTGGCTCCAAATCCGACTTCAGATATTTTATTATTAAAAACCATACCGGAAATTGGAATTATTCACTTAGAAATTACCAATCCTTTCGGAAAAAAAATCTATTCACAAAAACTCTTCTCTGCGCAAACTGAAATCAATTTAAGCAATCAACACAAAGGAATTTATTTCATCACCGTAACGGATGAAGCGGGAAATAAAGCGGTGAAGAAAATTGTAAAGATGTGAACCCGAATTTTTTTATTGCTTACTAACTTTAAAACCTGAAATCATGAAAAGAAAAATCACACTTGTTGTTCTTTGCATGCATACCATAAGCGTATATGCACAAATAACTTTTGAAAAGACATATGGTGGAACCGGTACTGATGTGGGATTTTCCGTTCAGCAAACAAACGATGGCGGTTATATTATTGCCGGATATACAACGAGTTTTGGTGCTGGAGGTAAGGATGTATATTTAATTAAAACAAATAATTTTGGTGATACCCTTTGGACAAAAACTTTTGGCGGTAATCTTGATGATATAGCATATTCTGTTCAACAAACAAATGATGGGGGATATATAGTGGGAGGTATCACAAATAGTTTTGGTTCAACTAATAACAGAATTTATTTGATAAAGACTAGTGGTAATGGGAGTATGATTTGGTCTAAAGTACACCAGCTTGCGTATAGTGATACAGCTTATTGCGTTAGCCAAACCAGCGATGGAGGTTATATTGTAAGCGGAGTGAATAGTCATGACTTCCCTTCACTGCTCAAAGTGAATAGTAACGGTAATTTAGTTTGGGCGAAAGAATTTGATTTTGGCTTGGCAGGAGGATTTTTTCGTGCTTATTCCGCCCAGGAAACAACAGACGGAGGATATATTGTTACTGGTAATGGAAAAATTCTTTTTTCCGACATAGAGAAACTTTATTTACTCAAGGCCGATGCTAATGGAAATTTCGTATGGGCAGAATCCATAAGTCAAACTTTAAATTATCATGAGGGCGGGTGTTCTGTTATACAATCAATTGACGGTGGGTATGTGGTAACTGGCTATACTCATCCTACTGCTAATTATCGTATTTATTTAGTCAAAACTGATATTAATGGCAATTTATCATGGTCAAAAGATTTTGTTAATAACGTCCCCTATGTAAATACCTCGGGTTATACTATTCAACAAACCGTTGACCACGGATACATCATGCTCGGATCAACGCTTTCACAACTAATTAAAACTGATAGTAATGGCACTTTTCAATGGTCAAAAATGTATGGTGTAACCTATTCTTCTACTGGTTATTCGGGAAGACAAACAAGTGATGGTGGATATATTATCGCTGGAACGATTAACAGCGATGTTTATCTTATAAAAACAGATAACAATGGTATTAGTAATTGCAACGATTCAACCCCCGTTGAATATGGAGAAACTATTACTTCCCACGTAACAAATCTTTCAGGTAGTGCTAACTCAAATGGTATTGGAACCATTTCGGATTCAGCAACCATTAGAAGTGGAGGAATTGTAACAACACTTTGTTTTTCGGTTGGAATAAGTGAAGCAGGGTCTGCAGAAAATTATTTTACCTTTTTCCCCAACCCTGCCACCACAGAAGTAACACTAAACTTTGGCAAGGCAGGGCGGTATGTAGTGGGGGTTTGCAACACGCTTGGAGAAGTGTTGGAGCAAACACAAACAAACTCAGCAACGCTCACACTCAACATGAGCAACAAACCAAAAGGAATTTATTTCATCAAAGTAACTGAGGAAGCAGGAAATAAAGCGGTGAGGAAGATTGTGAAGATGTAATCCGTTCACCCCAGCCGCCTGTGATAATTAATCTGCCCGAGGTGGTAGGAGAGATGGGTAGCCATGTGGGTGAGATAAAATCCGGAGGTCATGCCTTCCCTGTTTATGGCGGGGTGTTTGGCGAGAAACTGAACGGGATATTCTGTTGCCAAGTCAGCGTCAGTCATTTTTTCCAGCGTGGTTTTCACAATTTGTTTTGTGTTCCTCACTTGTTCAATAAGTAGAGAGCGCGGAATATTTTTTTGAGAGAACTCCGCATCGCGGTTTCGTACATAATCTGTTTTGCCAAGAACCACACCGATGTAGTGGAGCATACTGCCTGTAACGTGCAGACAAAGATTTCCTCCGCTGTTGTTGATTTCAGCTTTCACCGTCCAGAGTTTTGATTCTTCAGGGTAAAGGGTGATTTCTTCCTCAAGTTTATTGAGGTCGCGGATGAAAATTATTTTTAGTTCCTCAATGAGCATGTTAGGACATCTTTATTACAATGATGCCAATAATAAGGGCGGCAATAAGCGCTACAAGAAGGTAGTTGAAAAACCTCTGCGCGCCTGCAGATTTTTTAAGCTGCGTATTTCCCAAAATATTTTTCATCACAATTTCAAGCCGCTGAAAAGCGTTTTCGTTTTTAACAATGTAGTCGTACGCTCCATACTTCATGGTGTTGGCAGCCACTTCCGCTTTTTCCTGCCCCGAAACAAACACGATGTGAACATTAGGGTAGCGGTCTTTCAGCTTTTTAAGAATCTGTACTCCGTTCATCGCCTCTGAATTTTTTGAGTCGAGGTGATAGTCGAGAATAATCATATCCGGCTCCTCAAAAATTTTTTCGAGCGCCTCTTCGCCCGAAGCATAGGCAGTGGTTTCGGCAGCGGGATATTTTTGCTCAATAAAATCTTTGAGCATCTCTGTCATCTGCAAATCATCATCAATGACCGTAACTTTTATTTTGGATTGTGTCAGCATGCGATTGAATTTTATCTTTTCAAAAGTAAAACAAAAAACAATATTGCCCGAAAATCGCCACGCAGTGAAAAAATTTATCTTTGAAAAACTTATTCAGCCCCGATGCGAAATTTATTACGTTACGAAAAATATTTTTTCCTGCTGCTGGTGCTGCTGCATCTTCTGCCGGTGCTGCTGCTCGAATTTTTTGTTACCCATGATGGACCTTCGCATGTGTACAACACCTACATCATCAAGCGGCTGCTCCTTGGGGATGAACTGACATCCAGATTTTTTCTCCTGAATCCTCAACCTGTCCCCAATTGGCTCGGACATGCGCTGCTCATTTTCTTCAACTTCTTTTTTGCAGGAAACATTTCAGAGCGCATTTTGATAGTGCTCTATATCACCGCTCTTCCGCTTTCATTCCGTTACCTGATGCTGACATTGAACAAAGATGCAGCATGGGTTTCATACCTGATTTTTCCTTTCATCTATTCTTTACTATTCTACCTTGGCTTTTACAATTTTTGCATCGGCATGCCGCTGTTGTTTTATTCTCTCGCTTTTCTTTTAAGAAGCGGGACAGATTTTGATTTGAGAACATGGTTACTCCTTGCCTTCCTCGGCTTGCTCATGTACTTCAGTCACATTTTTATTCTGCTGCTGTTTCTGCCTGCTGCTTTTGCCTGTGTTGTGTCAGATGTATATTTCCGTGCTGACGAAAAAAGATTTTCTTCTCTCTTCCGCATCTTCCTGGGAAAGGCGGGAAGGATAACGCTGGCACTGCTGCCTTGTTTAATCCTGTCGGTTTATTTTGTGATAACGCACCGGGAAGAAGATGACATCTTCCGCGATATGAATTTTTTCCAGCATCTTGAATTTCTTTTTGTCGGACGTCCGCTGATAACCCTGAACTATGACGAGGAAAAATATTATGCGGCAGTCTTCGCTTTAATATTCTGGTTTATATTTCTGTTTACAATCTACCAGCGATTTAAAAAATTTAAACCCGCACATAGCGATTGGTTATTGGCAGTTTCTTTCCTGATTCTGGCTGAATACTTTTTAATCCCTGACGCTATTGCTTCCGGCAGTTTTGTTTCGCACCGACTGATGTTATTCTTTTATTTTTTCTCACTGCTTTGGGTCGGGACAAATGAAGTTCCGAAAACAATTAAATTATTTTCAGCACCGGTATTTGTTATTCTCAGTTTATTTACTCTTGTTTATCATTACCGGGAGTCGGCAAATCTTAACGAGGAAGCAAAAGAGTATGTCTCTACCGCCAATGCTATTGAAGAAAAAAGCGTTGTGCTTCCGGTAAATTATTCCGTGAACTGGCTGCACCATAATCTATCAAATTATATTGCGGCAAAAAAAAATATTATCATACTCGATAACTATGAAGCCGCCAAGCCGCACTTTCCCACCATGTGGAAAACAGGAATGAATCCATACATTATCATGAACTTTTCTTCGCTGTCTCAATCCTGCATGGCCATTAATCAATACGAAAAAATAACAGGGCAAAAAATTGACTTCATCATACGCTGGGGATTCAATCAATCGTTCAATGATTCTTGTTCAAATGCTGTTTCAAATTATTTGAAAGAAAATTATTCGCCCGTTTTTACTTCTGTAAACGGAAAGGCAGAAGTTTTCAAACGGAGTAAATAAATACTCCGGCTTT
>Ga0315284_10015738_pt1 | contig 10746 bp, 10 predicted proteins | sample YL17G09_16_MG_FD_203696 | JGI IMG/M metagenome (GOLD analysis project Ga0315284, IMG submission 203696) | Sediment microbial communities from Yellowstone Lake, YNP, Wyoming, USA - YL17G09_16 | ecosystem: Environmental > Aquatic > Freshwater > Lake > Sediment | place: USA: Wyoming | collected...
AGTCTTGCGGTCAGGCTCGATGAGGTGCACCGTGATTTCAAGCGGATTCAGTCGGTTTCGGGCGGCGCCAATCCTGCAATAAAACTTGCGGTTCTTGTAAACGGCGGGGAGCGGTGGAGCGTGTATGCGTTTCAAAATTTCCCCGGTATGAATATGCCGATGGACCAGGAAGGACTGAATCTTCTTTTCACCATGCTCGATATGAAGGGAAACGAACCTGAATATTATACAGTCCTGGGGGTGGTGAAAGACCATGGTGTTCCCATCATGTGGGCCGGAGCCCTGTGCCTGATTGCGGGAATGCTGTTGTCATTTTTCGTGAGACCTCTCCGTGTCTGGGTTATTGAGGATGAGCATGGTATACTTCTCGGCGCCACGACAAAAGGTGACAGGGAACCGCTCAGGCGCTTCGTCACCAGAACGTTACGGAAATCCCACGCACAAAATCATGAGGTAAAATTAGGTGAATCAGACGATTGACGTTAACTTTTTCTATGCTGCGTTTATCTGTTATGCGGTGAGCATTCTCGTATATATTTTCACCTTCTGGAAAAAGAGCGGGCTAGCGGTGACCATCGGATCGCTTGTTCTCAGGATCGGTTTTCTCCTCCAGTTCGCCGGTCTCGTTATCCGGACAATAAATGCCCGTTTCATGCCGGTAACCAATATGTACGAATCGATCAATTTCTTCACATGTGCCATCGTGCTGGCCTATATGATCGTGGAATGGAAATACAGGAACCGGTCGCTCGGCGTCTTTATCCTGCCCGTCGTCTTTCTCCTCATGGCTTTTTCATCCCTTCCGACAATTCCGAAAGAGATTATGCCCCTCATACCGGCGCTTCAGAGCCAGTGGCTTGTGTGGCATGTGATACTGTCCTTTATTGGTGAAGCCGCTTTCGCTGTGGCGTTTGGAACAAGCGTCATGTATATCCTCCGTCGAGGCTCGTCGGAGGGTTCTTTTGTGGCACGGGTCTTTCCATCCCTTTCGATGCTGGATGTCATCAGCTATCGTGCGATTATCGTCGGATTTCCTATTTTTACGACCGGCGGATTGATTTTTGGCGCGATATGGGCGAAATACGCATGGGGGAGTTATTGGGGCTGGGACCCGAAGGAAACCTGGGCGCTCATTACCTGGATCGTTTATGCCCTCTATCTCCATGTCCGGGCGGTTCATGGATGGAAAGGGAGTGCGGCGGCATGGATATCTATTCTCGGTTTTCTTGCTACCATGTTTACCCTGTTCGGAGTTAATTATCTGCTTTCGGGTCTCCATTCATATGCCTGAAAAAAATGGGTGATTAATCGGGATTTTTTTTGTTATATTTATTTGTGAGCGGTACGCAATTATGCGTTCCATCCAGGAGTGTTAGTAAAATGATTTTTCTAAAAGGATTTTCGTATTTATGAATAAAAAGCATTACAGCATACTTTTTCTGGCTCTCCTTGCCCTCATCGTTATTACATACATTCTATTCCCGTACGTCACGAAATCAGAATTGATCATTCTCCATCCGTTTGACGGTGCTGTGTTTCCCGCCGATATGGCTCCCCCGCTTTTTTTCTGGGATGATTCTGATTCGGGGGCGGAATACTGGAATGTCCGGATTGTTTTTCGGGGTTCCACACCCCCGATGGAAGTACAGGCCGACGAGAATAAGTGGATTCCCAGTGATGACCGGTGGAAAACGATCCGTGAACTGACACGTGAAAAGCCCGCGAAGGTCACTGTGTCCGGTTATAAAAAATTGTTCGGATTCGGGCGGGTCTGCTCGAAAAAAACCATAACGATCCGGACATCCCGCGACAGGGTCGAAGCGCCGATATTTTTCCGCAGTGTGACCCTGCCCTTTGAATTTGCCGTCAAAAACATGGACACGATAAAATGGTGCGTCGGCGATGTCTCGTCGGAACAGCCTCCGCACGTGGTGCTTGAAAACATGCACATGTGCGGCAACTGCCACTCGTTTCCCCGTGACGGAAACACGCTGGCAATGGATGTGGATTATGCCAATGACAAGGGATCGTATGTCATCACCGGAGTCACGAAAGACATATATCTGACGCAGGATGTGATCATCACCTGGAGCGATTACATGCGTGAAGACAAGGAACCGACATTCGGTCTGCTCTCGCAGATATCGCCGTGCGGCAGGTATGTTGTGAGCACGGTGAAGGACCGGTCGGTGTTCGTTCCGAAATCTGATAAATACTATTCCCAGTTGTTTTTCCCGCTCAAGGGAATCCTCGCGTGGTATTCCGTGGAAACAGGTACCTTTCATGATCTTCCCGGCGCGAACGACCGGTATTACGTCCAGAGTAATCCCTCGTGGAATCCCGACTGTACATATATTGTTTTCGCCAGGAGCCCCGCAGACACCCTGAAAAAATATGGCGATCAGGTCGTGCTTACCCAGGAACAGTGTGATGATTATCTCAACCGCGGGAAGAAATTCCGGTATGACCTCTGCCGGATACCCTTCAACAATGGAAATGGTGGCGAGGCTGTCCCCCTTGAAGGCGCTTCGGGGAACGGTAAGAGTAATTATTTTGCCAAGTATTCCCCCGACGGCAGGTGGATCGTGTTCTGTCAGTCCGATAGTTTCATGCTCCTCCAGCCCGACAGCAGGCTCTTTATCATACCCGCGGAAGGGGGAAAAGCCCGCGAGATGAACTGCAACACCAGCCGTATGAATTCGTGGCACAGCTGGTCGCCGAACGGCAGGTGGCTGGTCTTTTCATCAAAAGCGTTCGGCCCGTACACCCAGCTTTTCCTCACCCACATAGACGAAGAAGGGAATGATTCCCCGCCGGTGCTTCTCCATCGTTTCACATCGTCTGACAGGGCCGCAAACATCCCGGAATTCCTCAACGCTCCCCCCGGGGCAATCGGGACCATTCATGAACGGTTCAAGGATGACTATACGTATGTGAGGTCCGGATATAACTATTCCATTTTCGGTGACTTCGACCGTGCAGCCGAGGAATATCAGATAGCCCTGAATCTCAATCCAAAAAATCTCGATGCACGTCACAAGCTCGGCAATATCTACCTCGACAAGAAAGACTTCGACCGGGCGGAAGAACAATTCAGCGCCATTATCGAAACCAGCCCCGGTTACAAGTTCGCCGATTATCTCCACTATCAGCTTGGGGTCATTTACAAGAATAAAGGGGATTTAGACCGGGCGCGGAAGGAATTCGAAACCGTTCTTTCCATTAATCCCCGGAATGTAAGGGCCTATTATGAACTCGGTTTTCTTGCAATCCGCCGTGAAGACTATAAACGCGCTGAAAGCATGTTCGGTGAAATGATTCGTTTTATTCACGAGACGCTACAGAAGAATCCCGCTTCCGCCGAGGATTTCGAATTCAAAGAAATCCACGTGCTGGCTCATGCAGGCATGGGGAACCTGTACCGTATTCAAAAGGAATATGATAAAGCTATTGTAGAATTTGATGAAGTGGTGCACATCGATCCCAGGAATTTCAAAGGATTTCTCTCGCTCGGCAATCTGTATTTCACTTCCGGCAACATCGAAAAGGCCATAGTCAATTTCGAAAAAGCTCTTGCACTGGATCCCAGTGCGAAGGGTCTTGCACAGGATATCGCCCAGATGAAACGCCTTCAGCAGGAACGATGACATTTTAAACTGTTTCGGGAACCGGGTTAATATAATACTTTCGGTTATTTCAGTTTTCAATATCCCCGTTTATCGAAATATGGCTTGACCGCACTGTCGTATTCCATCCCGCCGTTTTCATGATATCCCTGCCAGTAATAGGGCATTTCACCGCGCCGTGCCATGTGATCGGTCCATTGGGCTGTCAGCATCCAGTGGATGAGATTACCGGTGAGACCTGAAAGCGGGGATACTTTCTTTGGGAATCCCTTGACCGCAATTACCCCTTCGCTTTCATCGCTGTAGGAATTGAAGGCATCATCGACTTCCTTGAACAGGAGCACTCCCGAAGAATCGCCGTCGGTTGCATACGGGCAGAATGCGACGGTATATGCCCCGACCTCACGGGCATGACGGGCGGTTTTTATTTCGAGGTCGTTATCGGAGGTGAACGCCCCAATCAGGACGATATCATCCGCGCGAAGCTCGTTCGCCCTGTTCGTATACGCGTCGGCGATCATTGAGCTCGACGCGCATATCACCGCATCGTTGACAAACATGTTGTTTGTGCCGGTGGCGCCGTATACTTCTCCCTGCTGCGGGTGTCCATACACAAGAAGGCGCGCTTTGCGTGAAAGAACGCGTTCTGCCCATTTTTCCGCGACCCGGTCGATTTTCGGACGGTCTGTTCCTATCATCAGGAAACGATCGTACGCCAGATCGAGATAACGTTCTGCCGGTTCGGTGCTTGATCCCTTTCCTTTTGTGCCGATAAGATTCGAAAGCGATGCAGTACATGCCCAGTAAACGAGGAACTGCGAAATCCCCGATGACGGGCAGAGTTTGAACTGCGGTATCTGCGGTGCAGAAACAAGGCCGTTGTCCCATGGGACATAACTGTCGATGACCAGGTCAGAGACGTCCTCGATAGCGGTTTCCATCCGTGAAGGTACGAGACCTTCCGGCGGTGTTTTGTAGAATCTGAAATAATTGTTGGTCACCCCGACGACATAGACGCCGCGTTCACGGACTTTGATTGTTTCCGGATCGATGCGGTCGGTGATGAGGAAGTCCCCCTTCTTCATGGAATCGAATTCCTCTTTAGTCGGATTGATTCCGCACTGGGGCAGCACCCATGGTTGTCCGGGTCGGTCCAGACTCCCTGCAAACATGGCATAGTGACCGTAATTGACATAAGAAAAGATACGTCCGCCCTTTTGTTTCAACTCGTAGGCCTTTTCCATGGCTTGAGCGATTGTTCCGGTCTGTGTGTCCCTGATGCCTCGTGAGATGGAAAGAATACCCTCGTAATACTGGTCCATGAAACATTTCGTATGCGGGGTGAATTCCCGTGCAAAACCCGGGTACTCCGCATGGGCGGTATGGTATTTACCCGGCGCAGTAGCCATGGTCAGAGCAAAAGCCGAAGACCCGGAGAGAAAAGCCCTTCTGGATATCTGTTTTGACATGATTATCCCCTCCTTGTGTTTTCTATGTTTTTGAATTTATAGAGAACGATGTAATTGTGTATTTAAGTTATCAATTTCATGTTCGGATTCAAACTGATTTTCAGTCTTTCCTTTACACGCTTTTGGCATACTTCTCCGGTATTCCTTATGAAAAATTCTTTTATTATTTCCGCTGTCAAAGTATCTTATAAAATGTAATGTGACCATCACAGTTCACAGTGAATGTAATGACTGTGTGAATAACTCGTTGGATGGGGAACAGTTCATGAAACCGGGCGGAAGATATTTGCTCGTTTCAGCGAATTAATATTCCGGCAATTAAAATGGTTGCATTCTTTTTCATTGTTTCGTATGTCAACCCCCCTTTCGGCGCTCACGCGCCACTTTCCCTCGGTGGGGGCAAGTACAAGAAATTACTATGGTTATATTCCTGCCCCTTTGGGGGAAGGATGTCCGAAGGACAAGAAGGGGGATTGTTTTCACTGATTGCTGATGTCAAGTATTTAATCGCTGTAGTAATAATACATTTTCAGGAATTGTGACCTGATGGCAGGTACGAAAGAAATCTTGAATCCCCCGTTTTTGGAATTGTGAATATACCGTGGCTTTGACAATATGGATCATCATGATTACGTTTAAACGACACGAATCGGAATTACGCGAGGTGTTTCTATGATTGCTCTCTCACGACGACAGGTATTGAAGGGAATGTGTTCTTGTGCCGGTTCTATGGTAGTGTCGGGATGCGCGGTGAACCCTGTTACAGGGAGGCCGCAGCTGATGCTGATGAGCGAATCCAAGGAAATCGACATGGGTAAAAAGGCTCATGGCGATATCATCAAGACCTTTGGCGTCTTCAACGATGAAAAACTGGAGGGATGGCTCACCGAAAAAGGTAAAGAGATGGGAAAAGTAACTCAGAGGAGCAATCTTGATTATTCCTTTACTGTGCTCGACAGCCCCGTTGTGAACGCGTTCGCCGTTCCGGGCGGATATGTGTATTTCACCCGCGGAATCCTCGGGTATTTCAACAACGAGGCGCAGTTCGCCGGAGTGCTGGCGCACGAACTCGGACATATCAATTACCGTCACAGTGCCTCGCAATATTCAAAAGCCCAGCTCGCGAACATGACGCTCCTGATCGGCAGTATTTTCTCGGAGGAATTCAACCGGTATGCCCAGCTTGCTTCACTGGGGGCTTCGTTTCTGTTTCTGAAATTTTCCCGTGACAACGAACGCGAGGCTGACCGGGCGGGTGTCGAATACTCCTCGGCGGTCGGATACGATGCCACCGAGATGAGTGTCTTTTTCCATACCCTTGAGCGCCTGCAGCCGAAGGGCGGCTCTCTGCCGTCATGGGCGAGCACCCATCCCGATCCCGGCGACCGTGTCAAAGCGACCCTCAATATGTCCCGCAAATATCAGAAAGACCATCCCGGAGACTATGTCATCCGGAGAAACGAATACCTCGATGTCGTTGATGGTATGATATTCGGCGAAAATCCCCATCAGGGATATGTCAAAAACGATGCATTCATCCACCCCGATATGAAGTTCATGTTCCCGGTTCCGGCCGGATGGAAGCTCACGAACAATCCCACGGAAGTCCGTATGGCTCCGGAAGACCAGAAAGCGCTGCTCGTCTTTACGTTCGCGGGAGGTGAGAGCCCGCGCGCCGCTGCGTCCAAGTTTACCAGTGAGAACAGCATCACGGTCACGGACGAACGGATGATTTCGATCAACGGGATGAGTTGTTTACGGACGATCGGCACCATGCCCGGCGACGAATCGCCTGTCGCGGTGATGTCGTATTTCATCGACAAGGAGGGGACGATATTCGCGTTCCATGGTCTTGCGGCGTCTGCTCAGGCCGGTTCTTATTCGGATACATTCGAGCGCTCTGCCAACGGGTTCGGGGTTGTGACCGACCAGTCCCTTCTGGATGTTTCGTCGAAGAATATACATCTCCGGACCGCTGCGGGGAGGAAGACCTTTGAGGATAACCTCGAAGATTTCGGCGTTCCTGCCGAAAACCACGAAGAGCTTTCCGTGATCAACGGTTTTGACCTGAGCCAGGTTATCCCGGTTGGGACACGGATGAAAATTATTGAATGAATGTAATGAAAAAAACTTTAATGCGTCAAAATGAATTTATGATTACGTTATAAAAAATAGCGAGGAAAAACAAACCGCATACAGGTACGGCCAGGCTACAAATTCTTTTATGTTTATGCTGGGGTATCACCAACAACAGGAGACTCATTCATACTCTTACTGCCCTGGGTCAACACGGACATCATGAATGTGTATTTTCAGGAGTTATCATACGCGTATCGGGACAAATGGGTGATGATACTGATGGATCAGGCAGGATGGCATAAATCCCAAACCTTAACGGTACCACAAAACATCCATATAGATTACTTACCACCGTATTCTCCCGAACTGAATCCTGTGGAGAAATTGTGGTTGTGGTTACGAAGACATTGCTGTAGAAACCATCTGTATAAATCTGAAAAAGAATTGATGGATGCTCTCAGTACACTGATCAAAAATATGTCTCATACACAATTGAAACAGCTTTGCCGTTGCAACTATTAGTCTTATTACTAATAGGAATTCTTATAATCTCTCGCTCAGTCGAAGCAACTATTCTAACGCCCCGGAAACAGCGTTACCGGTCTTTCTTCTCAATTCACGGGTGATTCTCCCCAGGTACATCTTCAGTTTCTTCGTCTCACGCTGAGCCCGTTTCATCTGCCGGGCATGGGAATACATCCCTGCATAACAAGCGCTTTCTTTCCCAATCGACGATAACTCTGCCGAAGCTCAATCCCTTGCTTCCGGGCCGCTTTCACCAGTTTCACCTGCATCTTGTAATACAGCCGGGCATCGGTCGGATAGGCGATCGCCTTCTCCTGAACCGTCGTATAAATATTCACCTTGTTCAAGTGACTCTCCCGTAAAAGCCCCACCTTCTGCGCCGTCATCAACATCTGGTAAAATAACTTCTCTATTCCTTCTTCTCCAATCCGTTGCCGTCACTTCACCAATGTAGTCGGTTTCAGGGGAAATTCATGCTGAAAATGCTCAAACCCGTAAAAATATTGCCAGTAAGGATTCTCAAAATAGCGCTCAACGCATGTTTCATCGCTCTCATCATACGCATTCTTCAGGTAATGAAGTCCCACCAGTATTCTGATCGGTTTCCCCGGCCTCCCCACATTCTCAATGTAAAACTTCCCGAACTCCCTCTCAAAATATCCCCAGTCAATCGCATTCGCCAGCCGTACCAATGGATGCTTCGGATCGAGCATCTGGTCCAACCGTGATTTGAACAACTCTTCCTGACTCAGTTCTCGTTTCCTCGGGGGTATGTTTCACCGGCTTTTTAAGGTTTATTCCTTGTTTACCGGTAATATAATACACTGTATAATAATTGCATGTACTTTATTAACAAATTGTTATATTATTTTTCAGGGACGACTAACTAAAAGTATTTCCTATGCATTTCGATGTCAAAAACCTCGGTTCCGATCACGAGCTGTTTTTCGAGGAGTGCGAGCTTTTTATATCCGGCTCGTTGAAGTAATCTTCGCTTGTCATCTTCATTTTTTTCGATATATACAGTCAGGTGTTCAAGTTCACAGTTTGCCTCGAGTTGTTCCAGCATCTCTCCCGTAAGGTCAGCATAGTTCTGGTGAACGAGGAAATCCAGAGTCCCGGTGTGTCCCTCGTGACGTCGTGAGGAGGGGATAACCGTGCCGAGACCGAGGATTGTATCCTCGCCATCGAGAGCAACCGACCTGAACCCTTTTTTCTCCTTCCTCTCTTCCGGAACGATGCCCTCGACTGTCTGATTCTGAAGGATATAAAATTCACCCTCGAAATACGATCCCAGAAAGCATCCCAGATCGTAATGCTTGACAACGTATGGGTGCCTGGAACAGAAGAGTGATGTTATGTCTGCCTGGTCACCTGTTTCCATGGGACGGAATTGTGTGTGCTGCCCTGCTCTGAAAAGGTTTTCGTCTTTTCCGAAATCACTGAGTGTCAGTTTGAACGCTCCCCGGTTTCCCATATTACCGACATTCACGAAACCTCGCCTTATGTATATATCACGTATCCACTGTGCCCATGCAGCAAGGTAGATTGCGCTGGCCCCTTTCCTTTTAAACGTCTCTATCGACTTATCAATCGTGGCGCTCCCGATTCCCTGACCCCTGAAGTTTTCGTCTGTATGAACCTGAGAAAGAATTCCCAGTCCACGTGCGGAAATGGTGTAGGATGTCGTTCCCACGCACAGATTGTCGATGAATGCTGCCACGAACCCGTATGTTTCATCTCCCCATGGTTTCTCCAGACGGGATTTTGTCATCCAGATGTAGTCTCCCTGCCAGAATCGTGAGACCTGCTCTTTTTCCTCTTCAGATGATTCGTGTGTTACATGTACGATTCGCCAAGATGCCATCGGTACCTCCTGTTTTTATACAAGATTTCAGATTTCGAATTTCAATTTTCTGGAATCGTAATTATCCCGTGTTTAAAAAACTTGAGAAAATATCCTTAAAAAATCTGAACCGATATTAATGATATTAGAAGGATTTCCATGATTGAAAGAATCGGTACAATATATAAATCAAAAATTACAGTATATTAGCTTTATTTGTGGTTTTATTTCTGTATGACTGCGAATGAAAGAAAAAATCATGGTAATCAATTAATGTCCCAAACTGGGAATGGGAGAAAATCCCTCGCCTTTAGGCGAAGACTTTAGTATGCTTACGGTATGGAAAACTACCGCCGTTCAAGCTATAGTGTTTATGATATCAAATATCATATAGTATGGACCACGAAATACCGTAAGCCGGTATTGCGCGCTGATATTGCTGAGTGTGTCCGTGATCTGATACGAGGGCTATGTAAAGCCAAGGAAGTTGAAATTATCAAAGGTCATATATCTCGTGACCACGTGCACTTGTTTGTTTCGGTGCCTTCGCATCTTTCGGTGAGCAAGCTTGTTCAGCATTTGAAGGGTAAGACCTCCCGCAAGATGATGATGGAATACAAAAGTTTAAACCGCCAGTTCCGGGGGGAGGCATATCTGGGCAAGGGGATACTTTGTCGCAAGCTCTGGTAATGTTACCGATGAGGTCATAATCAAGTACATTGAGGAGCAGGGCAAAGAGCCTCCTGATGAAAATTTCAAAGTCGATGACGAAGTTCTTTAGTCGGTTTGCAGCCGAACGGTCAAGCTACCGGCTTTAGCCGGTAGTAGTTGACTTCCTATAAAGTCTCAATCCATTTCCTGACGGTTTCCACACGCCTGTCAGCACGATCGGCTTCCTGAATGAACCGGCGCATTTCTTCGGCGGCTTCCGGGAGCCTGCCCGCCATACGAGCTATGCCGCATGTTTTGTAGAGTGTATCGAGGTCGAGCGGAACAATGGCAGTATAGCGCTTGAGGTTGTCGAACGCCCGGTCGAAATCATCCAGTTTGATAAAAAGATCCGCCAGATTGAGGTACGGGAAGGGATTGTCCGGCGAAAGCTCGATCGCCCGGTCGAAATAATACCCGGCTTTTTCGACATTGCCCGTTTCACGGTAGAGCACACCGAGGTTGTTCATGGTGGTCGTGCTGTCGGGATTGA